>JAABUK010011003.1_pt1 | contig 11904 bp, 16 predicted proteins | sample 5559141 | NCBI WGS metagenome assembly JAABUK01 (sample SAMN10711869, study PRJNA513367) | rock metagenome | isolation source: Antarctica rocks | place: Antarctica: Victoria Land, Pudding Butte nord | collected 2016-01-03 | reverse complement strand
CACCCGGATGGCCCTTCTGCCCGCCGGTCTTCTTGCCCGATGGTTCCCGCAGGCTGCTGACCCGCAGCGGCTTCTTCAGCCCGTCGCTGGAGGGCGGCTTGCCGCTGTTGCTGCTGTTCAGCCCAAGGCGGCGCTCCAATTCCGCCAGCCGCCCGATCAGCGCCGCATTCTCGGAGCGGAGCACCGCATTCTCCGCCTGCAATGCCGCCATGGCCGCTTCAATGCCAATCGCGGCCGATACGTCGTCTCCGGAGCCTGTGTCATCGGGCGGTGCCATTGACACGTTGACTCGTACTCAGCCGTGACCTGTCAATGCCCCCCTCCAACGAGAGGACCTGGGCTGTTACCTTTTAATATGAATAAGGAGATGCGCGCCGGCCTGCCGATCATCGGCTTCGAGAACCCAGCGGCCTTCGACGCCTGGCTGCGGGTGGAACCGCGAACGTCGAAAGGCCTCTGGCTGAAACTCACCAAAAGAGCTGCAGAAGTCGCGAGCCTGTCAAAGGCGGAAGCGATTGATGCGGCGCTCTGCCACGGGTGGATCGACGGTCAGCTCGACAAGTATGATAACGCGAGCTGGCTCGTGCGGTTCACGCCCCGCAAGCGCGGAAGCAAGTGGTCAGAGGTCAATCGGACACGCGCTTCAGAGCTGATCGGAGCGGGCCGGATGCAGTGTTCCGGCTTGGCAGAGGTCGAGGCCGCCAAGGCTGACGGCCGCTGGGACGCTGCCTATGCCCCGGCGAGCACGGCGCAGGTGCCGCCTGATCTACAAAATGCGCTCGACGCTTCGCCTCAGGCCGCCGCCTTCTTTGCCACCCTGAAAGGTGCGAACCGCTACGCCATTCTCTATCGGGTTGGCACGGCGAAAAGGCCTGAGACGCGGGCCAAGCGGATCGCCCACTTCATCACCCTGCTCGAACGGGGCGAAACTCTCCACGGCTAGGAGATCGCCGCTGCCATCTCCGCCAGCTTCGCCACCGTATTCATATTCCTTGCCGTTCCCGCCATTGCAGCGGGTACACGGAGGCGGGAGGTTCCCATACCCTCACCATAGGCGATGAAGATTACCCGTTGCCCGAGGCACAACTGCTCACCCTGAACACCCACCGCCTTGTCTAGGGCGTCCGGTGGCAGTGGCTCGTCCACGAACAAGGCGACAGTTCTATTTCCTGGATGATCGGCAAAAGGATTGCGGGCCAGAACGTCGGCGATCTCCCCGCCTGTCCTTACCAGCACGCCGACCGGCTTGCCCGCATACGCTTCCAAACGGCTCTCGATGGCCGATCGGACCTGATCCTCGTCCGCATCACTGCGAAACACGACGTTGCCGCTGGCTACGTAGGTTTTCACCTGATCGAAGCCCGATGCTTGGCATAGCTGGGTCAGCGTCGCCATTGGCAGCTTGCCGGTGCCCTCGACGTTCACGGCACGTAGCAGGGCCACGTAGGCGGTAATTGATTGTTCCTATTCTGGCGATTTGGAAGGCTACTGCAAGCGCCGGCTATGTCGAGCCCGACCATCTCCGTTCAACAAACGTCCGGACACTGTTAAGGAAATAGACCTTGGGCGGGTAGGCAGAAAAGCTACTCCGCTTTCGGGACGAGCATGACATCGTATCCCAGGTTGCTCAGGCGCTGGACCAGCCTGGTCGTGGAGCGCTTGCGTGCGACCTGGTCGAGGTAGCTCTCGCCGAGATCGCGGAAGTCTGGGCCCGCACGGGTGCTCACGCACCACCCATCATCACTCCACGAACGTCGTGAGCGGCGCGCCTTCGTCGTGGACGATCGTGGCCAATATCTCGGCCGGCTCATCGCCGCTCGGGTTTTCGATGAACGTGTGCATGGACCCGACCGGCTCGTAGAACATCTCCCCGCGCTGGAACACACCGGCCGGCCCGCCGTTGAGTTGCGAGCGGACGTGGCCCGCGAGAACGTAGGCGGTCACGGCGCCACCGTGGACGTGCTTGGGGGTGAAGGCGCGCGGCGGGAAATGCACGAGCAGGGTCGTGACGTGCTTGCCCGGCAGGCCGCCCAGCACCTCGGATTGCAGCACCGTGACGTTGGAGGCTGGCCGCGGCACGGCCGCGCCGGCGTCCGGGCTGTTGCACAGGACCAGTGACGGCGTGACCGGGACCACGTGCCACTTCGGCAGGCCGACCCCGGGCGCCATGAGCGCCGCCGCGCCGATGACAGCGGCGCCGAGCGAGGGGAGCGCCATGGCGGGCGACGCCGGCCAGGCACTCACTCCGCGGCGGCCTTCGCCTCCGCCGTGATCGGCGGCGGCGTGAACCGATAAGCGACGCCCAGGCGGTTCCAGGCGTTGATGGCCAGCACGGCCGCGGTCAGGTAGGCCAGCTCCTGCTCAGAGAAGGCTGCGCGCGCCTCGGAGTACGTGCTGTCCGGCACCCCCTGCGCGACCAGGGTCAGTGCCTCCGTCCAGGCCAGGGCCGCGCGCTCCCGTGCATCGAACTGCGGCGCCTCGCGCCACGCGACGACGAGGTGCAGCTTGTCGTCCGGGATGCCGAGCCGTTGCGCGGCAGCGACGTGGATGGCCACGCAGAACGCGCAGCCGTTGATCTGGGAGGCATGGAGCTTCACCAATTCGAGCAGCGCTTTGTTCAGTCCGTGGGCTTCGGCCAGACCCGAGAGCTTCAGGACCGCAGCATTGGCGTCCGGTGCCAACTGCTTGAAGTCCTGCCACTCAAGGCGGGCAGCATGCGATGTGTTCATTAGGTCCCCTTGCCCAGGCGGGCGCCGTGGGTCGGTATCAAGTTGCAAAAGCACATCAGCGTCCCAGCGCGAGAACGATCTCGCGCGTGGTCACGATCTCCGCGAACTCGTCCGAGGGGTTCGCCTCCGTCATCGCCTGTATCTCCGCGGCGGAGTGCAGCCTGCCGTCGGGGCCGGAGCGATCGAAGGTCCAGGTGGCGTCCTGGACGAACCTGGCGTCGAAGCCGAGGTTGCCGGCCATGCGCGTCGTGGTCTCGACGCAGTGGTTGCTCGTCGCGCCACAGATTACGACGGCGGCGATGCCGGCGGTCCGAAGGCGCTGTTCCAGATCCGTCCCGATGAAGGCGCTGTTGACGCTCTTGACCAGCACGGGTTCGCCGTCCCGTTCGCGTGCCTCGTCCTTTACCTCGCAAGCCACCCCGTTGAACGAGGAGTCCGGGGATGTGCCTCGGTGCCGGATGTGGAAGATCGGCAAGCCAGCCGTGCGGAACGCCGCCAGGAGATCGGCGATGCGGTGGATCGCATCGGGATTGTTGCGCCGGGCACCTCCCGCCTCCCACTGGTCGAACGCCTTTTGGACGTCGATGACAACAAGGGCGGCTTCTCGCCGTGCGATAGGCTTCATCGTTCGGTCTCCTGCAACGGTGGGTAATGTCGCGGCCGCCTCGACTCAGTGAGGGCGCAAGGTCCCTTGGTTGTCGGCCGCTTACTCGTTCGCCAGAATCTCCTCGACACGGAGCAGCTTGTCGGGATTGCGAACGGTGTAGACGGCCAGGATTTTTCCGTTCTCGATTGCCAGTGCCGTGGTCTGGAGCGTCCCCCAGCGATCGAGCGCGATGAAGCCCGGAAGCCCGTCGATTGTGGCGGCACGGATCCACTGCGGCTCGCCGCCCAGCTTCGACGCGAGGCCACCCACAAGGCGCAGGACCTTGTCGCGTCCGTAGATCGGATTGAGGTGCGACGGCTTCTTGCCGCCGCCGTCGGCATAGGCCACCACGTCTTCCGCGAGCATGGCCTGAAGCTGGCCGAGGTTGCCGCTGGCCGTGGCCGCGAAGAAGGCGCGGGCGATCGCCTCGCCGTCGGCGTCGGCCAGGGGATAGCGAGGACGCTGCGACCGCACGTGGGTCCGGGCCCTGGCTGCAAGCTGGCGGCAGGCGGCCGTGTCACGGCCGATGGCGCTGGCGACATCCTCGAACGGCGTGTCGAAGACGTCGTGGAGCAGGAAGGCCGCACGCTCCAGCGGCGACAGCCGCTCGAGCGCCATCATCAGGGTCAACGTCAGTTCGTCCTGTTGGTCGGAGACCTCAGCAGTTCCGGCCAACTCGATCAGCGGCTCGGGCAGCCAGGAACCCACATAGGTCTCGCGCCGCACCCGAGCGGACTTCAGGTGATCGAGACACAGGCGGGTGACGATGCGAGAGAGGAAGGCGGTCGGGTTGTGCACGTCGTTCCGACCTGCCTGGCTCCAGCGCAGCCATGCATCCTGGATGATGTCCTCGGCCTCGGCCAAAGATCTTAGCATGCGATAGGCGATCCGCACCAGGCGTGGCCGCAACTGGTCAAAGGCTTCAGCGTTCTCGGCGCTCAGTATCATCGCCGGGCCGCGATTTGCGGGATGGATCAGGCGCCGATCGCGATCCTGTTCCAGGCGTTGATCGTGGTGATCAGCAGTGTCAACTTCACCTGGTCCTCTTCGTCGAACTGCGCTTTCAGCGCGTCATAGTCGGTGTCGGGCGCATGCGTCTGCGAAACCAGCGTCAACGCCTCCGTCCAGGTGAGCGCTGCCCTCTCACGATCGGAATAGCAGGGAGCCTCACGCCATGCGTCGAGCAGATAGAGCCGCTCCTCCGTTTCGCCATGGGCCCGGGCGTCCCGCGTGTGCATGTGGATGCAGAAGGCGCAGCCGTTGATCTGGGATGCACGGGTCTTCACGAGCTCGATCAGGTTCTGCTCCAGACCGCTGCTCATCACGCGGCTCTCCAAATCCAGCATGGCCTGCATGATCTTCGGGGCGGCGGTCATCGGGTCCAATCTCGGCTTCATCTCGCGCTCCTGTGGTGGCGACAGAAGCAAGACGAGCTTGTCCCACAGGGTGTGACATGGCTGGTCCGAACACTCATGCGATCGGCCTACGTTCAAGGTGTCGGATGTCACACGCGCCCACCCCGTCTCGTCTTTCCTGTCCAGGCGACGCGATGCGATCTCCCAGGCAGAAGATCGGATCATGGAGCAGGCCGGTGGCGCCCGTTCTGCCCGGGAGTGTCAAAAACCTGGGGCACTACGCCGCGAGTGGGAGTGCCTCGTGGCCGAAGCGTCCGTCCAGCACTGCGGCCCTGACCTGAAGCACGCGATGGGCGCCACGGGGCGACCAGCGCATCTGCCGTCGTTTGTTCATGCGGGCACTTACCAGCTGATTGACGGTGCCCTCGGCCCGTGAGGTCGAGATCGGCTTGCCTGCGCGGTAGCGCTGGCCGTAGTCGATCAGCGCGCCCTCGTTGTTCTCGATGTAGGCCTGCAGCTCCGTGCAACGCGCGACCAGGCGCCTGGCCCTCGCTTCCATTGCGGGGTCGTTCAACACGATGGCGTCCTTGGCCCAGCTTGCAATCCGGCCCAGAGCCTCGCACGCTCTCTCGTGGTCGCCGTTCCAGAGCAGGTGCCGCAATCGTTCCACGTCGATCTGAGCCTGGTCGAGCGGGGCAAGAGGCGGCGGCTTGAGGGCGTACAGGCCGTGCATGACCTGCTCGACGTGGTGCACGCGCATGGAGAGATGGAACCAGTCGAGGATGGGCTCCACCGGACCGCCCGTGGCCGAGCGCACCAACGCCGGCAGCGCGGGGTCGCCGTCGCTGATCGCGGTGACCGCGTCGCCGTCCCGCCAGCCCTGATCGAGCAGCGCCGCGCGCAGCAATGCATGGGGCTGCTCGGCCACGCTGCGCACCAAGGCAAAACGCCGGGTAGGGTGACCCTTTCGCTCCACCTTGCCGCAGATCGCCTCGAAGTTCCGAACCTGGTGACCGGGCACGGCACGTATGTAGGCACCATCGAGCATGACGACGGGCCGGCTCGTGTCCGCTGCTGCGGCCTTGTCCGGTTTGTGTGGGACAGCCGTGACCTCCGCTGCTGCCTGCCGGTCGTCCGCCTCGATCCGTAGGGCGACGGCATGGGTGCGGTTGCGCAGGCTCTCCTGGTTTGCAGGCGAGGCCGGCAGCAGGGTGTCCAAGATGCGCGCCGCGTCCCGAAACGAGGTGCGTGCGCCCAGCTCGGCCTGCACCCGCTCCAGCTCCGGCGTGCAGCGGGCCGTCAACAGCGCGCAGACCGGCGAGACCGTCCTCGCCTCCACCATGGGCGCAGACGGGCCGCAGCGGCACACCTTGAACCGCGGCGCTTCGACCTCGACCGTGCCGAACAGGGTCTGCAGCCGGCGCGTGCGCCGGTCCTTGAGGGGCTGCAGCATCCCGCATGCCGCACAAACCCGGTGGTGGGCCGCATACGCCGCCACCTGGCCGCACAGCACGCTCGCCTGCAGCTTGGCCAAAAGCGTCTTGGTCTCATCGAGTACGAGCCCGATCTCCGCGAGCGTGCTGACCATCGCCGGCCGGCTAAACGTCACCAGCTCCGTCGTCTTCACCTCGCCCGCGCTTGTCGTCGTCTCCAGTCGCACCGTCCACTGCATCACAACTGCCGCCCTCGTGGTCAGGCATCAGCCAGGCTGATCAGCCCGAGACAGGCAAGTAGCTTGCCCCAAGTTTTTGACACTCCCGTCACGCTGTTCGACCAGGGCCTGGTGCAGGTGCTGCAGGCGGCGGCGACCGGGCTCGCGCCGAAGCAGCCCTATGTGCTTGCTCTCGCCACCGAGCCGGGCGGCGGCGGCGCGCTGCAGCCGCTCGCGGGCTTCATGACCAATCCGGCCGGTGCTGCGATCATCAACGCGATCGGGCCGATCCGCCAGGTGGTGCAGAGCGATGCCGGCGCGGCCCGACGCTATCTGGTGATCGCGCCGGGACTGCCGGGCGCGCCGGGTGCGGCGGCGCAGGTCCAGCAGTGACCGGACAGCCACATGGGTGACAGCTCAGGTCACCCGGGCCAGCCATGCGCGACACCGCCACCCTGCTCGAGCCGCAGATCCCGGCGCTGCGGCGCTACGCCTTCGCGCTGACCCGCGACCATGCGAAGGCGGACGACCTGGTGCAGGACTGCCTGGAACGCGCGATCAGCCGCTGGTACCTGCGCGCCGCCGACCCGGACCTGCGCGCCTGGCTGTTCACCATGCTGCACAACCTCTTCATCAACGGGCAGCGCAGCCTGCGGCGCCGGCCGCTGCACGATACGCTCGACGACAGCGTCGACGCTGCCGCCAACACGCCAGCCGACCAGGAGGGGGTTCTGCTCGGCCGTGATATCCTCAGCCAATTCGCCGCCCTGTCAGAGGACCATCAAGCCGTGCTGCTGCTCGTTGCCATCGAAGGGCTGCCCTATGGCAATGTCGCACGCATCCTGGGCATCCCCATCGGCACCGTGATGTCCCGCCTGAGCCGGGCACGCGAGCAGTTCCGCCGTCAGATGGACGGCGAGCGCCCGGCGCTGCGGAGAGTGAAATGATCGATCCCATCCCGATCGGCGAGGACGACCTGCAGGCCTACCAGGACGGACGCCTGCCACCCGAGCGGGCCGCCGTGGTCGAGGCGTACCTGGCCACACACCCCGATGTGGCGCAGCGTTTTCGTAGGTATGCCGAGCAGGAGGTGCAACTCGCCGCGGCCCTCACAGCAAAGCTCGAAGATCCGATACCATCCCGCCTGCGCATTGCCGCCGTCGCGACCCGGCGCCGACGCAGGCTGGTCACGTCGATTGGCCGGGTCGCGGCGGCGCTGCTGCTGGTTACGGCCGGCGCTGCCGGCCAATGGTATGCGGAGTTCCGGTCCCGCCCGGAGCCGCTCGGGGCCGCAACCGCCAACGCCGTCGCGGCGTTCCATACCTTCTCCGTCGAGGTGCGCCATCCCGTGGAGGTGCGTGCCGAGGACGGGCCGAACCTGGCGCAGTGGCTGTCCAACCGGCTCGACCGGGCGATAACGCCGCCGGACCTCTCGCCCGAGGGCTTTCGCCTGATGGGCGGACGCCTGCTGCCGACCGCCGGGGTGCCGGCCGCCCAGCTGATGTACGACGACAACCACGGCACGCGGCTCACCGTCTACGTGCAGCCGATGGGCATTGATGGCGAGGAGTTCCGCCTCACGCGGCAGGGCGACGTGCGGACGGTTTATTGGGCGGAACGGCGGCTGGCGCTTGCGGTCACCGGGCGCACGTCGGACGCCGTGCTCATGGCGGTGGCACGGCGGGTCCACGATGCGGTGGGCGCTGTCGGGCCGAAATAAGCGCTGAAGGACCGATCCCGGCCGGCCCGGGCGGCGTTGGCCAACTCGACGACAGAGGAACGCAGCCATGTTCAATCCACTCCGCTCCAAGCCGGACCTGATCGTCCACTCCGAGACGCCGTATAACGCCGAACCATCGCTCGCGCGGCTGCGGGCGCGCATGACGACCGCTCAGCCGGACTTCTACGTCCGCAGCCATGGCACCATCCCGCATCTGGACGCGACCAAGCATCGGCTGCGCGTCGGCGGCCGGGTGGCAACGCCGCTGGACCTCTCGATGCCGGAGCTGCGGCGGCGCTTCCCCGAACGCACCGTGACGGCGGTGATGCAGTGCGCCGGCAACCGCCGGGCCGACATGCAGCCGGTGCGGCCGACCTCAGGCGACCCGTGGGCGCCGGGTGCCATCGGCAACGCCGAGTGGACCGGCGTGGTTCTTGCCGACGTGCTGCGGGCCGCCGGTGCGGAAACGGACGCGGCGCTGCATGTCGCGTTCGACGCCTGCGACGAGGTGGAAATGCCGGATGAGGGGCGGTTCGCCTATGGCGCTTCCATCCCGATGGCCAAGGCGATGTCGCCGGAGGTGCTGCTGGCCTTTGCCATGAACGGCGAGCCGCTCGCGCCGGAGCACGGTCTTCCCCTCCGTGTCGTGGTGCCGGGCTTCGCGGGCGTGCGAAGCCCAAAGTGGCTGGCCGCCGTCACCGTGCAGCATGAGCCGTCCGACAACCACATGCAGCAGCGGGATTACAAGCTGGTGCCGCCCGACGTGACGGAGGCGACGGTGAACTGGGAAAAGGGCCTCACGATCTACGACATGCCGCTCAACTCCGCGATCTGCGAGCCGGCCCCCCATGCGACGTTGAAGGCCGGCAGCACGGCGCTGCGCGGCTACGCCGTCGCCACAGCCCGCGACGTCATGCGGGTGGACGTCTCGATGGATGGCGGCCGTAGCTGGAAACAGGCCGAGCTGGAGCACGACGCGGGTGCACCCTGGAGCTGGACCTTCTGGACCGCGACGCTGGACCTGCCCAAGGGCGAGCACGAACTGGCGGTGCGGGCCTGGGACTCCGCAGGGCAGACCCAGCCGGCGTTGCCGGACGACACCTGGAACTTCAAGGGCTACCTCAGCGCCGCCTGGCACCGGGTGCACGTGTCGGCCGTTTGAGCGGATAGAGCGACGCATGACCGCGCGCATCCTGGCGCTGTTGCGGTGATCAACCGCTACACTGACCATGCCGCCAACGAACGGACCTACCTGGCGTGGGTGCGGACTGCCATCGCCGTCATGGCGTTCGGCTTCCTGGTCGAGAAGTTCGACCTGTTCCTCGAAGTCGCTGCCCAATCGCTGTCCGGCCAGCAGCCCACGGCCTTGAACCAGGCGGTAGGCGACGTCGCCGGGCTGCTGCTCATCCTGCTCGGCGGCGCCATGATGGTCGTCGCCACAATGCGGTTCCGCCAGGTCGCGACGGACATCGACGCGGCTGATACACGGCCTGGCCGGGGAACGCGGATGGACGTGACCCTCGTCATGCTCCTTCTAGCGCTGGGCGGCACGCTGTTCGCCTTCCTGCTTTACACCGTCGTCCGCAGGATGGTCTGACCACGCGCGCCAAACATTTTCTCGACGCAATGGAATGCTGCCGCCGGGGCGGTGTCTCTATCGTCAGGGGGCGCGATACCCGCGCTGGCCTCGATGGGAGAACAACGATGCTGAAGACCATGACCCTGATAATCGGGCTGATCGGACTTTCGCTCGCCGGCTGCGCCATGGCGCGGGGCAGCATGCCCGCTGCCACCTCCGACACCAGCAAGGGCAAGGCTCTCGTCGACGCCAGCGGCATGACGCTCTACACCTTCGACAAGGACAGCATGGGCAAGTCGGCCTGCAACGGCCCCTGCGCGCAGAACTGGCCCGCCTTCAAGGCGACCGACGCGGCTGCCCCTGCGGGCTGGAGCAAGATCAAGCGCGACGACGGGACCATGCAGTGGGCCTACAAGGACCGGCCGCTCTACACCTTTGCCAAGGACACCGGGCCCGCCGACACCAAGGGCGACGGCTTCCTGAACGGCGCCTGGCACATCGCCCAGCCCTGATCCCCTACCGGTGATCGCCTGGCCACCTCCATGACCGACCTCGCAGCCGAGCTGGAACCCCATACACAGGCCCTGCGCCGGTATGCATGGGCGCTGCTGCGAAATCAGGACGCGGCCGACGACCTGGTGCAGGACTGCCTGGAGCGGGCCATCGGGCGCTGGCGCCTCCGCCGAGGGGACGCCAGCACGCGGGCCTGGCTTCTCACCATGCAGCGTAACCTGTTCCTCAACGATCTCCGGCGACGGAGCCGGCAAGGCCAGCACGTGGGGCTTGACGAGGCGCATGGACAGGCCGTGGTGGAGGGCTGCGCGGAACGGCGCCTGCTGGCCTGCGATGCGCTCACGGCACTGGACGGCTTGAGCGAGGACCAACGCTCCTTGCTGCTGCTCGTGGGCGTTGAAGATTTGTCATATGCGGAAGCCGCCGCAGTGTTCGGCGTCCCCGAGGGCACCATTATGTCGCGGCTCAGTCGCGCCCGAGCCCAGTTGCGGCGCTTAATCTATGGCGGCGAACGCGTGACGTTGCGGAGAGTGAAGTGAGCGAGGACGCGCGGCCCGTGGGCGAGGATGATCTGGAGGCCTACGTCGACGGGCGACTCTGTGGGGCACGGCTCGCGGCGGTCGAGGCATTATTGGCGACGAACCCTGCTTTGCAGGCCCGCGTGATGGGCGACCGGGCGGTTCGGGATGCATTGCGCGAAAGGCTGGCGGCCGTGGCGGCACAGCCAATCCCGTCTCGGCTGCGGGTGGCGGCCCTGGTCGCGCGTCGCCGCGCGGCGTTCCGCAAGCGATGCGGCGCCGTTGCGGCCTCCATCTTTCTCGTTGCCGTAGGGATCGGTGTGGGATGGGAGGCGCATGGGTGGGGCGACGCGGGCGCTGGCCGCGCGGTCACTGGAACAGCGGCAACGGCGATGGATGCCATCGGGGCTCACCGCGTGTTCGTGGTGGAGACGGCCCATCCGGTCGAGGTTGCCGCCGGCCAGCAGGCCCACCTCGTGCAATGGTTGTCGCGACGGGTCGGGCATGCCCTTAAGGTGCCGGACCTTTCCGCAAGGGGCTTCGAGCTGATGGGCGGCCGGGTTATTCCGGAAGCCGGGCAGGCCGCGGCGCAATTCATGTATCAGGACGGCGCGGGCAACCGGGTCACCTTGCTCGTAAGGGCCGGCGGGACGGAGGACACGCGCTTCCGCTTCGTCCAGGACGCCGGCTTCGCAGCGTTCTCGTGGGTCGACGATGGCTTGAGCTTCGCCATAGTGGCGGGCGTGGACCGGCCGGCCTTGCTGGCGCTGGCGGAGGACACCTACCGGCAACTCGCTCCCGGTGCGCCGCTCCCGGCGGCAATCCATTGACCCTTCGCAGTCGAGTGTGTCCGACAAGGTAGTCGATCGCGCATGGCCGTGTAGCCGTAGGCCCACCGCTATGACTATGACGCTGCATGACACTAGTACCCCGAGTCATTCATAACGTCGGGTAGAGTTGCTTCAGTTTGATGCGGGCGTCGGCGGTGGTGAACTGCCAGTCTGCCTTGGCGTGCTTCTTGTTGCGGTCTTTCTGGCAAGCGGCGACTTCCTTGGTCAGGGTATCCTTGTCGGCGATGCGCCGAGAGAGGCACTGACACGACAGCACGCTGAGTTCGCTTTCAGCCATGTCCAGCCAGCTGCCGTGCTTGGGCGTGTAGTGCCATTCAAACCGCTCGACGAGGCGGCGGGCCT
>JAABUK010011002.1_pt1 | contig 11905 bp, 10 predicted proteins | sample 5559141 | NCBI WGS metagenome assembly JAABUK01 (sample SAMN10711869, study PRJNA513367) | rock metagenome | isolation source: Antarctica rocks | place: Antarctica: Victoria Land, Pudding Butte nord | collected 2016-01-03 | reverse complement strand
GTGGCCGTACTCATGGGCGACGACATAGGCCTGAGCGAACGGGCCGCCCCGCGCGCCGAACTTGGTGCGCAAGTCGTCGAAGAAACCCAGGTCGAGATAGACGTGGTCGTCGGCGGGGCAGTAGAACGGCCCGACGTCAGACGTAGCGTTGCCGCAGCCTGTCTGAGTGGCGGAGGTAAAAAACTGGGTGGGCGCGGGAGTGTAGCCGCGGACCACCCCCGACCAGTACTTCTGCACGCTGTTGACCACGCCGACGATGCGGCAGTCCTCGTCCCGGTTGGCATCGGCTCCGGTTTTGCACCTGGTGGCCAGATCCGTCCGGGGGACGGCGGCGCCCTGCTGCGCCGGTGGCGTACTGCCGCCACCAAGTCCGCCCCCACCGAAGACCAGGGCCAGGATCAGACCGAGGATGCCGAGCCCGCCGCCACCGACGGTCATAGTGCCGCCGGGAATCTTCCCGAATGCACCGCCCCCACGCCGGTCCTCGACCTGGGAAGCATCCAGGCCGACGTTGTCGTTGAAAGTCATGGTCTACCGCCAGTGAGCTCGGGCGAACAAAGCTCGCCGGGGAAATGTCGTGGCGCTGTTACCCTGATTGCTGTGACTCGAACGAGCTGACGGGCGCCACTACCCGCCGCGACGCGGCGGGTGATGGCTGCTGCCCGCATCCTCGATCGGAGTCTACGTTGATCACCGCCACGGCTTTGGAGCTGCGCGCCGGCTCCCGGATTCTGCTCAGCAGTGCCACCCTTCGGGTCCAGCCGGGGGACCGGATCGGCCTGGTCGGGCGCAACGGCGCCGGCAAGACGACCAGCCTGCGCGTACTCGCCGGCGAGGCGCCGCCGCACGCCGGCACCATCGAGCGGCGCGGGGAGGTGGGGTACCTGCCCCAGGACCCACGCACCGGCGACCTCGACGTCACCGCCGGCGACCGGGTGCTTTCCGCCCGTGGGCTCGACGGTCTCCTCCACGACCTGGCCAAGACCCAGGTCGCCATGGGAGAGGTGGCCGACCCGGCCGAGCGGGACCGGGTGATTCGACAGTACGGCCGGCTGGAGGAGACGTTCGCCTCGCTGGGCGGCTATGCGGCCGAAAGCGAAGCGGCCCGGATCTGCGCCAACCTCGGCCTCGCGGATCGGGTGCTCGACCAGCCCCTGCGCACGCTGTCGGGCGGCCAGCGGCGGCGCGTGGAGTTGGCTCGGATCCTTTTCAGCGACGCCGAGACGCTGCTGCTCGACGAGCCGACCAACCACCTCGACGCCGACTCGATCACCTGGCTGCGGGACTTCCTGCGCAGCCACTCCCGCGGGCTCATCGTGATCAGCCACGACGCCGACCTGCTGGCCGCCGTCGTCAACAGGGTCTGGCATTTCGACGCCAACCGCGCCGAGGTCGACGTCTACAACATGGGCTGGGATACCTACCTGCAGCAGCGGGAGACCGACGAGCGCCGGCGTCGGCGCGAGCGCGCCAACGCCGAGAAGAAGATCGGCACTCTGATGACGCAGGCCGACAAGATGCGGGCCAAGGCGACAAAGGCCAGGGCCGCGCAGTCCATGCAGCGCCGCGCTGAGCGGCTGGCAGCGGGACTGGCCGACGTGCGTGTCGCCGACCGGGTGGTCCGGGTGCGCTTCCCGTCGCCGGCGCCCTGTGGCCGGACGCCGCTCACCGCCGAGGGCCTGTCGAAGTCCTACGGCTCGGCGGAGGTGTTCACCGACGTGGACCTGGCCGTCGACCGGGGCGCCCGCGTCGTCGTGCTCGGCCTCAACGGCGCCGGCAAGACGACGCTGCTGCGCATCCTGGCCGGACTGGAGCGCCCGGACACCGGCAGCGTCGCGCCGGGCCATGGCCTCCGGCTGGGCTACTACGCCCAGGAGCATGAGACTCTCGACACCGACCGGACGGTGCTGGAGAACATGCGCGCCACCGCGCCCGCGGCCACCGACGGTGAGCTGCGCCGGATTCTGGGCGCCTTCCTGTTCAGCGGCGACACAGCCGACCAGCCGGCGGGCACCCTGTCGGGGGGTGAGAAGACCCGGCTGGCGCTGGCCGGGCTGGTCTGCTCGTCAGCCAACGTGCTGCTGCTCGACGAGCCCACGAACAACCTGGACCCGGCGTCCCGGCAGCAGGTGCTGGACGCCCTGCGGACGTACTCCGGGGCGATCGTGCTGGTGACGCACGACGAGGGAGCTGTGGAGGCGCTGCACCCGGAGAAGGTGATCTTGCTGCCAGACGGCGTCGAGGACTCCTGGAGCTCCGAGCTGAGCGACCTGGTGGCGCTTGCCTGACCCGCGTCACCAGGCCGTCTGCAGCACGGCCTCCAGGATGATCGCGCTGGCCGCGCCCAGCCCGACCAGCCAGTGCGGCGTCGCGGTCGGTTCGCCCCCGCGCTGCTGCGGGGCGACCGCAGCCACGAGCAGCCAGGGGAAGTACGGCAGCCAGGCGTGCTCCATCTCGCCTCGGGCCAGTCCCGCGCCGACGGCGAATCCGACCGCCAGCACGGCTCCGATCAGGAAGGGCCAGCCCGGCGTCCGGCGGATCTTGCGCGCCGACGCGACGATGGCCGGACCGCACGCGAGGGCACAGACCACGAGGCTGACCCCGCCCCACACGAGCGCCGATCGCTGTGGCTCCACCCGCAGCGAGAAGTCCGCCTGCGCGGCAGTCAGCCCGTCGGCCCAGGCGAAGCCGGCGGCGTGGGCCAGCAGCAGCGGCGCCAGCGCCGCTGCACCGGTCACCGCGCCGAGCAACGGACGCCGGCGGACGAAGTACACGCACAGCACCGATAGCGCCAACCACGGGGTGGCGTAGGAGAAGAGCGCCGCAACCCCGAGCAGCAGCCCACTGGCGAGGGCCCAGCACCCGACGGACGCCCCGCGCCGGGACTGCTCGCTGGCGAGGACGCCGGCGGTCACCATGGCGGCCGCGAGCGTCGCCGTCACCGCGTCCATGCTGACGGCCACCCATACCGCGTACGGCGCGAGGACGAGGACCGGGGCCAGCCGCCGGGCTGCGAGCTCACCGCACAGCGACCGCATGGCTACCAGCACCGTCGGCACCGTCAGGCAGCCGACAAGGGCAATCAGCAGTCCGATCAGCGCCGGCCGGGTCACGCCGGCGCGGGTGACAGCCCAGAGCAGCAGGACCGGCCCGGGCGGGTGCTGCCGGGTGGCGACGGCGTGCTGGGCACTGTCGGCGACGAAGGTCCGGAGAAACCCGGCAGGATCGGCGTCGACCGCGCCGACGTCGGTGAGGTACTCGTCGGCGTGGGTGACCGGGCCGGCCAGGCCATTGCCCCCGTCCACGACGGCCAGCGACAGGGTCCAAGCCAGCGCACCTGCGTAGGCCAGCGCGAGGAAAGACCGCCACGGCAGGCGGTCGGGCACCCGCCGGACTGAGGCGAAGATGATGCCGGCTGCGACGACCGGGCCGGCGGCGCTCGCCGGGTCGACCTTCAGCCGGTACCTGCCCACGAACGGTGTGCTTGCCGTGCCCAGCCGCGCGTGCAGGTGCACCGCCAGTGCGGTAGCTCCGAGGCCCACCGCCGCGATGCCCAGCCACCGGGTGGCGTCGCCGGCCTCGCGCCCGAGGCGGTGGCGCATCGCCAACGGATGCATGGCCCGACGGTAGTGGAGTGGCGGTGTGGCGCCGCCGGCGCGATCATGGTGGCGATGTCAGCCCGGGAGGAGTGAGGTCCGGGCCATGAAGGGAGACGACGTGACCGATCCGGTCAAGGGCAAGCGCATCACCGGCGATAGACGCGACAAAATGGGCGCGGACCTGCGCAGGCAGTACGAGAGCGGGCAGAGCATCCGGGCGCTGTCGGCGTCCACCGGCCGGTCGTACGGATTCGTGCACCGGGTGCTGGCGGAGGCCGGCGCCACCCTGCGCGGCAGGGGCGGAGCGACCCGCAAGGCCAAGTGAGGGGCCGGGCAGGTCGTGAGCTGGGCAGGTCGTGAGCCAGGCAGGTCGTGAGCCGGGCAGGTCGTGAGCCGGGCAGGTCGTGAGCCGGGCAGGTCGTGAGCTGGGCAGGTCGTGAGCCGGGCAGGTCGTGAGCCGGCGTAGCCTGCCCGGGTGACTTCGGCCGGCGTGGACGACCCGGTCACCCTCGCTGTGGATTGTGGCGTGGCCACCGTCACCCTGGACCGGGCCGATGCCCTCAACGCCCAGACTCCGCAGATGTGGGCCCGGCTGCGCGACATCGGCTGCGCGCTCGACCGGGACGTGCGGGTCGTCGTCGTACGCGGCTCGGGACGGGCTTTCTCGGCCGGCATCGACCGGCAGATGCTCGCGCCGGCCGGCGGCCTGTCCGCCCTGGCCCGGCTGCCGCAGGCCGAAGCCGACGCGGTCCTCGCCGGCTATCAGGCAGCCTTCGACTGGCTCGGGGAAGACCGTTTTGTGAGTGTCGCGGCTGTGCAGGGCTACGCGATCGGCGCCGGCCTGCAGCTCGCCCTGGCCTGTGACCTGCGGGTGCTGGCCGACGATGCCCAGCTGTGCCTGCCCGAGACCGGCCTGGGACTGGTGCCCGACCTCGGCGGGACGCGCGCGCTGGCATCCCTCGTCGGGCCGTCCCGGGCGCTGGAGATGTGCCTGACCGGTCGCCGGGTGGGGGCGGCCGAGGCGCTGCAGATCGGCCTCGCGACCGTTGTCGTGCCGGCGGCCGACCTCGACGCGGCGGTCGGCGACCTGGTGGCGGCACTGCTCGCCCCACCGGCGGCGGCCGTCCGGGAGACCAAGGCGCTCATCGCCGGCGCTATGGCGCGGTCGCCGGTCAACCAACAGACTGCTGAGCGTGCCGCCCAGCTGCGCCGTATCCGGGACCTGACCGGCCGGGAGGCCTAATGGATCTGCACCTGTCTGACGAGCACAGCGACTTCCGGGCGGCGGTGCGGGCCTGGGCCGACGACGTGGTTGCCCCTCGGGCACTCGATAACGACCGCACCGAACGCTTCCCGCAAGAGGCGTTGGATGGCCTGCGCGCCAACGGCTATCTCGGACTGACCATCGGCGAGGAGTACGCCGGCAGTGGGGCAGACCCGCTGTCCTACGCACTGCTGATCGAGGAGCTGGCCCGGGCCGACGCCAACGTCCGGTCGATCGTGTCGGTGCATCTGGGGCTGGTGGCCGGTGCGGTGGCCCGGTGGGGGACACCTGAGCAGCGGCAGCGGTGGCTGCCGGCGATGGCCAGCGGCGAGGTGCTCGGCTGCTTCGCGCTGACTGAGCCCGACCACGGCAGCGACCCGGCCAACCTGCGGGCTACTGCGGTCCGCGAGGGGTCGACGTACCGGATCAACGCCCGCAAGGTGTTCATCACCAATGGCTCGATCGCTGGCCTTGCGCTGCTGATGGCCCGCACCGGCGGCCCGGGAGCTCGCGGGGTATCGGCTTTTCTGGTCCCCACGTCGACGCCGGGCTTCACCGCTATCCCGCTGCACGGAAAGCTTGGCCTGCGCTCGTGCGATACCGCCGAGCTCGTCTGCGACGACGTGGTGGTCGACGACGACGCGCTGCTGGGTGGCGCGGAGGGAGTCGGTATGAAGGTGGCCCTGTCCGCCCTGGACGACGGTCGGCTGTCCCTCGGCGCCTCGTGCACCGGCATCGCGCAGGCGGCGCTGGAGGCAATGGTGAGCTACGCCGGCCAGCGCCGGCAGTTCGGCAAGCTGATCGCCGGCCACCAGCTGGTGCAGGAGATGATCGCCGACACCGCCGTCGACGTCGACTGCGCGCGCCTGCTGACCTGGGCGACGGCCGACCTCAAGACCCGTGGGAAGTCGTACTCGCTCGCCGCGTCGAAGGCCAAGCTGTTCGCCTCCGAGGCGTCGGTGCGCGCGGCTAACGCCTGCGTGCAGGTGCACGGCGGCTACGGCTACGTCGACGAATACCCCGCCGGCAAGCTGCTGCGCGACGCCCGGGTCACCACGCTGTACGAAGGGACCAGCCAGATCCAGAAGCTCATCATCGGCCGCGCGCTGACCGGCATCTCCGCCTTTTGACCTTTTTCAACCTGAAGGTTGACATCCCCACAGCGCGGTCCTAGCCGTTGTTCAACCAGATGGTTGAGCAAAGGAGCTGGGCAGTGGCCGCTGACGCACTGTCACAGGTGTTCTCGGCGCTGGCCGACCCGATCAGGCGGGACATGGTGGCGCCGCCCCGTGCACCTGGAGGCCGAGCGTCCGGACCAGCCAGCGCAGCGCCCACCAGACCGAGATCACCAGCGACCCGGACGTGCCACTCGTCCGGATCGTCCGCGAGTTCGACGCGCCTCGAGAGATGGTGTTCCGCGCCCACACCGACCCCGAGCTCGTCGTGCAGTGGCTCGGCCCGCGCCGCCACGAGACGCGGATCGAGCACTACGACTGCCGCACCGGCGGCGCCTACCGTTACGTCATGGCCAGCGACGGCAACGAGTACGGCTTCCACGGGACGTTCCACGAGGTCCGGCCCAGCGAAGTCATCGTGCAGACCTTCACCTTCGAGGGCCAGCCCGACGACGTCGCGCTGTAGCGACTCGAGCTGACCGACCTCGACGTCGGCCGCTGCCGGCTCACCGCCACCTCGCTGGTCGACTCCTTCGCCGGCCGGGACGCGATGGTGGCCAGCGGTATGGAGGACGGGATCCGCGTCGGCTACGAGCGACTGGACGAGCTGCTCGCCCGCTGACCGACCTGACCCATCGAAACGGTGGCTGCCGGCGCCACCGTCTGACGGGTGCGATCGAGCACGGTCGCCATCGCCCCGGCGAGCGCGGCCGGCGGCTGGGAGCCGATCAACGCCGCAAACGCCGGCTTCGAGCGCGCGAGGTGGTACGCCGCGCGCGTCGAGCACCCTGCGCAGCCAGGCGCACTGCTCGGCCAACAAGTCGCTGTCACCGAGCATCAACGAGATCGCGGCGATGTCGAGCAGGTGGCGTCGACCCTGAGTCGGCGAGTCCGAGACTGAGCCCGCCTGGAACACCGGGAAGCGCGGGCGTGTTGGCGCCGGAGTGGAGGTGACGAGCAAGTGGCGATGAGTGGTCATGCCGGCTGGCAGTCCTGGCGGTCCTTCAGCTCCGACAGCAGCGTCACAAAGAAGAAGCTCGCACCGGGCACGCTGCGACGCATCGTCCGATTTGCCGCTCCGTACAAGCGTGACCTCATCGTCTTTCTGACTTTGGTCGTCATCGACGCCGTCATCGGCACGCTCAACCCGCTGATCTTCCGCGAGATCATCAACAAGGGCATTATCGGCAAACGGGTGGGCCTCATCGAGGTGCTGGCCCTGTTCATCGCCGGCCTGGCGATCCTCGCCGCGGCCTTGTCGCTGGTGCAGCGCTTCTTCTCCGCCCGGGTCGGCGAGGGCCTCATTTACGACATGCGCTCGAAGGTCTACGAGCAGGTGCAGCGAATGCCGATCGCGTTCTTCACCCGTACTCAGACCGGCGCCCTGATCACCCGGCTGAACAACGACGTTCTCGGCGCCCAGCAGGCATTCACCGGCACGCTGTCCAACGTCGTCAGCAACCTCATCAGCGTGACGCTGGTGCTCATCACGATGTTTGTCCTGTCGTGGCAGATCACGCTTGTCGCGCTGCTAATCCTGCCGGTATTCGTCCTGCCGGCGCGTTACATGGGCCGGCGGCTGCAGACGATCACCCGGGAGAGCTACGCGCTCAACGCCGAGATGAACACCACGATGACCGAGCGGTTCAACGTTGCCGGCGCGCTGCTGGTCAAGCTGTTCGGCCGGCCGGGTGAGGAGGGCCGTCGGTTCCGCGACCGGGCCGGCCGGGTCCGCGACATCGGCATCACCTCCGCGATGTACAGCCGCATCTTCTTCGTCTCTCTCATGCTCACTGCGTCGCTGGCAACCGCGGTGGTGTATGGCTGGGGTGGTGTGCTTGCGGCCCGTGGCGCGCTGGACGTCGGCACGGTCGTCGCGCTGACGGCCTACCTCAACCGGCTGTACGGCCCGCTGACCGCCTTGTCCAACGTGCAGGTCGACGTGATGACGTCGCTGGTGTCCTTCGAGCGGGTGTTCGAGGTGCTCGACCTGCCTCCGATGATCACCGACCGGCCCGATGCTCGCCCGCTGCCGGCTGATGCGCGGACCATCGAGTTCGACGACGTGCACTTCTCCTACCCGACCGCTGAGGAAGTCTCGCTCGCCTCTTTGGAGTCGGTCGCCGTCCTCGACCCCACACCGAGCCAGCAGGTGCTGCACGGGGTCTCCTTCCGCGCCGAGCCCGGCCAGCTCGTCGCCTTGGTCGGCCCCTCGGGCGCCGGCAAGACCACGATCTCCAGCCTCGTCCCGCGCCTGTACGACGCGACCGCCGGCGCGGTGCGAATCGGTGGCTACGACGTCCGCGACGTGACGATGGACTCCCTGCGCGACGCCATCGGCGTCGTCACCCAGGACGCGCACATGTTCCATGAGACCGTCCGTGCCAACCTGCTGTACGCCCGCCCCGACGCTACCGACGCCGAGCTCTGGGACGCCCTGCGGGGGGGACAGATCAACGAGCTGGTCGCGTCGCTGCCCGACGGCCTCGACACCATGGTGGGGGAGCGCGGCTATCGACTCTCCGGCGGCGAGAAGCAGCGGCTGGCCATTGCGCGGCTGCTGCTCAAGCAGCCGGCGATCGTGATCCTCGACGAGGCCACGGCTCACCTCGACAGCGAGTCAGAGGTCGCCGTCCAGCGGGCGCTGAAGCAGGCACTCGACGGGCGTACGTCGCTGGTCATTGCGCACCGGCTGTCCACGATTCGCGACGCCGACCTGATCCTGGTCATCGACGGTGGCCGCGTGGTCGAGTCTGGCCGGCACGAGGACCTCCAGGCCCAGGACGGCCTGTACGCAGAGCTGTACCGCACGCAGTTCCAGCGCCAAGAGACCCTGGAGACGGTCGCCGACTGAAAGAGCCGGCAGGCCTACAGGGCGCGCAAGGCCCCACCATCGACCGCAAGCAGACTGCCCGTGACGTACGACGCGGCGGGCGAGAGCACGAAGGCCGCCACTCGGCCGAACTCTGCCGGCTCGCCGTAACGGCCCAGCGGGATCGCGGCCTCGTTGCGGGCGCGCTTCTGATCGTCGCCACCGTCCAGGGACAAGGTGCGATCGGTGGCCACCCGGCCGGGCAGCAAACCATTGACCCGGATGCCACGCGGCCCCAGCTCGTCGGCGAGCTGTTTGGTCAGCATGGCCAACCCTGGGCGCAGGCCGTTGGACACGGCCAAGCCGGCGATGGGGGATCGGGCGCTGGTGGACAGCACGAGCGCAATCGAGCCGCCGGCGTCCAGCCGCGCGGCGACCGCCTTCGTCAGGCGCAGGACGCCGAGAAAGGCGCTGTCGAAGCCGGCCCGCCAGTCCTGCTCAGATGTGTCTATGGCCGTCCCCGGGGCTGGGCCGCCCACGCTGACGAGGGCGCCGTCGATCCCGCCGTAGGCGTTGTGCGCGGCCTCCACCAGGCGCTGCGCGGCGGCGGCCTGCGCCAGGTCCGCGGTGATGCCCACGGCGTGGCCGGCGCCACCGAGCTCCTGCGCCGCGCGTTCGACGGCAGTGCTGTCTCGGGCGCCGAGCACGACGCTTGCCCCCTCGGCGACCAGCACCTCGGCGGTCGCCCGGCCCAGGCCGCGTGAGCCACCGCTCACGATGTACACCCGGCCCGCGAGCCCTAGATCCATGCCGGTCAGTCTGGCAGAACGGCCGGCCAGTCCGGCTCGTCGACTGGTCCGGCCTTCCGGGCCGCGCCTGTCAGTTCGGCGAACGCGGCCGCCAGCGCATCGGCCTGGTAGTGCGCGTTCAGGCCGCTCGGGTTGGGCAACACCCATACGCCGGCGCCCGCCACCTCCTCGTCCTGCCGGCCAACCCTCGCCTGGCGCTGCCCGTAGGCCCCGCGATAGGCCGTCACGCCGAGCACTGCCAGCCACCGCGGCCGGTATCGCTGCACCAGTGCAGCCAGCCGGGTCGCGCCGGCGACCAGCTCGGCCGGCGTCAGCTCGTCGGCCCGGGTGGTCGTGCGCGCCACCAGGTTCGTGACGCCCAGGCCGTAGGTCAGCAGCTCGTGCTGCTCGTCGGGGCGCAGCTGCCGCGGGGTCAGGCCGGACCGGTGCAGGGTGGGCCAGAAACGGTTGCCCGGCCGGGCGAAGTGCTGACCGAGGGCACCTGACCACAAGCCCGGGTTGATCCCGCAGAGCAGGACGTCCAGGTCGGGGGCGACCACATCAGGAATCGTCCGGTCGCGGGCGGCGGCCAGGTCGGCCGGAGACGGGCGGCGCCGGTCTGCCGGAGCCCGGCCGCTTGCCGCACCGCTCACGTGCGCCGCCGGCGAACGGCCTCCTCGACCAGGTCGAGCACCGGGTCGAGGTCGTCAGCGGGCATGCCCATTGCCAGGTGCAGCACCAGCCCGTCCAGCGCCAGGGCCAAGAAGCGCTGCAGCGTCGGCAATTCGACGTCCTCGCGCAGGGCGCCGGCGTCGCGCTGCCGCTCCAGCCGCTCCCGGGTGGCCGTGTCGATCGCCGCCGAGCGCCGGGCCCACTCGCGGCGGAAGTCGGCGTCGGTGCGCAGTCGCCGGGACACCTCGAGCTGGGTGCCGAGCCAGTCCGGGTCGGCTCCCCGGAGGAGGTCCCGCATGACCTGCACCAGCCCGTGCTCGGCGACGACCTGCGCCATTTCGGCCGCGTCGTCCTCGGCGGCGGCGAGGAACAGCGCGTCCTTGTCGCGAAAATGGTGGAATATCGCACCCCGCGACAGGCCGGTCTCCTCCTCCAGCCGGCGCACCGTCGCGCCCTCGTATCCGTGCCGAGCGAAGCACGTTCGGGCGCCGTCCAGGATCTGCCGCCGGCGCGCGTCGACGTGGTCCTGGCTGACCCGGGGCACGGGAGATCAGCCCGCGGGCAGCAGCGAGCGCAGGACGTACTGCATGATCCCGCCGTGCCGGAAGTAGTCGGCCTCGCCCGGGGTGTCGATCCGGAGCAGCACTCGGAACTCCCGGCCGCCGGCCGACACCGTGACCTCGCGCGGCGAGGAGCCGTCGTTCAGCGCGGTGACGCCGGTGACAGCAAAGGTCTCCTGGCCGGTCAGGCCGAGTGACGCAGCCGTGTCGCCGGGGGCGTACTGCAGCGGCAGGACGCCCATGCCGATCAGGTTGGAGCGGTGGATCCGCTCGTAGGACTCAGCTAGCACCGCCTTGACGCCCAGCAGCGCCGTGCCCTTGGCGGCCCAGTCGCGCGACGAGCCGGAGCCGTACTCCTTGCCGGCCAGCACGACCAGCGGCACGCCGGCGTCGCCGTAGGCGGTCGAGGCGTCGTAGATGGTGGTCTGCTCGCCGGTCAGCAGGTTGGTCGTCACGCCGCCCTCCGTGCCGGGAGCGAGCTGATTGCGCAGCCGGATGTTGGCGAACGTGCCGCGGATCATCACCTCATGGTTGCCGCGGCGCGAGCCGTAGGAGTTGAAGTCGGGCCGGGCAACGCCGTGTTCGGTCAGGTAGCGGCCGGCGGGGGAGTCGGCCCGGATCGAGCCGGCCGGCGAGATGTGGTCGGTGGTGACCGAGTCGCCCAGCATGACGAGGACGCGCGCGCCACTGATGTCGGTCACCTGCGCCGGCTCCGCCGGCATGCCGTCGAAGTACGGCGGCTTGCGGACATAGGTCGACTCCGGATCCCAAGCGAAGGTGTCGCCTGTCGGAGTGGGCAGCGACTGCCAGCGCTCGTCGCCGGCGAACACGTCGGCGTAGTCGCGGCTGAACATCTCCGACTCGATCGCGGCGTCGATGACGTCCTGGATCTCCTGTGACGACGGCCAGATGTCGCGCAGATGCACCGGCTCGCCGTCGCTGCCGACGCCGAGCGGCTCTGTGGTCAAGTCGAGGTCCATCGTCCCGGCCAGGGCGTACGCCACCACCAGCGGCGGTGAGGCGAGGTAGTTCATC
>JAABUK010011001.1_pt1 | contig 11906 bp, 8 predicted proteins | sample 5559141 | NCBI WGS metagenome assembly JAABUK01 (sample SAMN10711869, study PRJNA513367) | rock metagenome | isolation source: Antarctica rocks | place: Antarctica: Victoria Land, Pudding Butte nord | collected 2016-01-03 | reverse complement strand
ACGGCCGTGTCGCGGGTGGCCGTCACCCTGTGTAATCGTCAAGGGGATCGTGTACCACGGTGATCGGCGAATAGTTGACCGCGCCACCTCCCGCGAATAACAGAGGATGTCGCTACCCCGCCGCTTGGCGACGCAAGCTCTCCTTGAGGCGATAGCTCTCGCCGGTGACCACCAGCACATGGCCACGGAACGTGAGGCGGTCGAGGAGCGCGGCGGTCATGCGCTCGTCGCCGAAGAGTTCGTTCCAGCGCGCGAACTCGAGGTTGGTGGTCACCAGCACGCTCCCGTGGTCGTAGCGCTCGGCGAAGAACTGGAACAGCAGTTGCGCCCGCGCGGGCTCGAAAGGCAGGTACCCGAGTTCGTCAACAACAACAAGATCGAAGGCGCGGAACTGCTTGAGGAGTTTGTTCAGGCGATACTCGTGCTGCGCGACGACGAGGTCGTTCGCCAGCGCGGCGGCGGTGCGGAAGGCGACGCGATAGCCCTGCTGACAGCAGGCACGGCCGATGGCGCAGGCCAGGTGGGTCTTGCCCAGGCCGGGGTTGCCCACCAGCAGCAGCGGTTCGCGCTCGCGGACGAAGTGGCCTCGGGCCAGGTCGAGCACCTTCGCCTTGTTCAGGGCCGGCACGGCGCTGAAGTCGAATTCGTCGAGCGTCTTCGGCCAGGGGAACTGCGCCGCCCGGATCCGCCGGGCGAGTTGGTTTTGCTCGCGCTGCCGGACCTCCTGCTCGCAGAGGTCGGCGAGGAAGGCGAGATAATCCCGGTTCTGGTCCGCCGCCTCGCGCGCCGCCGTCGGGTAGGCCCGGGCGATGGTCGGCAAGCGGAGCTGCTTCAGGTAGCTGTCGAGCAGCGCGGTCGACCGCTCATTCATGCCGCACCGCCACCGCCGAGCGGGGCATACGCGGCCAGCGACACCGGCGGCAGGGTGAGGGCGAGCGCCGGGAGGGCCGGATGCCGCGCCGGGTCGAGGGGCGCGGGGATGACGGCAGGCGTCAGCGCCTGCTCGACCAGCTGCGCCACCGCCTCCGCCTGGTACGCGTGGCAGGCGAGCGCCCGCTCGACGGCCTGGGTGACGAGGGGGAGCGGGTGCTGGAGGGCGAGCTCGAGCACCCGCACGAAGGCGCGGTTGCCGTCGGGCTGGTGGGCGCACAGGCCCTGGCGGAACCGCTCGAAGGCGGGTGGCAGGTCGCCCTGGCGCAGCGCCGCCGCGAAGGGGACCGCCCCGGGTTTCCGCGCCAGGACCGGCAGGTAATGCCGCCAGTCGCCGATGCGCCGGTGCTGCTCGTAGCAGCGCGGATGCTCGGCGACGAGCGTCGCTTCCTTATAGATGCGGATCGTCTCCACGTCGGCTTTGAGGGTGAGCGGCTGATGGGCGTAGGCGGCGGGGACGCTGTACCGATTCGTGGCGAACGCCACCTCCGCCGTCTTCGTCGCCCGGACCGCCGCCCGCCGCGCGCAGTCGAAGGGCTGCGGCGGCAGCGGATAGAGGGTCGGCCGTTCCGCCGCCCAGCGCACGGCCACGCTCGTGTCGTCCCCCGGGCGGATCGCCTCCCCCTCGCGCTGGCAGCACCCCGCCAGATACGTATTCAGCGCGGCGAAGTCGCGCACCTCGGGCATCGGCGCCAGGTAGCGCCGCCGGATGGTGCCGACCAGGTTCTCCACCGCCCCCTTCTCCCAGCCCGACGCCGGATTGCAGCAGATCGCCTCGTAGCAATAGTGCATCCGCAGGCTCACGAAGGCCGCCTGCTCCTCGCGACCGTGCCCCGCCAGCACCTTGCGCACCGCCGTGGTCAGGTTATCGTAGACCACGGTGGCGGGGACCCCGCCCCACTGCTCGAACATCCGCCGATGCCCCGTGAAGAAGGCCTCCTGCTGCTCATGGGGGAAAGCCAGGACGAAGGGCATCCCCGAGTAGCGCAGCCGGCCGCAGAAGAGATGGACCGTGGCGAGCTTCCCCGCCAGGATGACCTGCGCCGTGCCCCAGTCGACCTCAGCGCGCTCCCCCGGCGCGAAGGCGAGCGGGACGAACACCGCGCGCTGCCGGTCCTTCAGTTGCCGTACCGCCACCCGGATCGTCGGCTCGCCCCCCGTGAAGCCGTGCTCCTCCCGCAATTGCACCCACATCTGGCGGGCGCTGCGGCGCTGCTTCGGCGGCTGTTGCTCATCGTCGTCGAGCCACTGTTGCAGGTGCGGCAGCACCGGCCCCACCACCGGCTGCGCGCGCGGCGTGGTCAGTCGATAGCGCGGCGGGTCGCTCCCCTCGCGCAGGTATTTGTGGACCGTCTGTCGCGCACAACCCAATTCCTCAGCGATCCGCCGCTCGCTCCACCCTTGTCGGCGTGATAGCCGGCGGATAAGCTCCTTGTCGGTCACGTCTAGCACTCCCATCCCCTCCGCTACGCCTGCCGATTCCGCACCGGCAGCGTACCGAAGGGTGCTTGACGTGGCCAACTTTTCGCCGATCGCGATCGCCCCAGTGGTACACGATTAGACTATCACTCACACCAGCGTGTTGGCCACATCCTCCCCGCGATCGGTGGCGACCTCGAGGTTCTGGTACAGCTCGCCCCAGCGAATCGCCTTGATCAAGGTCGGGATATCGGCGGCGTGATCGTAGAGCACGGCCAGCGCGTTGTTGAGGATGTCGTCGGCTTCGTCCTCGAGCCGGTTGATCTCGACCACGAGGCGCAGCAGCTTGTCGCTCTCCTGCAGGTTGCTGAGGAACGGGATCGCCTCGCCGATCAGCACCTCCTGCTCGCCGATGATCCGCGCCAGCAGCCGCGCCGGTTCGGTCGGCTGCGCGATGCGATAGAGCCACATCCGGCGCGCGACCTCCTCGACGTAATCCACGAAATCGTCGATCCGTCCGGCGAGGGCGCTGATATCCTCGCGGTCGAGCGGGGTCACGAAGGTGCGGTTGAGCGCGTTGTAGATCTGGTGGGTGATCTCGTCGCCGCGCCGCTCCAATTCGCGCATGCGCCGGACCTTGCGCTCGACGTCGTCGTAGTTGTCGAGCATCTCGACGAGCAGGTGCGCCACCTCGCGCGCGTTGCCCGCCGCGTCGCGGAAGTAGTCGAAGAAGCGCTCGTTGCGGGGTAAGAACCGCGCGAGTACCATCGCGTCCCCCCTTCGTCCCTGCCCCGTGCCGCACCGGGCCTGCGGCGACCGCCGCGCCACACCATACCACGCGGCACGGCCGCTCGTCCGCGCCCCGTCGCCCCCATTTTGGTTGGTGGACAAGTCTCGTCGTCTGCCGGTGGGGGCTGCTGCGCGCCGACGGCGCGCGAACGGGCCGTCCGCACCGCGCGGCCGACCGACCGCCTGCACGTCCCCTACACGCGTCGGCGCGACGCGTGCGGGTCCGCGGTCGGCCAGTCGCGCAAGCCCAGGCTGACCAGTGCGGCCCCGCAGCCCGCCAGGGCGACGAGCAGGAAGACCGCGCCGAAGCCGGACCCCGCGCCGAGCAGCCCGCCGAGGACGCTGGTGCCGACGATGCTCCCGAGGTAGCGGCTGGTGGCAAAGAGCCCCGCCGCCACCCCCGCCTCCGCCGCCCCGACCGCCTCCACCGCCGCCGTCTGCATCCCGGCGGAGGCGAGGCCGAGGCCGACCCCGATGAGGCCGAGGGCGCCGAGTAACGCCGGTAGGGCGATCGCCCCGCCGCCGACGGCCAGGGGCACGGTGCCGAGTGCGAGGAGCGCCAGGCCCCCGACCGCCGGACGGCGGCGCCCGAAGCGGTCGGCGAGGCGACCGCCGGTCGGCGCGCAGACCACCTGCGCGACCGAGAGCGCGGTCAGGACGAGGCCGATCCGGGGGCTGCTCCAGCCGCCCCGCGCCGTCAGCAGGAGGGGGACGGCCAGCAAGGTGACGTAGAGGGTGAGGTTGCTCAGCGCGTTGGCGGCGTTGGCGGCCGCGAAGGCGCGGTGGGCGAAGAGGCGCGGCTGGAGGACCGGATCGGGATGGCGCAGCTCCCGCCGGATGAAGGCGACGGCGGCGGCGAGGAGCGCGACGACGAGGAGCAGCGCCGTCGGGAAGGGGGTCCGGCGCAGGTCCTGCGCGCGGGTGAGCAGCACCGCCGCGCCGACCAGCAGGGCGGCGAGGGCCAGCGCGCCGACCAGATCGAATGGGTGCCGCGCGCGGCCCGGTCGGCCGTGCGGCAGGGCGCGCCAGCCGAGGAGGAGCGCCGGGATCGCGAGCGCGAGGTTGACGAAGAACACCGCCCGCCACCCGGCCTGCCCGACCAGCAGCCCGCCGAGGGGCGGCCCCCCGGCGGCGGCGCAGGAGACCGCCGCGCCGAGCAGGCCGAAACGACTCGCCCGCGCGGCGGCGGGGACGATCTCGCGCAGCAGGGCGACGCCGTTGGGGAAGACGAGCGCGCCCGCGACCGCGCCGAGGGTGCGGCAGAGGATCAGGATCGGCAGGTTCGGTGCCAGCGCCGCGCCGCAGGAGGTCAGCCCGAAGCCGAGCAGCCCCCCCAGGATGAGCCCGCGCCGCCCGAAGCGATCCCCCAGCTTGCCCGCGACCGGCTGGACCCCGGCGACCGCGACCAAGTAAGCGATCACCAGCCAGCCGGTCGCGGCGGCATCGGCGCGGAAGGTCGCGGCGATCTGCGGTAAGGCCACGGCGATCATCGTCGAATTGAGCGGCGCGAGCATGGCCCCGAGCGCGACGGTGACGAGCACCGGCCACGCCGCCGCTGCCCGCACCGCCGCGCCCGGGGTCGTATCCGCCGCGGCCTCAGACATCCGCGTCGAGGAGGCGGACGAGGCCCGCGTCGCCGTCGACCTCGACCAGCTGCCCGTCGCGGATTAGCCGCGTCGCCGCGCCCGTGCCGACGACCGCCGGGAGGCCATACTCGCGCGCCACCACCGCGCAGTGGCTCAGCACCCCCCCCGCGTCGGTGACCACCGCCGCCGCCGTGCCGAAGAGCGGCGTCCAGGGCGGCGCGGTCGCCTGGGTGACGAGGATGTCGCCCGGCCGGAGCCGGTCGGCGTCGGCGATGCTGAGGATGACCCGCGCCGGGCCGCGCGCCCGGCCGGGCGACCCGGCATGGCCCCGCAGGACGCCCGGGTCATCCGACGAGGGGGGCGGGCCGCCGACCATCTTCAGGCGCCCGCGCTCGCGCACCCCCCCCGCCGTCGGCCCGCTCGGGCGCGTGCCCAGGGCGCGCGGCGGCGTGATCGCCGCGAAATGCGCGATAGCCTCCCGTTGTGCGGCCACCCGTTGCCGCCAGGGGTCCGCGACGGGGCGGGCGTCGGTGTTGGGGTCGGCGAGCGCCGCGATGGCGTCGCGCAGCTCGTCGTAGGTCAGGCAGAAGGCGTCATCGGCCCGCGCGAGCACCCCGGCGCGGGCCAGCCGTCGCCCGCACTCGAGGACGACCAGCCGCTCCTGGTGGCTGGAGCGATAGTCGATCCAGAAGTTGTGATCCTCGCTGATGACCGTGGCCTCCTGGGCGGCCGTGAGCAGCGCCTCGAACTCGGCACGTACCGGGGCCGGGTAGCCCCGGAGCCGCTGGCGAGTGGCGGCCAGGCACGCCTCCCGCTCCACCGCCAGCGCGGCGCGCTCGGCCGCGAGGTCGCGCGCGGGCTGGCTCAGGTAGCCCTGCAAGCTCTTGAAGACCGGTGCGGGATCCTCGATCCAGCTCGGTGTGCTGAAGTCGAACTTGTCGCCGCGCTCGCCGTACTCGGCCAGGAAGCGCTGCAGCGCCGCCAGGAAGTCGGCCGCCGCCGGCTCGCCCGCCAGCGCGGCCAGCGCCCCGTCCGCGGGACATTCGGCCAGGATGGCGCGCACGGCGGGCGTGGCGAGCGCCGCGCGGCTCAGTCGCCAGAGCACCTCCCCGACCTCGACCGTCTTGTTCGGGAACCCCTGGAGGAGCCGGTAGCGCGCGAAACCATCCTCGTCGCCGAAGAGCTCGCCGTGCAGCTCCTCGAAGAGGCTCAGGGCCGAGTAGAGCGCGCCGTTGACCGAGAAGTGGATCACCGCGATCCGCCGCGCGCGGGCGACCGTCTCGTCGAAGTGGGCCAGCAGCTGCGGCGCGGTCGCCTCGGCGAGCGGGAAGGCGGCCCAGGCGGCGAGATGCTGTTGGACCTCGGGGAGCCATTCGCGCACCCAGGTCGCGCCGAAGCGCGCGACGGCGGCGCGCACCTTCTCATCCGAGCGACGCTCCACCTCCGCCACTTCCTCCGGCGTCCCGGCGATCGGCACGTCGGCGCCGTAGAAGTAGGTGTTGATCTGGCACCCCACGCGGTACGTCGGGTAGTCGAGCTCGCGCCCGGCCGCATTCATCCCCGCGAGGGTGATGTCGCGCATCCGGACGAACGAGAGGGCGGGCAGCGGCTCGGGTTTGTGGATCAGGTCGAGCGTCCAGAACAGCCGCTCGTCCGCCGGGTCCCCCCAGCGGACGGGGAAGTCGGGCGGCGGCGGGATGGGCGCATTGACGACTGGTTGCTGGACGGCATCAGCCATGACGACCCCCTTCGCTACACTTACCGAGAACGGTGACGGGGCGACACTGGAGCAGGAAGCGCCGGTCATCGGCCCGGGCGCACGCGATGTCCACCGGCCAGCCCAGCGTCGCCCGCGCGGTCGCGGCCTCAGGCACCCGCGTCGAGGAGGCGGACGAGGCCCACGTCGCCGTCGACCTCGACCAGCTGCCCGTCGCGGATCAGCCGCGTCGCCGCGCCCGTGCCGACGACCGCGGGGATGCGGTATTCGCGCGCCACGACGGCGGAGTGGCTGAGGATCCCCCCGGTGTCGGTGACGACCGCCGCGACGGTGGCGAAGAGGGGGGTCCAGGGCGGCGCGGTCGTCTCGGCCACCAGGATATCCCCCTGGCGCAGCCGACCGGCTTCGGCCAGGGAGCGGATGACGACCGCGCGGCCGGTCACCTTGCCGGACGAGCCGGCGTTGCCGCGCACGGTGCCCGGCTCCTGGGCGACCGGCGGCGGCCCGCCGAAGAAGCGCTGGTTCATCCGTGTCATCGGGTTGTCCGGCGGTGCCCCCGGTGGCGGTGTACCCAGCGCGGGCGGCGGTGACACCTTGCGGAAGCGGGTCATCTCGGCCCGGCGCTCGCCCACGAGGGGGCGGAGGTCGGCGCCCGGGAGGGCCGCGAGGGCGTCGCGGACCTCTTCGAAGGTCAGCAGAAAGACATCGTCGGAGGTGTCGATGGTGCCCGCGTCGGCGAGCCGCCGCCCGCATTCCAGCAGGACCATGCGGACCCGGTAGGCCCCTTGCCAGTCGATGTAGTAGCCGTGGTCCTCGTGGAGGATTGCGCCTGCCTGCGCCGCCTGCAGCAGGTGCTCGAACTGGTCCCGGACCTGCTGAGGATAGCCCTGCAACCGTTCGCGCGCCGCCGCGACGAGCCGTTCCCGCTCGGCGGCCAGGTCCGCCTCCTGCACCTCGACATCGTAGTCGGCGTTGCCGAGGTAGCCCTTGAGGGTGTCGATGACCGGCGCGGGATCCTCGAGCCAGCTCGGGCGGTCGAGGTCGAAGAAGTTGCTGCCCCGCCGCCCGTGCTCGGCGAGATACGCGCGGAGCGCAACCAGGAACGCGCGGCCCTCGTCCGACCCTTCCAGCGCGGCCACGACCGCGCTGCTCGGGCGATCGGCGAGGATCCGGCGGACGGTCGGCGCGGCCAGGGCCCGGCGGCTGAGGTGCCAGAGGTCCCGGTTGGCGCGCAGGGTCTCGTTGTCGAGGCCCTGCAGGAGGCGGTGCGCGGCGAACGGGTCGTCGTCCGCGAAGAGGTCGCGGTAGAGATCCTGGAAGAGGCTCATCGGGAGCTGTGCCGGCAGGACGACCTGGAAGTGGAGCTGCCAGAGTTCCCGGTGCCGCGCCATCGTCTCGTCGAGGTGGGCACGTAACGCGGGCAGGGTGGCACCCGCGAGGTCGAAGTGCTCCCAGGCGGCCAGCCGTCGCTTGATCGCCGGCAGCCACTCGTCGCGCCACGCCTCACCCAGCCGCCCCATCGCCGCGCCGAGTTTCTCCTCGGAACGCTGGCCCAGCGCTGCCATCTCCGCAGGCGGCAGCGGGGCGGGGATCATGCTCTGGTAGGGATAGGCGTTGATCCGCCGGACCGCCGTCGTCATGGGGACATCGTAGCGAGCGAAGGCGGAACTGAAGCCACTCTCCATCGACACGCGCAGGAAGGAGTAGGCGAGGGGCGGGAGCGGATCGGAAAAGTGCATGCGGTCGAGCGTCCAGAAGAGCCGCTCATCGCCCGGTTGTTCCCAGGTGACCGGGAAGTCGGGCGGGGTGGGGAGCGGGCCGGTGGGCGGCTCGCCCGCTGCATGCGGGCCGGTCGCGGTGGTCGCCATGGTGGGCCTCGCTTTCTCGCTGTGCGCGGCGTTGACGCTGCTCAGGCACGCGCCTGAGACACGGCCACGCTTGTCGCCTGCCGGGTTTGCGGTACGGTGAAGCCGCAGTCGGGCAAGGCCCCGGCACTGGCCGGGGCGGCCGGAGCGCCCTGGGTGGCATGCAGGGTGGTGATCGGGCGGCATTGGAGGAGGTGGAGCCGCCCGTCGGCGAAGGCGCACTCGAGGTCCACCGGCCAGCCGAAGTGCCCCTCCAGCAGGAGGGCGAGCCGCCCTAGCTCCGCGATCTGCCCGTCAGCGAGGGCGGGCACGCCCGCCAGGAGGCGGGGCACCGCGACCTCGCGTACGCCGCCCGGCACCGCCACCGTCATCCGGCGCTTCTCGGCGACCTGACGCGCGACCACCGCCAGGTCGGGCTTGCGCAGGCGGTAGGTGTCGGGCGTGACCGTGCCGCCGACGATGCTCTCGCCCAGCCCCCAGCTCGCGGTGATGACGACCTCGGCGGTGTCGCCGCTGACGGGGTTGGCGCTGAAGATCACCGCCGCGACATCGGCGACGACGAGGCGCTGGACCAGCACGACGACGCGCGCCTCGTCGACGTCCGCCCCGAGCCCCTGCGCGGCGCGGTAGGCGAGGGCGCGGGGCGCGCGAGCGGAGGCGCGGCAGTAGCCGACCGCCGCCGCGACGGCGGCGGCCCCCACCACGTTGAGGTAGGTCTCGTGCTGGCCCGCGAACGAGGCGCACGCGCCGTCCTCATCGAGCGCCGACGAGCGCACCGCGACCGGCGGGTCCGCGCCGCCGCAGCGCGCCGCCAGGGCGGCGTAGGCCGCCGCCAGTTCACCCGTCGGGTCGCCGTCGCCCGGCAGGGTGAGGCAGAAGCCGGGCGGGACGGCGTGCCCGGCGGGCGCGGCGACGAGCTGGCTGAGATAGGCGGCCTTCCCGCCTACACGGTCCCGGTCGTGACACGCGGCATCGCCGAGCCAAAGGACGGCCATCGCTCCCCCATTCTCGCTATTGCATTAACCTTCCGTTAACCTAGCATACACCCGCTGTCAATCCTCCTACAGGGGGATGCGGCCACCGCGGCGGACGGGCACCGCCGCCGTTCCCGCCCCGTCGGTGGCCGACGCGCGGCTCCTCCTCGCGCGAGCGTCGTGGGCAGGATTTTCTCCTGTCCGCTGCGGCGGGAAGGCGTGAGGCACGAGCGGCACACGACGCCGGGGCCGACAGCGCCACCGTGCAGAAACTGGCCGGGCACGCCGATGTCTCGACCACCGCCCACTACGACCGGCGCGGGGGCGCGGCCCGGCGCGTGGCGGCGGACCTGCTGCATGTGCCCTACGTGCGACGCAGGCCCTGACGATGGTACAGTGGCCGCCACCGGACGACCGGCCAGGCGAGGAGGCGACGATGGCCCCACCCCCGACCCCGCGCACGCCGCGCCCGCGCTCGTCGGGCGCGACCGCGAGCGGGCATTGCTGCGCGACCACCTCGCGGCCGCCCTGGCCGGGCGCGGCGGCCTCGTCCTGCTCGGCGGGGAGGCGGGCGTCGGCAAGACCGCCCTGGCGGAGTGGCTCCTCGCCGCGTCCGCCGCGCAGGGGGCGCTGGTGCTGGTCGGGCGCTGCTACGACCTGACCGAGACGCCCCCCTACGGCCCCTGGGCGGAGGCCCTCGCCCGCGCCCCACGCGGCGAGGATCAACCCGCCGCGCCGGACCTCACCGGGCGTGATACGACCAGTCAGGTGGCGCTCTTCGCCGCCGTGCGCGACTATCTCGCCGCGCTCGCCGCCGGTCAACCCCTCGTCCTGCTCCTCGACGACCTGCACTGGGCCGACCCCGCCTCCCTCGACCTCCTCCGCGTCTTGGCGCGCGACCTGGCCGACCGCCCCACCCTCCTCCTGGCCACCTACCGCGCCGACGAGCTCACCCGCCGCCACCCCCTGTACGCGCTCCTGCCCCTGCTCGTGCGCGAGGGGCGCGCCGTCCAGATCGACCTGCGGCGGCTGGGTGCGGCCGACCTGCGGGCGCTGGTCCGCGCGCGCTACCCCCTGCCCGCGCCCGACGCGGACCGGCTGGTCGCCTACCTGGCGGGGCGCGCGGAGGGGAACCCCTTCTACACGGGGGAGTTGCTCCGCGCCCTGGAGGAGGAGCGCGCCCTGGCGCGCGCGGGCGACGCCTGGGCGCTCGACGACCTCGCCGGGGCGGCCCTGACCGCGCTGCTGAGGCAGGTGCTCGCCGCGCGGCTGGACCGGCTGGGCGCGGCGGCGCGCGGCCTGCTGGCGGTCGCGGCCATCATCGGCCAGGCGGTGCCGCTCGCCCTCTGGGCGGCGGTGGCCGCGACGGACGAGGACGGCCTGCTCGACACCATCGAGCGGGCCACGGAGGCGCGGCTGCTGGCCGAGACGCCCGACGGGGCCGGGGTCCGCTTCGCCCACGCGCTCATCCGCGAGGCGCTCTACGCGGGCACGCTGGCCACCCGCCGCCGGGGGGTGCATCGCTGGGTGGGCGAGGCGCTGGCGGCGACCCCCGCCCCGGCCCCGGACGCCGTGGCCCACCACTTCGCGCGCGCGGGCGACCCGCGCGCCGCCGCCTGGCTGGAGCGGGCGGGGGAGCGGGCGCAGGACGCCTACGCCTGGCTCACCGCCGCCGACTGGGCTTGCTCCGATCTGACGGACAGTGGCAACTTTGCGACGTGAGTTGCGAGGAAGGAGTCCGCGATGGGCAAGCTTACCCACCGACCGTATGATCTGGAGTTCCGCACACGCGCCGTCGAATGAGCACGCACGAGCGGACTGCCGCGCGCCCAGGTCGCGCGCGACCTGGGCCTGAACCCCGAGACCCTCCGGCTGTGGGTCAAGCCGTCCGCCGTCGACGCCGGCGAGCGCATCGGCTTGACCACGGACGAGCGCACCGAGCTGGGCAGGCTACGGCGCGAGAATGCGGTGCGGCGAGAGGAGCGCGAGATCCGCAAGGAGGCCGCGCGTTTTTTCGCCCAGGAGAGCGCGACGTGCTGGACCGCTATCGGTTCGTCGCGGCGGAGGCGGCACGCCACGCGGTCGCGCTCCTGTGCCGGTTGGTCGAGGTGTCCCGGTCGGGCGACTACGCGCGGCGGGGGCGCGGCGCGTCGGCGCGGGCGGCGGCCGACGACGCACTGCGCCCCCGCATCGCCGCCATCTACACCACCAGCCGCGGGACGTACGGCAGCCCGCGCGTCCACGCCGACCTGCGCGCCGCTGGCGTAACATGCGGCCGACGGCGTGTGGCCCGGCTGATGCGCGCCGCCGGGCTCCGCGGTTGCCACGGCCGTCGCCGCACCATCCGCACGACCGTCGCCGACCGTGCCGCCAGGCCCGCGCCGGATCGGGTCGAGCGCGCCTTCGCCCCGGCACAGGTCGGCGCCCTCGGCCGGCTCTGGCTGGCGGACATCAGCTACGTGGCGACCCACGAGGGCTGGCGCTACTTGGCGGTCGTCCTCGACGCCTTCAGTCGGCGCGTGGTCGGCTGGGCGATGGCGGACCATCGCCGCGCCGCGCTGGTCGTCGACGCCTTGGCGCTGGCCAACGGGAACCGCCGACCAGAGGCGGGGCTGGTGCATCACGC
>JAABUK010011000.1_pt1 | contig 11907 bp, 19 predicted proteins | sample 5559141 | NCBI WGS metagenome assembly JAABUK01 (sample SAMN10711869, study PRJNA513367) | rock metagenome | isolation source: Antarctica rocks | place: Antarctica: Victoria Land, Pudding Butte nord | collected 2016-01-03 | reverse complement strand
GCAGGCAGACAGACAGACAGACAGACAGACAGACAGACAGACAGACAGACAGACAGACAGACAGACAGACAGACAGACAGACAGACAGACAGACAGACAGACAGACAGACAGACAGACAGACAGACACTTTGTTGGTTTCTACTGGGTCAGCAAGTCATTATGCATGCTGTCACTGCAGATTTTCTGGTACTTCCTGACGTGCACCAACGTGATTGTGGCTGCCCAGCTGATCCTGGGAGGCAGTGCCGTCATCTCCACACTCACAGGTTCGCCGCTCCTCTGGGCAGCCCGGTATAATACTTGGCTTCTCATTAAATTGACGCCGAAAGGCGTAGTCTTTTCTTTTCTTTTCTTTTCTTTGCCGCTCCTCACTCCATCTTCACTGCGCTATGCTGCAGAGCAATTTAGAGCGTCTAGACTGCAGCAAATCAGGATAATCTGCTGCATGAACCACTAGTGTAGTAGTACTATCGCAATTGCAAGCATATGGCATGTGAACAACTGTGGATGGAGCTGCCATATGCTTGCAATTGCGATAGTACTACTGCACAGTTGTTCACATGCCATATGCTTGCAATTGCGATAGTACTACTGCACTAGTGTGATTGCAATCGCAACAGTACTACATGTGCAGACAGCAAAGAAGACATGTCAAGCGACTGTTGTGTGATTGGCCAGAGGGCTGCAAATGCAATGGGGGCTCTGCACAAACATGACTTGCAGCGCTCAAGTGTACAATTGGCAAAATGCAAGACATGAGTTACTAGTAACGCACACCTGCTGCGTATACACCTGCTGCTATGTCTGCTAGCCATAATAGCCAAGCAAAGTTTGTCACGGCTTGACCTGCAGGTGTCAACATATATGCAGCATGCTTCCTAATTCCCATGGGAGTGGTCATTTACACAGCAGTTGGCGGTTTGAAGGTGTGCCTTTATGCCCTGCACAAACGCACACTCATGTCTAACATCAGAATTCCCAAAATGCCATTGTGTTTCCTGCTTCAACTGCTGACATGATTAACAGACTTGGATTTTTGTTGGCTTGTGTAACTGTTTTAGTCAGCTATGGATGCAAGCATGCCTCTGAAGCTGCTATGCAGCTAGACAGCAATACCTACTATGCATGCTGCAGGCCACCTTCACATCAAGCTATATTCATACAGGTGATTGTTGATGATGCTGTTCTCCGTATGCCTGCTTACTAGCAGCCAAACTAAATGTGCATCCTCAAGCACAACTGCACCCCTTTCATTTCCCAGCAATGCATCCCCTCACAAACCTCAGCTTGACAATCTTGATGAGCTTCAAATTGTGCAAAGAGACGCTTGAGCAGTTCATGCGCATGGTGTGTGCATTCCTCAACGAAAAGGCTGATGTGGTGCCTTTGCAGTGATCATCTTCATCACGCTCACCTTGTTTGGCTTCACTGTATACGCAACTGGCAACGTGCTAGGGAGCCCAGAGCGAATGTATGAGAATCTGACATACATGGCCCAGGTACAGCTGTCATGCACCTCATCTCTGACTGTCATTGCTAGCACGGCCAATACTGGCACTATGGTTTCCAGTGTGTTGCTGATGCTGGTGCTCTTGTTTGCACCAATGCTGACATTGGGCCATAATCACCTTAACCTTCTGGGCCACACCATGAAATTGTCTGCCTGATTGAACAAGACGCAGTCCTGCTGTGCATGGCATGGAACTCTTGGTTCTGGATAGATATGCCTAGCAGATTGCAGAACCAGCTGTGACTTCTGCTCTCAGCTTCTGCCCTGAGATGCTCAAATCACACGTGCCTGAAGCTTAAGTGCATGTAACACAACAAGAGACACAGCACACTATCCACAAAAAAGATCGACTTAGTTGTCATGTTTTATGATAATCTGATTGATGCTGCAGGTGAAGCCTGTTGCAAACAACAGAGGTGGCTCCTACCTAACTATGTGGAGCTTATCTGGCATCAAGTTTGGCATCTTGCAGGTACAGCAGGACCACCTCATGGCCTCCTATAGTACCAACATATCATGCCAACCTATCATGCCCTCCCATCATGCCCTCCTATTGTGGGTTCTTGCTGATGGTAGTCAAGGCATGCTGCAGCAATCATCAACCAACATCTTTGATGAATATGATCTCGCCACACTGATGCACCTCCTTGCTCTATTGTGCTGTATGGCCATATGTGGCTTGTCCGTGCAGCAAAAAATCAAATGCATGCTTTGCATCAGTGTTGTTGTGGTGACTCAACCAGTGGTGATGCAGGTTCTGTCTTGCTGGGGCATTGTGTTTGTAGACCAAGCATACTGGCAGTCAGCCATTGCTGCAAGACCTTCTGCCACCTGGAAGGGCTACATCCTTGGTGGCCTCATGTAAGTCTGCCCTGCCCTGCCAAAAGCTTGTGTCCTGCACTGCTATGCACATCTGCCCTGTCATGCCCTGCCCTGCCCTGCCCTGCCCTGCCATGCCCTTCCCTTTTGTGCCCTGCCCTGATGTGCCCTGCCTTGATGCTGTGCTCTGCCCTGCCTTAATGCTTTGCCCTGCCCTGCCCTGCCCTGTCCTGTGCAGGCGCAAGCTGGGTCCCCTGCCATGATGTTACAATGGTGACCCACCTTTGCCTCATGCTAAGCACTTACATTGAGTTGCAGGTGGTATGCTGTGCCCTTTGGACTGTCCATGTCTTTGGGACTGACAGTGAATGCCTTGGACCTTCCTCTGACTGCAAAGGAGGGAAACTCAGGTGAGTCTGCGCTGCGAGCTTGCACTGTCACTTGCCTTCAGTACACCTGCTGCTTTGCATGTTGCACATCAGGGCTTTGTTGCCTCCCCTTCTCATGACCCTCTAGTACCTTGCTGGTGCGTTCTGCTGAGTGCTGCTATACTGCAACTGAACATGGGTTATGCTGGCTGCTGCCATGTCACAGCTGACTAAATTCACTCTCACTCCTCACCTGTCACACATACCTGGTGCCGTGAGTCACATTCAGACTCAATGCTTGAGCACAGTCAACACTATCAAATGGACGGTATACCTTGATATTGATTTTAGTCTTGATAGGCCTATTGTACAAGGCACACCCCGATGGTTGCCAGCATAGGTTACAAATCCTGCTGAGGCTAAGGCCCTACCCCATGAGGGGGCATCGGCTCTTGCATACCTTGGTATGCATTGGTTGAGTACAGTTGATACTTTCAGACTGATGGTGCGCTGACATCACAACAGGCCTGGTTCCCCCAGCTGCGGCTTTGGCAGTGCTGGGGAAGGGAGGGGGCGCCCTCATTGCTGTCATAGTGCTCATGGCCATCACCTCCTCGGGCTCTGCTGAGATGGTGGCTGTCAGCAGCCTGCTCACCTACGACATCTACAAGGTCTTCTGGAATAAGAAAGCCACAGGTGGGACTACTCTGCAGTCCCAATGTTGTTTTGTCTGACATTCACAAGTTAAAGATAAACCGCAACACCCCATGATGCTCAAAATAAGCCTGTCTGGAGGGAACTGACTTGCGTCGCATGTACCTGATGCCTGCTGGCTAAGTATACGTTTTAATTATTATTAGATGATTATTGTTAGGTGGGACTACTCTGCAGTCTGGCACTGGACCAGCTATGCAGCCATCATACAGCATTGCAAGCTTCCCAGGCTTGCCATGATCAGCCAATGCTTTGGATGCACTTCTGTGCTGAATGTATTTCTGTGCTGGATGTAGTTATGTGCTGTGAGCAACTGGTGTTTGTGCATGGCTGGAAAGGGAAAAACTGACTCAAGCATGCAATTGCAGGTGATCAGCTGCTGTTCTTTGCCAGGATGTCAGTTATTGGGTTTGGACTGTTCATGGGTGTCATCTCTGTCATCTTCTACAAGGTGTGTGCCGTCACCAGTTCTGAACCCTGCAACTGCTTTTGTAACATCTGTATGTGGTTGAGCATGATGACTCTAACCTTTTAGTCTATGCTGCAACACATTGAAAGCATGGTGCAAATGACTTTTTGTAATAAAGGCACACACAAGTCATGGTTGACTTGACTTTGTTACTCAGCTTGCAATGGCATTGCATGTGTGCTTGCCCTCTCTGCAGTGACATCTATCCATTTGGGATGCTGCATGGGAACTATGCTGTCTGATGTGCTTTGGGGTCGTTTTCAATCAGGCTGATGGCCTGTTTTCAAGGATTTGTAAAAAATGGTTGACCTGACAAATAATGCATTACAAAAAATGCAAAAGCTGTTGTGCAGGCAAGCATAGATCTGAACTTCCTGTACTTCATGATGGCCACCATCACCTGCTGTGGTGTGGCACCCATCATTGCAGCAGTCACATGGCCCAAGACCACTGGCTGGGGTGCCTGCACAGGTACCCCACTCACACCTCCCATCTGCATCCACCTGCACTTTAATAGCTACACCAGGTCCGGTGATAGTCACTGTTACAGGGCTAGTAATTATGACTGCAGAAGTCACACAGGGCTGTGGAGTATTACTGGAGTTGATCTGCTTAACCACTTTGTTCTGTTGGACAAGGACGTGACCAGTCTGCTGCACTTCTGCCCATCCTCACAATTCTGCACTGCTGACACACAGTGGTGAATGTCAAATTTGCCAAAGCACTGCCAGAGCGGCAGCAACAAGAAAGACTGTGTGTGTGGTTGCTGTACAGCGGCAATTGTGGGGCAGATATTGGGCATTGTTGGTTGGCTGGTGGAGTCTCAGATCGAGTTTGGCAGCATCACTGTGGATACCTTGCAGGAAGTGGGGCCTGCTCTCACAGGTCAGCCTTGCAAACAGGGCCTGATCACATCACAACATGTGTAGACTACGTTGAACTGTTTGAGCCTCACAGGTCAGCCTTGCAAATGGGACTTGATGACACCACAATATGTGTAGTTGAACTGTTTGTAGATCAAGACTGCTGGTCTTACCTGTCACTCTCGCAGCTTTGCATGAGGGCTACTGCACTTACTAGTCAACCTCACAGATGTACATTAGGATTACTGCGCTTACCAGTTAGTCTCACAGCTTGTGCCCCAGACAATGATGTGCCTGTCAAGGACGTCTCACACACCCGGACATGACTATCCTGCCTTCATGTCAGGCCTTGAGTTCGCCGGACACATGTCATGGTAATGTGTTGCTGGTTCTGGCACACACGCAAATCAGCAGGATACACTTTGTAACAGTGATTCACTGATTTGCTACGATGATTCACTGCCACTCCTTTTGTGCAATGTCTGTCGTAACATGGCCGATTGCATGAAATGTCATGTGCCTGCTCAGCGTGCTCAGCACGCTGCAGGTGCTTGCTTCAGTCTACTGTCAGCAGCAGTCCTGGTGGTGTTCTTCTCCCTCATGTGGCCACAAAACTATGACTGGGAAGATATGAAGTTCCAGACCTTTGACAACATTGAGGACAAGGTAGCTATACAGATCACATTGACATCTGCAAACACATGACATGAGGGGTCCCTCTCTATTGCCGCATGACACATTCCACAGGTATGTATCATGTCATATGTATATGCACGTGTATATGGATTGAATGCATTCCTATGAGTTGACAGGCTTCTACGATGGTCACAGCATATTTGAGTGAGTTCAGAGCATCTTTCAGTAGAGTCGTGGATTGTACTTTGAGATCAATGAGATCAGCGCCGCTTGACACCTGTTGGAGTTGCTGAGTGTGTCCTACAGATGAAGGATGTGGAGGATGAGCTTAGCCCCAAAGCATTGGACAATGCAAGGAAGCAGATCTGGGGGTGGTCCGGTGCCCTGTGCTTCATTCTAGTCATTGCCTGGCCATTACTCAGCCTGCCAGCTGGCGTCTTCAGTCAGGTGAACCTTCCCAAGGAATTCCAGCAACCAACAGTCTGACTTGCCCACTGCTTTGACTCATGCACCAGCACGCTGCAAGGAAGGCAACACATGGTGCAGTCCTGTCAATGGCTGGCATGCGTGTACAGGGCCCTGGGACTGAGTCTGTGCACTGTGTTGAGCAAAGCTCAGCTCAAGTCATGCCACAGCAGCACAAGCATGTGTCGTCCATGCCACAGGCGTGTGATGCCAAATTTTAAAATGACTGCATATACAGCAAGCATGCTGATCTCAAAAGTGCTTACCTGGCTTGTGCCCCTCAGCCTTTGTTTGTCAGGCACATGACCATGGGACTGCTATTTAATTGCAACCTGGCACAGTGTGTGATATGATGCACAGGGTTACTTCACATTCTGGGTGATCCTGTCTTTGGTGTGGACCCTAGTGGCGCTGGTGGCTGCAGCTCTGCTGCCCATAATTGAGGCTGGACCCATCATTGCCGCAATGTTTAAATCGCCACTTTCACACTTGCACAGCAAGCAGCCTGAACCATCAGACAGCACAGTAAAGCTACAGCCCAGCGTGACAAGTGACCATGTGAGGCGTCCATCAGAAATAGTCCTCAAAACATCCTCCAGAGGCTGATGGCAGCTTCATGCTATTTAGCAGTACTGTACGACTAGTCCAATGTCTAGCAAATCCAGCACATGTACATCAGACCTGTTTTCCAGCCTGATTACAGCCTGGCCTCTTTGCATGTGTGCATTTGCAAATTGTCACAATTGTCACAACTGTCACATTCTGCAGCATTCATTTAGGTCAGATCTGTCTGTTTCTGATGGAAGTGCATGCACTTATCACCTGCATCCATTCCCATAGCAGGAATGCGGCTTGTCTTGAACTTTATTTGTTCTTGTATCGACTGCAACTCAAGCCTAAGCTTGGTCCATGACTGGATGCGTGCTTGACAATTAGACGGCCAAAATTTGCAACAGGAACTCTGGTCAGGTCTGTCGCCTGTGTACAATAGTGAGAGATGTAGCCGTCATATGCATGTAAAACGGGTGGTCAGCTGTTCGGTGAGACTGCACGTCCAGTAACAATGCACTGAGTCCATATGGGACTGATCAGTGGGCTTTTACTTGGTATGGAATTGGTTGTAAGCACACTCATTACACGCACAACATGCACTATCATGACTTGCATTAACATATATATATATACGGATCAGTATATGTACGGATCAGTATATGTACGGATCAGTACATATATAGTGATTCATATTGCGCAATATATAAGTACTGATCCGTACACCGCAAATGCTTACACCTCTGGTGCACAGAAGTTGCAACAAGGTCAGTCACAACATTAGTCAAAGCATTACTCACCACCTCGCGGTTTTAGGGTTGCTGCTGGCGTTGCACTGCAGTGGAGATTTCGAACTAAGCAGCTACTCTCTCAATCTTCCGGCAATCAAGCACACGAAGCATTGGTCAAGTGCTTGACCAAGGCGAGCCCAGATCAAACAAGCATGTGGTCTCAAAGAGGATCGTACGTCAGTTGATTCATTGCGGCGAATACGGTTGCAGGCGGAGGTGAGATGCCTCATTGGCCGCAATCCCCGTAGAGACCACCGTTCAGTCAGATCTGGATCAACAATCAGATCTTTTCACGTTGCATGCAAGCATCGTGCCTCAAGATTCTCAGACTGTTGCCGGACTGCACTTCCCGCGTCCCATGGTCACTGTCGCTTTGCATGGCTTCAACTTCTTCTTTGATACTGGGTATCTCTGGTCGCGCGTCAGCATCGGAGATATTGACGCGTCTGAATGCAACGCAGGTCATTGAGACGCGATCATGAGTAACGCTATTGCACGGCCTCAAGACCTTGTGACCATAGCGGCAATGTCTGTGCTGGGACTTGTGGCGTGTGTGAATGCACAAAGCTCCTTGTTTTGGGGTGTTGCCACTTCATCATACCAGGTGGGTTTCAGCCCCTACACTGCGGAACACACACCAAAATATTCCATGCCCTTTCCCACTTTTGCTTCACTCTTTCACAGGTCGAGGGGGCTGTTGATGCAAATGGCCGGGGACAAACAATCTGGGACACCTTCTCCCATACCCCAGGAAAGATTGCAGATGGCAGCACTGCAGACATTGCAGATGATTTCTATGACCTATACCTTGATCACATTAACCTCATGCAAGCTAATGGCATCAAGAACTTCAGATTTTCCATAGCCTGGTCAAGAATATATCCAACAGGCACAGGCCAGGTAACATGCAACTGTCCATTCCATGCCGTTCAAATCACTCTTGCGTATCAGTTGGGGATAGTGGCTGCAATAATGGGCAAGCCATCAGCAACAGATCCCCAGATGATCTTCTTTGCCTTGCAGAAGTCATCTTTTTAGGCTGTCCATCTACGTTGTCATGCATAAGTGAGCCTGCACTTGCATCCGCTCTGCCATACCTGGCTTTCATTCACCACATACCACTGAGTGGGTTGGCTTGATGTGTTGTGATGGTGATATGCAGGTCAATCAAGCTGGGCTGGCGTTCTACAGCAACTTGACTGACGCCCTGCTGGCAGCAAACATTCAGCCTTTTGTCACACTGTTCCACTGGGACTTGCCTCAATCCTTGCAGGTACGACATCCACACATAAACATCTCTTGTCCTCAAGGAGCATCAGGAGGATTGATATTGACTGTCAATGCTGAGTGGCATCACAAATTCACCTCTGCATATGTGCCTCAGCACACAAGCTGACCCAGCGCAGCTGTGTTTTGGTGTACCATACAGTACATCATGTTGCCCATTGTGAAGTCTGCAGCTCAGCACTGTCTAGCACTGACTCTGCTTAGCCTTTGCATGAAGCTGGCTGGCCTGATCAACCTAAGTATAGCCCTGAACCCAGTGCCTGCTTGCAAATGCTGAACAAGCTTGATGAGGGGCGGGTTGGTCAGACGCAAGTCAGGCGCCTCAATGCCTCTGCTCAAGCTGCAACTCTGTGTTTGTTCATTCAAAGCCTGCGTCAGTTTGGAAATTGTAGCCTGAGCATGCGCTGATGACTCACTGATTTTGGTCATGGCTCACTCCTTGTGGTCATGCTCTGACTTCAGGACAGCTATGGAGGCTTTCTAGGCCAGCAGCTGGTGACAGACTTTGCAAACTATGCCAGCACTGTTGTGGCGGCACTGGGCAACAGAGTGACTTACTGGACAACCTTCAACGAGCCCAACAGCATCTGCTCCCTGGGCTTCGGCTCTGGCGGAATGGCACCAGGTGCGCAAGCTTGTGCTCAGACTGCATGCGCTGCTACATGTTTTTGTGCTTGGGTTTATTCTGGTTAATCCAGCTGGGTCGTTCAGCAATGCGCCATGCATACAGTACCTAGCACAAACACGTAATTTGCCATCAGCTGCAGCCTGCCCTGTTCACTTTTTGAGAGGCATGCCTCCATGCATGCTTACACAATGTTCACTGGACTTTGATTGTCATCATCGCTTTTGCCAAATGCCCCTGCTCAGGGTGGCATGTCTCTTGACACTCTGGGTGTAACACAGCAGAGAAGACCAGAAAAGTGATCACTGATGTCGCTAGCGCCTGTGCAGGGCGGTGCTCAAACCGCAGCATATGTGCAGAGGGTGACTCAAACTCTGAGCCTTACATTTGCGCTCACACCCTGCTGGCGGCACATGGGGCTGCTGTGAGCAAGATGAGGGCAGTAGCCCCTCAAGCCAAAATCAGCATCAACTGGTCCGCTGACTGGGCTGTACCATACACCAACTCATCTGATGATATTGTAAGCTTCTGCTCCCTGAAACAAATCCCTGACAGAGCTCATGCAGTAGCATTGCAGCAAAACCTGCACGTGCTTCGGACGATCCAACTGCCTGTTTGGTCAGTGTTCATGTCATAACACTGCCATTTCTGAGCAGACGGTCTCTTGAAATCGTAAGCTGCACAGCTCAACACTTTGCAGCTGCCATGCATCAGAAACAATGCTATAATGCAATGGCATGCTGTGGGGATCTAGGCAGACAGATTGGCAAGAGCTGTGAGCAAAACAGGTTCAAGGACAAGCAGTCTGTTTCAGCCTCTGAGAGGGGACTTATAAAGGGACATTTGACACTCTCTCTTGAGCCAGTGTAGGACGCATACGATGCTGAGCTGAACATGTATCATGCTGCAATGCAGGCTGCTGCCCAGAGGCATTTAGACTTCAGCCTTGGACTGTACGCTGACCCCATCTATCTAGGAGACTACCCCCTAACAGTGAAGGCTCTGGTGCCCTCTCTGCCTGCTCTCACAGACCAGGAGAAGGCATCCCTGAATGGCTCAGTGGACTACTTTGCCTTGAACCATTACACCAGCTACTATGTCAAGAACGACCCTGCATCTGGCACGCTTGAAGGCAGTGCAGTGTCATACGTCTCCAGTGCAGGGATTGCCATTGGTGAACAGGCAGAGTCTCCATGGCTGTATGTTGTGCCCTGGGGATTCAGGTGCGTACTGCCTGGCTGTCACTCTGAAATGCATCATGAGTTCTGTGGCAGGTGGTGAAGCAAAGCACCATTTTCATACCACCATGCCAATTGAGATCAACCCCACCAAAAAGCTTTGTCATGTGAGACATGTTGGCTTGGATGGTGCATGTTCATTGTGTGCAAGACAGCTGCCGATCCGATCCGATCCGATCCATCGGATAGTGCAAAGAACAAGCAGGACATACTGCCTTAGTGCGTGGGCAACATTGATGCTGCATGCTACACAGAGTACAAGAGGTTGCAGGGCTGAGCAGAGGTCACATGAAGCCATGCATGGGCTGCTTGCAACAGCTCAAAACTGCCATCTTTTGCCATTGCATGGAATTGAATGGTGACCTTGTGTAGCATGAGTGTTGCATTCAAAGCAGACCAAGTCACATGGTGTACCTGGCTGCAGTGCAATCTTGCAATACATTGACCAGCGCTACGGACACCCAGACATCATTGTGACAGAGAATGGTGTGGATGTACCAGGAGAAAGTAACATATCCTACCCAGACCTGCTTCACGACCCGTTCAGAATCAACTACATACAGACCTACCTGGAACAGGTATGAGCAGTCAGACTTGATCAGTCAACTCCTGCATGTCAGAGTGTGGTCTTTTTGCCTCCAATACAAAGTGTTAACATGCATCACTCATGATTGCCCTATGTGCTTTTAGGACAGGTGGTTGTTGTTCTTGCTGTGCAGAACTCTGTATAAGTCATTTGGCAGTGTCAGGGTTTTCTAAGTCTTGGGTTGTCACAGCTTCAATGTTACATTGTGCATGCAGGCAAATGAAGCCAAGCAGGCTGGTGTCAATCTGCTGGGCTATTTCTACTGGGCACTTTTAGACAATTTTGAGTGGGCTCAAGGCTACAGCAATACGTTTGGCTTGGTGCATGTCGATTACTCTTCTGACAACAGAACAAGGGCACCAAAAGACTCTCTGGCTTGGCTTGCCACTCACTTTGCCTAAGCTCACGAGCTTGGCTCATGTCACCCTGCACAATACAGCTAGAAACAGATTGCAAACCTAAGCAGCTCAGACCCTTGCTGGGGATCAGACGCAAGAGCCACAACATGCTTCACAGTGCCTCAGGCAGCAGTAACATTTGCAGGTTTGGCTTAAGGACGTGAACAAAGTGTTTGCTGCTGAAGACAAAACAAACTCCATCATAGAACAAAAGCACCACACTGATGTCTTGATTATCAGCCTGCTGTAGGTGCACGTCAGCATTGCTTCAAATTTGTCACTGAAAAACTACTGCTCAATGCAAGGTTCAATCAGGGTCTGGCTCTTTAAATGGAAAGCACATCAATATTTGTTTGCTGCATCACATCATTTGACAACAGGCTAGCGAGTGAGCGAGTGCCCGAGTGTGCATATGTGGTATGTTGCACAAGCCCTAAGTAGGCGTTAGCCATTCCCTGGCACCAGCACCAGCAACCCTGCTGTCAAAAAGCAAGCAGTGCACAGATCTTGTGTTGGCAAAGTTTCTCATTGCGGCCAGTCATCACTGGTGTCAACTAGAGTTGGAGTAAGCAGAATTCAACCTCGGAT
>JAABUK010010998.1_pt1 | contig 11909 bp, 7 predicted proteins | sample 5559141 | NCBI WGS metagenome assembly JAABUK01 (sample SAMN10711869, study PRJNA513367) | rock metagenome | isolation source: Antarctica rocks | place: Antarctica: Victoria Land, Pudding Butte nord | collected 2016-01-03 | reverse complement strand
GAACGGAGGACGATCAAGCTGAGTCGGGCCATGTTCGGCGAGGCTCCCACGAGAGGCGGTCGACGGACGCGCCGGACCCCGATCCCTTCGAGATCCGGCCCGACCCGCGACGAACCGGAGGTCGGCATCCCCTCCCGACTTCGGGAGCGCCGGATCGCGTCACAACCAAGGACTAGGTCAAATGTGGCGGGCGGGCAAGCGAGGTTCGACCGGCGGTGGACCCGGCGACCCCCTCGTCGGGGCGAGCCGGATCGGCCGACAATCTAGGTCAACCCGCCCGAGGCGTCAATTCGAGTCTCGATCTCGCGACATCCCGACGCGCACGACGAACCCTCGCCCATCGGCCGATGTCCTCGCCCTTCCCACCCTACGCCGCTCAGCGCCGCCGGCCGCCCTTCAGCGGCAGCTTCGGCCGACGACCCGACGACTTCAGGGCCACCCGGCCCGACCCCACCAGCTCCCCGGCGGCCCCGTCGCGACCCACTTCCTCGCACAGCGCGTCGAACTCCGACTCGCTCATCGCCCCGGGCCCAGACGAACCCAATCGCTCCTCCGCCTCGCAGAGCGCGTCGAACTCCGCGTCGGTCATCCCCTCCGGCTCAAACGAAGCCAATTCCGCCTCCAGCCGGGCCCGATCGTCCACCTTCGCCTGCTTCTCGACGGCGCGGAACTCCTTCAGGGCCCGGAAGAAGGTCCGTCGGGCGTCGGCCTCGTACTTCCGGGCCATCGCCGCCTCGGGCGAGGGGTCGAACAGCGCCGCCCGCCCGAACTCGGCCCTCAGGGCGGCGGCCTCGTCCCCGGTGATGCCCTCGGGCGGGACGAAGTCGGCCTCGGCCTTGCGGGCCCGGAGGGCCAGGGCGGCGTTTTCTTGCTCGACGCAGCGTTCGACGCGGACCGACATGGTGGCGGCCAGGCGGGCCAGGGCGAGCCCGACTTCGCCGGAGGGGTCGAGCTCGACCTCGAAGGCCTCGCGGCGTCGCTCGGCCTCCGCGGCCTCGAGTCGGGGGATGCAGTCGATGATGCCGGTCATGGTCGGGTCCTTCGTCATGGGGCAAAGTTGGCTCGGGTGGATCCGAGGTCTGCCCTTATATTCAGGACCGCGCGAGGCGTTCGAACAGCCTTTCTTCGAGTTGGACCGGATTTGGGGATGATGGGTCGATCCGCGGTCGTCTCGGGGAATTGAACCGCCAAGACGCCAAGGTCGCGGAGGAGGAGAGAAGAGAGGAAGCAAGGAGGAGAAGCGCAACTCTCCAATTTCTCCGAGCTTCCCTCTCTCTGCCTCCTCTTTTTTGCCTCTGCGATCTTGGCGTCTTGGCGGTTCAATTTCCCCGCCTTCCGCCCCGGCCCGCGCTCAACCAGGCCGGCCGAGGTCTTCGGAGCGGGGGTAGATCTTGTGCCTCGGGGCGTTGCGGAGGACGTTGACGCGACCCCAGGCGGTGACCTGGCGGAAGGCTTCCGACTTGATGAAGCCGTGGAAGGCGTCGGGGTCGTCCCACTCGCTGAGGATCGCGTAGGAGTCGGGGTCGTCCACCCTCCGGTAGAGGAAGCTCGACTTATGGCCTGGGGCGGCCTGGAGGGCTTTGACGACGGACTCGAACTTCGACTCGAACGCGACCCCCTGGCCTTCGAGGACGTCGTAGTACATGCCGACCGTCACCATCGACGAGACTCCTGGGCGGGGGCGGTTGGGGGTTCAGGCCGGGTCGAGCGCTCGGTCGATCCACCCGCCGCCGAGGAGCACGTCACCGCGATAGACCGCGACGACCTGTCCCGGCGTGACGGCCGACTGGGGAATCTCGAACACGACGCGGGCCCGCCCCTCGCCGAGCGGTTCGACCGTCGCGGGGACGGCCTTGTGGTGGGCGCGGATCTGGGCCAGGCAGGGGATCGGGGAGGCGGGGAGATCGGCCTGCCAGTTGAATCGTGAGGCTTCGAGCCCGACCTTGTCGAGCGAGGCGCGGCGGCCGACGGTGACGGCGTGGCTCGACGGGTCAATCTTGACGACGTAGCGGGGCTCGCCGACGGCGATTCCCAGCCCCCGGCGCTGGCCGATGGTGAACCCCTCGATCCCCGTGTGCCGGCCGAGGGTGACGCCAGCCTCATCGACGAGGTCGCCGGACGTCTCCAGGTCGGGCTTCCGGCCCCGGACGAAGCCCAGGTAATTGTCGTCGGGGATGAAGCAGATTTCCTGGCTGTCGGCCTTGTCGTGGACCGGCAGGGCGAGGTCTCGGGCGAGTCCGCGGATCTCCGCCTTCGTGTGCCCGCCGACGGGCAGGAGGACGTGCGGGAGTAACTCGCGGCGGAGCCCGGAGAGGACGTACGACTGGTCCTTGGTCGGGTCGAGCCCCCTGGCGATCGCGGGGCGTCCTTGGGAATCATCGACCCGCCTGGCGTAATGGCCGGTCGCCACGAAGTCGGCCCCGACCTGCTTGCCGTATGACCAGAGCTTGCCGAACTTGAGCCAGATGTTGCACATCACGCAGGGATTCGGGGTCCGGCCGACCGCGTACTCGTCGGCGAACTGGTCCATGACCCGGGCGAAGTCGCGTTCGAAGTCGAGTGCATAGAAGGGGATGTCGAGACGGTCGGCGACGGCCCGGGCGTCGACGGCGTCGGTGGCGGAGCAGCAGGTCTTGGCCTTCCGCTCGGTCTCCTCGCCGTGGGCCCCGGTGCGCATGAAGAGGCCGATCACCTCGTGGCCCTGCTCCTTCAGGAGGTGCGCGGCCACCGAGCTGTCCACTCCGCCGCTCATCGCCAGCACGACCCGGCTGCCCATCGCTCCGCCCGCCTTCTTCCGACCGTTGCCTTCTCCGGTCCCGACGCCACTCTCAGGATAGGCGGCGGGTCGCCGGATCGGCAAGTCACCTGATCGAGAGGGAAGGAGGATTGCAGAGTCGTTTTCGGGCCGATCGGCGTCGTCGGTCGGGCCGATTCGAACGAGGTTTCATCAGTCCTGTAGGCCGACCGGAGGCGTGCGGAGCGGTCGCGACGAACCCGCTTCGATCGATTGATTGAAAGAGGACGTGGTCAAGCCCGCCTGATCCGCGATCGAGTGCCTCTGAATCTATGAGTCCGATCGGGTCGTCAAGGGGGAGGCCGGTCTCCGGGGGGGGGCGGCGGCGGGACCTCGCCCCGCCTCTGGGCCCGCTTCTCCAGGCGGAGGGCCTTGCGCTCCTCGGGCGTCGGCCGGGGCGGCGGCGGGGGGGCGTCGGGGTCCCTGGGCCTGGCCAGCCTCATCAGCAGCTCCATCGCGCCCCGGGTCGCACCCCGGGTCAGGAGCGACTTGCCGAGGTCCTGGAGGTTGGCGGTAAAGGCCTCTCGGTCGATCACCGGGTTGTCGAGCGTCCCGGAGATCGGCAGCTGGATCTTGGTCCCGGCGACGATGTCGGAGAGCAGCGGGTTGTTGCCGAGCATCGCCGGGGTGACGGGCAAGCTCGCCCGCAGCGAAAGGTTACGGTCGAAGTCGACCCAGCCGGCCAGGTCGACCCGCGTCAGCTCGCCGAGGGGGATGCTCATCCCTCGCTGGTTGACCCGGCCGTCGGCGATGGTCAGCGTCACGGGCTGGTCGAGCTTCAGCGTCAGATCGCGGCGGCCGATCGCGCCGAGGATCTCGCCGGCCAGCGGGCCGGGGGCGAACTCCACGTCCTGGAAGACGACCGCCCCGTCGACCTTCGCCTGCCGGCCCCGGCCGGGGCCGAGCGGAAACTCGGCGTGGTCGAGGTCGACGCTGACGAGGCCGCTGGCCCGGGTGGCCTGGTCGAGCACCGGCGCGACGAAGGCGAGCACCCGCTTGGAAACCTCGTCGTTGATCCTCGCCTCGCGGATGGCCGAGTTCTTGCCGAGCCTCAGCAGGGGGCCGCCGGTCGCGTCGAGGTCGACCTCGGGTTCGAGCCGGACGTGCCCCTCGTTGAGCGTCGTGCTGATCGGCTCGAACGCGAGTTGCCCGCGTCGGGAGCGGAGGACGACGGGGGTCGGGCCGAACTTCATCCCGTAGACGTCGGCCCCGGCGAGGTCGAAGCCGACCTCGGCGTCGAGCCCGCGCCAGGCCGTCGGGCCCTCGCCGCCGATCGGCCCGGAGGCGCGGAACGGCCGGGGCTTGCCCTCGACCCGCGCGCCGGGCTCGACCCGCGACGCGAGCAGGGCGGAGATCGCGGCGAAGTCGGGCGCGAGCGTTCCCTTGAGGTCGACCACGCGGGCGCCGGAGACCTCCTCCAGCTTGCCCGAGGCGTCGAGCGTGCCGTAGGCCGAGGTGACGGTGAACTCGTTGAGGTCGAGCTTGTCGCCGGCAGGAGCGTAGCGGGCCCGGAAGGCCAGGCCGGTCGGTCGGGTCGAACCGGCCGGGGCGTCGACCCCGAAGCGGGCCGCCAGGGCGACGCCGTCGCCGTCGCCTCGGGCGTCGCCGAGGGCGGTCCAGCGGCCCTCCAAGCCGAGCGGGGCCCGGCCCGTGGCGTCGGCCATGAGCTGGTCGAGGCCCCGGAGCTCGCCGGAAACCGTGCCGTCGAACCGGAGCGCCGCGGCCCCTCGGCCGAGGCCGGAAACCCTCAGGCCCTCCGGGCCGATCGCGAGGAAGCCCGGAGGATCCTCGCCCGCGCGGTCGAGGACCAGCTCGCCGGTCGCCGGGTCGAACTTACCTCGGGCCAGGAGGCCGATCCTCGCTCCGGGGGGCCCCTTCGCCGCCGGTTCCAGGGCCAACTGGAGGCGGTCGAAGACCAGGCCCCGGCCGTCGCCCGACCAGGCCCCGGCGGCTTCAAGCGTCGCCGGGCGGGTCCGATCGCCCAATCTGGCCGGGGCGGAGGCCAGTGCCTGGAAGCGGGCCGGGCCGTCGGCGGACGTCAGTTCGACCCGCCCCTCAACCTGGTCCGATCGAGCGGCGAGGGCGAGAGTCCGCCATCCTTCCGGGAACCCCGAAGGCCCGCAGAGTCCGCCGACGTCGGCCCGGAAAGTTGCCGAGTCGCGACGGATGGACCTCGGACCGGCACCGTCGACCTTGAGCCCCTGGATCGTTGCCGAGAGGCTTCCCTTGTAGGCGAGCGTCGAGGGCTCGAAGTCGTACTTGCCGTCGAGCTTGGCCCGGCCGTCCAGCGAAAGCGGGCCAAGGTCGACCCACTCGCCGAGTTGCTTGGCGAGGGCCCCGAGGTCGGCCGAGCCGGAGAGGACGATCCCCTCCTCCAGCCCTCCGCTGGCCGAGGCTTCGAGGGCCCGGGTCTGTACCGAGAGCCGTTCCAACCTGGCGTCACCCTGATCAATGACGACCTTCGCCCGGAAGCTGGCCGGTTCCTCCAGCGCGAGCGGCGGCCCGTCGGCGACCCTGGCGGAGAGGTCGGCGACCTTGGCCTCGACCTCCCAGGAAGCCCGGCCCCCGAGCGAGGCGAGGTCGACCGCCACTCGGGCCGTCCCCCGGTCAACCTTCAGGCCGTCGCGGAGCCGGAGGGCGTGGGGGAGCTGCCGGGCGACCTCCGCCAGGTCGACCTGCCCCTCGACCCGCTGGCGGCCCGAACCCCCCGGTCCCCCGAGCTGGCCCTCCGCTTTCAGACGACCGAGCGCACAGTCGGCCGAGAGTCGGCGGATCGCCCAGGCGTCTTCCCCCTCGGCGAGGTCCCAGCCCGCTTCGAGCCGGTCGAAAGCCAGCGAGTCGCCCCGGAACGCCGGGCCCCCGGCGCGGAACCGGTCGAGCCTCGCGTCGCCCGAGACGACCCACCGCCCTCGCTTCCGCACGAAATCCAGGGAACCGTCGAGCCGCCCGGTCGACTCCACCCCGCCCGCCCGGATCGCCAGCGGCCAGCGCTTGCCGACGACGCCGACCTGGAGTTCCGGGGCCTTCGGCGGGCCCCCTCGCGCGTGCCAGGCGTCGAAGTCGCCCCGGCAATCCAGGCTCGCGCCGTCCTTGGAGAACGACGCCGACCACGTCACCGGGGCCGGCGAGGAGGGAGCGTGGATGGTCAGGTCGACCGAGTCGGCCACGGCGGCCTCGGCGAGGACCGGGTCGCGGTAGCGGATCGAGCCGTCGACGACGCGGATCGTCAAGTTGCGCGTGGGGTCGGGCGAGGCAAGGATTGTCCTCAGGGCGTCGACGATGTTGAATTTGCCCTCCCCGGAGCGCTCGACTTCCAGCTTCGCCCCTTCGAAGGTTAGCAAGTCGGGGCCTCGATCCCGGAAAAACATCCGCGCCAGCGAGCGGTTGAGGGTCAATGAGGCCGCCCGGATCACCTCCCCCCCCTCGGGGTCGAGGATCCTCACGCGTTCCAGCCGGGTCGGCCCGGTCCAGGAGAGGTGGAGCGACTCGAACCGGAGCGAGCCGGGGGCCATCGCGCGATCGATCCGCGACCGGACCACCGAGCGGAGTGGCCCGGCGGCGATCATCCAGGGCAACGCCGCGAGCAGGGCGATCGCCAGGGCCGAGGCGACCGCCAGGACTCGCCACCAGCGTCGAAAGCGACGAGGCGGGGTCGGTCTGCTCATGGTTCGAAGGCTCCGGGTCACGCCGAAAAGATTCGTGGTCCGCCTGGGTCCGATGATAGCCTCGGCGGCCCGACGGCGATAGGTTTTCGAATGGAGGGCGAATCCGGCACCGACGCGGAGAATGAGGCTTGGGAGATCCACCGAATCTCCGATGAGCCCAACCACTGAATAGCCACCGGGATGGATCGAGCCTGGGTGTCGGCCGCCATGTCACTCGGCGAGTGGCTTGAAGGCATGATCTTGGCCTTGTCGCCCCGCCTGGCATGGCGGCTTCTGTGGCCCGTTTCGGCAGCCTCGGCTGCGATCCGCCGGTCTGGCTGGCGACGTCGGGCATCTTGTTGCACGAGGTCGGGATCGCCTGCTTCTCAATCAACGGACAGAGGCACGTCGACATCAGCGCGGTGGGCGGCGGGCTCGTCTCGCTTGTCGGCAGCCGGCTCGCCGGTCGGCACCTCGTCCGGGCGACCGGGCCTGGCGATCCTGGTCCCCTGCTCCATCAACCTGGCGATGCTCGGACTGCTGGCCTGGAAGTTCCGACCCGGTGAGGTCCGCGCGCCTTCGCCGTTGCCCGGAAGGCACCCGGTCCACTCACTCCGTTGTCTGTTGAACTGAAATGCCGATAGGCTCGGGGCGGAGGGATTCACTCGAATTTTCAGACATCGTCCGGCTTGGTTTCGGAGGCCTGCTGGGCTATCTTCTTGGCCCGGGTTCTCCGCTTCCTGGGGGGCTTGGTCAGGATCATTTCCGGGTCGGGTGCCTGCAAGCTGGCTTCCTCGATGGCGTCGGCGGACTGTTCGAGTTGGGCGACCAAGAGGCCGAGGAAGTGGAGGCGGGTCCCCTGGGCTTCGAGGAATTCATTGAACAAGAATCCGCCTTCCAGCAAGTCTTCTTCCTGACCGAGGATCTCATCGGCCAGGCTCTCGACCAGGCTCTCGCGTCCTTTCTGGAGGACTTCGATGGCGACCCGGTATTTGTTGCTCGTCAAATAAGGCATCGGCCGCGCCCTCCTTCTTCTCGATCCCATCGGGTGGCCCGATCCGAGCCTTGTGGCCGTCATGATGCTTGACGCCGGCGATCGGCCAGCCAGGTGCAAATCCTGGCGTCGAGCCAGCGACGATCTCCTTGCCAACGTCGACGACTCAGGTAACCCAGGTGCCCACCAGTAGGGATCATTTCCAGTGCCAATTGCGTCGGAAATTTCGCCTGGACGAATGGCGTCGCCGGGACGAAGGGGTCGTCGAGGGCGTGGATCACCAGCCCCGGGACCTCGATCTGGGAGAGCAGAGGACCCGAGCTGGAGCGACGATAGTAGTCCCAGGCGTCGCGGAAGCCATTCCTCGGGGCGGTGTACAGCTCGTCGAAATGGAGCAGGGAGCGGGCCTCGGAGAGGTCGATCGGGTCGAGGTCGGGGAAGGCCAGATGGAGCCTGGCGACCTCGGCGCGGAGGTTTCGCAGGAAATTCAGGTCGTAGAGCCGATTGCCGGGGCCCTGGATCGTCCGGCAGCAGGCGTCGAGGTCGAGGGGAGGGTTGGCGGCGACGACGCAATCCAGCCCGACGACCGGGCTTTCGGCGGACTCGGCGGCGAGCTTGAGGGCCAGGTTGCCCCCCAGCGAGAATCCGACCAGCGCGATCGGCGACCCGGGGGCCCGGCCCGCGAGCCATCCGGCGACGGCCCGGAGGTCGTCCGACTTCCCGCTGTGGTAGAACGACCGGGAGAGCCCGAAGGCGGATCCGGCACCCCTCAGGTTCATCCGGGCGACCCGGACCCCGTCGTCGACGAGCCGCCTGGCGACCCTGACGAGGTAAGGGGCCCGCGCGGAGCCGCCGAGGCCGTGGACGAGCAGGGCCGCCGGGCCGCCCGCGGACCAGCCGTCGGGGATCGATTCCAGGACGCTGGTCCGGTCGACGTCGTCGAGCGGGACCTCGACGTAGGTGGAGCGGAGCCTTGCCCTCGGCCAGGGCCAGTAGCGGCCGAGGATCGTCTGGAGGTGCGGGCCGGCGACCCAGGGGTGGGGCTCGAATGCCGGGACCGCCCCGGTTTCAAGGCTCGTCGGGTTCGTCGTCGGAGGGCTGGAGATCGTCACGGAGGGGCGGCTCCGAAGTCTTCGAGGGGGGGCGGGCGGATCTCTATTCTAGCGGAGCGAGGCCGGCGAATCCATTCGGAGTGCGCCTCGCCCGGGTTGGCGGGGCCGGTCGGGTTCTCGTAGGATGGGCCCGGCCCGGGGCGTCGCCGGTCGTCCGTCCGACCCCGCTAGCGACCTCCCAGGCCCCCCCCTCTTGTCTCGGAGGCGTGACGCGGCATGGCCGACATCGTTCTGATCAACCCCAGGTTCGAGGTCTCCTACTGGGGGATGGAGCACGCCCTCCCCTTCCTGGGCAAGCGGGCCAACTTGCCGGTCGCCTGCCTCCCGCTCCTCGCGGCGCTGACGCCGGAGGGGCACACGATCACCCTGATGGACGAGAACGTCGAGGCGATCAACTTCGAGCGCTGCGCCAGAGCCGACATCGTGGGCGTGACCGGCATGAGCGTCCAGCGGTTCCGCATGAAGGAAATCCTCGCCGAGCTGAAGCGTCGGGGGTGCTTCACGGTCGTCGGCGGTCCGCTGGTGACGGTCCAGGAAGATTACTTCGAAGGCATCGCCGACGTGATCTTCATCGGCGAGGCCGAAGAAACCTGGCCCCGGTTCCTCGCCGAGTGGGGGCAGAAGCTCCACCAGTATCGGTACGAGCAGGTCGAGAAGTCGGACATGAGCAAGGTCCCGACCCCCCGCTTCGACCTCCTGAAGATGCGGCATTACGCCTTCGGCAGCCTCCAGTTTTCGCGCGGCTGCCCATTCCAGTGCGAATTCTGCGACATCATCGTCACCTTCGGCCGGAGGCCCCGGCTCAAGACGTCCGGGCAGGTCATGAAGGAGCTGGATGCGCTCTGGGCCCAGAAGATGCGCATCGTCTTCATCGTCGACGACAACCTGATCGGCAACAAGAAGGCGATCAAGCCGGTACTCCGAGAAGTCGCCCGGTGGCAGCGCGAGCGGGGGTATCCCGTCACCTTCTTCACCGAGGCCTCGATCGACCTGGCCGACGACGCCGAGTTGATGCAGCTCATGCTCGACGCGAACATCATCGCCACCTTCGTCGGGATCGAGAGCCCGAACGAGGCGTCGCTCCGCGAGACCAAGAAGTTCCAGAACGTCCGCTCCGGCGGGTCGTTGCTGGAGAAGGTCCACCGGATCCAGGACGCCGGGATCGAGGTCTGGTGCGGGATGATCATGGGGTTCGACAACGACGACGAGACCATCTTCGACGCCCAGATCGACTTCGTCCGCGAGGCCCGGATCACCAACTCGATGTCGGGGATGCTCCACGCGATCGCCAAGACGCCCCTGCACGCCAGGCTCGCCCAGGAAGGTCGGCTCGACCCGTCCGACCAGCCCGAGTTCGGCACCAACGTCATCCCGCTGAAGGTCACCCGCGAACAACTCCGCGACGGCTACGTCAAGGTGATGAACGACCTCTACGAGCCCGAAGCCTATTTCGGGAGGCTCGAAGACCTCTGGATCAAGGGGAAGTTCGACATCGGCGCGAGCCGGAACAAGTTCTGGAAAAAGCACCCGCTTCAGAGGCTCAAGATGGAGTCGCTCTGGGCCGTCCAGGCCGCCGGCCTCTTCCTCCGCTTCATGACGATGATCCCCGAGGCCCACCTCCGCAAGGAGTATCGCAAGAGGCTTTGGCGCTACCTGAAGTACCGCAGGAACCCCGGGATGGTCTTCACGTACATGATCAAGATCGCCCAGCATTACCACGCCCACACGATGGCAACCCAGATGAAGTCGGGCGCGACCCAGGTCTACAACTCTTACTGATGCAAGGCCAAGGAGAAGGGCCGTGACGAACCTCGCGGTTGGCCACGGCCCTTGATCGTCGCGAGCGGGTCGACGATTAAACCGGGTTGGCCAGGGCTTGGGCATCCTTGGCATCGACCAGGGCCTGGGCCTGGCTGATCCCCATCCCGTTGTGCGCGGCCCGGTAGGCCATGGCCTCGGGCGAGCCATAGATTTGCTGGGCAACCGAAGCCCGGGTGCTGCCCAGGTTCATCAGGTTGATCCAGTAGTAGTTGGCATACAGATCCGAGGTGTGGCCGAGCAGTTCGGTGTAGAGCGAGTTGACGAAGGCGACCTGGCCGGGATTCAGGGCCGGTGCGGCGGGGGCCAGGACGTCCACGAAGTCGAAGTTGTTGACGATCAGGTAGTCGGGCGAGGTCGCACCCTGGGAGAGGATCGGGTAGAAGCCCGGGGCGCTGGCGGCCGTCGCGGAGGTCGAGAGGATCGCCTGGGTGGTCAGGTTGGCGGAGGATTCGCCGTTGACGAAGCCGTTGTAGTTCGCCGTCAGCGGCTGCAAGGGCTGGCCGAAGGCCTTGAACTGGCCGTTCGGGGTGATCGTCAGGGTCGCGGGATAGACCGTGGCGGTCCCCCCGAGATAAGAGATCGCGTAGTCGAACGAGCCGGCACCCTCGGCCGAGGTCGGTGAGAAGCCGACGTGGGTCGCGGGCCCGACCGAGGAGAGGACGTACCCGGGGTACGAGAGGTTGGCCGGGGTATCGCCGTTGACGAAGCCCGCGTAGAGCGGCGAGAGGGTCGGGACCGCCTGGCCGTAGATCCGATTCGGGCTCGGCGCCGTGATCGCCAGCGGGGCTGGGGTGATCGCCAGGCCGCCGTTGACGTACTGAATCGCATAGTTCGAAGAAGCGAGCCCGCCAGGGGTCACGAAGTAACTGTTGACGTGACTGAACTGGTTGGCCGTCGTGCTGTACCCGAGCTGGCCGGAGAGGGCGACGGGCCCCTGGCCGAGGACGAACCCGGAGTACGAGACGCCGAAGTTCGGATTCGCTTGGCCGTAGACCTTCGACGTGATGTTGCCGACGACCTGGAGCGAGGCCGGGGTCACCGTCTCGACGGCGGGCGACTGGTTGACGATCGCGTAATCGGCCGCCTTGGTCCCCGAGATCCCGGTGACGAGGATCGGGTAGCCGCCGACGACCACGTCGCTGGAGGCGGTGGCCGTGGTCGCATACTGGGCGGTCACGTCGTCGCCGTTGAGCAAGCCCGTGATCGTCCCCGTGAGGGCCGGGATATTCTGGCCGTAGGTCGAGGTCTGCCCGGCGGCAGCGATCGAGAGCGGTGCCGGGGTGACGGAGAGGAAGCCCGGAAGGTAGCTGATGGAATAATCGCCGGCGACCGCCCCGGAGGCCGTGATGGCATAGGAGTTGACATCGCTGAACGCCCCGGCCGAGGTGGAGAGGGTCGGCAGGCTGGTCAAGCTGGCGGAGGTGTCGCCGTTGACGAGGCCGGTGTAGGAGGCGGTGAGGGACGGCAGTGCGGCGCCGTAGACCTTGGTCTGGTTGCTGGCGGTGATCGTCAGGGGGGCGGTGGTGACGGTCATGTTGCCGGCG
>JAABUK010010997.1_pt1 | contig 11909 bp, 10 predicted proteins | sample 5559141 | NCBI WGS metagenome assembly JAABUK01 (sample SAMN10711869, study PRJNA513367) | rock metagenome | isolation source: Antarctica rocks | place: Antarctica: Victoria Land, Pudding Butte nord | collected 2016-01-03 | reverse complement strand
TAGAAGGGTTCACCTAGCACTGGGCTAAACCTAGCAGTGGGACAGCCCTATAGGGCTGAAAATCCACATTTCATATTTTATTGCTGCCAACGTGTAATTCTTCAACATATCAGCAAAACGATGGCAGCCACCCCCCCCACCCCCCCTATATCCTTCATACCTTCTGAAGATATAGAACTTTCACAGGAAGAGCGCATAACGCTTGCTCACGCCCGTTGGAACGAGGCTTCAGCAGCCAACGAAAATCCTTCCCAAGCAAAACTCGCTCGTCAATATGAAATACCAAGTAGCACTCTTTGAAATCGAATCAATGATCGAATGACTGCTGCTGCACGCAATCAGCAATTTCAAAGACTTAGCCCCGAAGAAGAAGCAGCTATACGTGACTGAATTCTACGTCTTCAGGCTTGAGGCTGATCTCCTCGTGTGAAGCAAGTACGTTCAATAGCTAAAGAACTACTAATAAAAAAGAATGATGACAAGTCAGTCGAAGTCAATTGATCTCAAAAGTTTCTGAAACGTCATTCGCAAATCAAAACAGTATATATTTCTTCGCTTGACAAAGAGCGTGCTATGACTCAGAATCATGATATTTTAGCTGACTGATTCAATCTATTTCAGAGTTTGAAAGAAGAGCATGAAATAGAGATAGAAAATATCTACAACATGAACGAAAAGAGATTCATGCAGAGAGTTATTGCTAAGCTTCAAGTCATGATTTTTAAGTATGAAAAGAAGACTCATATGATTCAATGTGACAATCAAAAGTGAGTCTCATTGATTGAGTGCATATCTATGAATGAAAGAGTCTTGAAGTCGTGAATTATCTTTAAAGAAAAAGTACAGCAGAAGATTTGATACGAAGTACTCAAAGAAGATCATATTGCTGTGAGTGAGAATGACTGAATCGACAACGAATTGAGTCTAGTCTGAATACAGAAATGCTTTGATTCAGAAACTAAAATCTGTCAGAAAGATGAATATCAAATGCTATTAATTGATGATCATGCTTCTCATATCACTACTCAGATGATTGACTATTGCATCAGTCAGAAAATTATTCTACTGTGTCTTTTGACTTACACTACTCATTTGCTTCAATCACTTGATGTTGAAGTCTTTGCTTCATTAGCTACTGCATACAAGACTCATGTTCAGCGAGTTACTCAACTTGAGATCAGTTACTCAATCGATAAAACGAACTTTCTGAAGCTTTATCAACTGACTTGACATGAGACAATTACATCACTGAATATTAGAAAGTCATGAACAGCTACAGAACTTCTATCATTCAGCTCAGTCTTAATACTTCAGCACTTTTCTTCTGTTAAGAAACTAGAGCAATCACAGCAGTACAACATTGTCATACATTCAACTACGTCTTTCGAAGCTACAGTCACATACATCAATTTTAACAAAGATTTAGAAGTTGTTTTAACATCTGCAAATATTTCTCAAGTACAGCAGCTTATTAAACAAGCAATAGAAGAATCGACTTCTGATCAGATTCTTCAAAAGATGAGTAAAGCAGCAATATGAGCAATGACAAAATCTACTATTCAGAATGTTATTAATCAGAAACTTCTTGAGTTAAATAGAAGAAAGAAGCAAAAAATCAGTTGAATTGAGAATAATTATGATACTGCAAGAGTCATGAATCAAGAGATTGTTGATGAAAGAAGAGAGAATCAACAAGCAAAGATATGACAAAAGAAGATTAATTCTTTACTACGTCTAGATTCTGAGCTCTTTACTTCAAAATCTTCTTCTATTCGAAAATGAGCTGTCATAATCTCAGCTCAACAAACAAAGCTGTGAAATAGAGAGATCAATGATCTACTACGTCTAGACTCTGAGCTCTTCACTTCGATCTCAATGACAGCAAGCTTTAGTCAAAAGAAGAAGAAGCAGCTGATAGTTAAGCTACAAGTCAGACAGCTGAAGCAGAAGCAGAAGCAGAAGCAGAAGCAGCTGATAGTTAAGCTATGAGTCAGACAGCTGAAGCAGAAGCAGAAACAGAAGCAGAATCAGAAGCAGAAGCAAAGAAATAATGAAATATCTACAAATGATCAATCAGAGCAAGGCATGCATATCAGAAGAACCTCAAAGAGATTTTATTAGCTACGTAGTTCATCTAAAATGAATCGTTGAAGCTATTAAAAGAGTAGAGTGAACAGTATTACATATGGTGAAATCTATGCAGATTGTAAAGAGAAGTCGTAGACTGCTCTATCTATATACTGCTAACGTGACTGAGTCGCGACGCGCGATCTTTTTCCTGACGCTAGTCTACGAAGAGCTGCTAGAAACAAGTCTGTCATTGCACTTCTCAACACTCTCACTCGATGCTTGCAAGTTTCTCAGCTTTCACTGCTTTTCAGTCTCAGTTGTTCAATGAATCTCTTGAAGTTCTGTCGAGATAGTGACTTGATCAATTCGTCTGCTATCATATCTTGACTAGAAATGAAGTTCACTGAGATCTGATTCTTCTTGTGCAGATCTCGAATGTGATGATAAGCGATGTCAATGTGCTTCAATTGTTCGTGAATATGAGCATTCTTAATCAGCATAAGAATCGCTTGATTATCTTCTTTGAGCTGCGTGAGTGAGACAGATTGATGAGTAATCTTCTCAAGAATATCGACGTGACTGTGACTGATGCTCAAGTACTTTGTCAGATTCATGTTCTTGAGCACTTGACTGATTCATAAACTCTTCTTGATGCAGATTGATAAAGTCATGTACTCTGTCTTGATGATCGATGTGACAACGAACTTTTGCTTTCAACTCATTCAGAAGACTGATTCTTCATCAAGCATGTAGATGTAAACGAGAATCAACTTGCAATCTAGTCTGTCTGAGACGTAGTCTGAGTCAGAGTATTCTACTAACTTCATGCTTTCACTGACTTCGTACGTGATGTTTAGATCAATGATGAAACGAACGTATCACATCAACTTCTTCAAGATGTGTTCATGATGTTTTGCAAAATCACTGAGATATTGACTTAGTCAATTGAGAGCAAAGATGATGTTGAATTGAGTGTGAATTGCAGCATACATGAGACTTTCAATGACTTGTTGATACTCATGCTGATTGATTCTCACATCTTCAAGTTCAGCTGAGCGAAAATCATCATATTCATTCATTGAAAAATCTGTTGTCTTGTGCTTGTCTTGCTTCATGTTGAGTCTTTCAAGAATGTCATGAAGATAGTAAGTTTAATTCATTCGTAAGATTCATGTTTTTCTGTTGCAAGTGATTTGAATATCAAGAATCTTCTTCATTTTTCTCAGATTCTTGACTTTGAAAACACATCAAAACTCATGCTTAAATCATTTAATGTTGCTCAATAATTTGCAAATGATGATTATGTTGTCAATGTATAGTAGCAACATGATTTCTTTTGATCTATGAATCAGAAGACATGAGTCTGCAATGCATTGTGCAAAGTTGAGTTCAGACAGCATTGTTACACAGTGATCATGTCAGTTTCATGCAGCTTGCTTGAGATCATAAAAACTTTGAAGAACTTTTAGAATACAGTCAGATTTGACTTTCATTTCAGATGAAGAAGACATGTAGATGATTTCTTTGAAAAACGACTCAGTAAACGCATTGTTCACATTGACTTGATGAAGTTCAAGATCTTTCATTGTCGTGATAGCTAGAAAGACTCGCAGAGTGTCAAACTTAATGATTGACGTGAAAGTATTTTCATAATCAACTTCATGAATTTAAGAGAAATCTTTGATCACTAGTTTTGTTTTCAGTTTGTCAAAAGAATTGTCGACGTGCATTTTTAACTTAAAGACTCATTTGCTTGTTATGATGTTGATCTTTTTGAGCGACATTTCTTCTTGTCAGATTTCATTAATGACTAGTGTCACAAGTTCTGCGTTGATCGCTTTTTTTCAAAGTTCTTCTCAAACTGAATTCTGCACTGCGTCTTTGTAAATGTTCAATGTGAGAATTTTTATTGCTTTAGAAGAGTCAGATTCATTGACGTTGAATAATGTTTATGACATGCTTGTGTCAGAATCACTCTCATCATCATCAACTTTCTCTGTGATGAATCAGATCATCATAGCTTGCAAGATTTTGAATGTGCAATCTTTCAATTGTTGATCTTCGCTGTCTCTTTTTCTCTTTGAAATGATTACATGCAGAAATGTTTGAACTGTTGACTTCAATGTGCTTGATGCAAAGACTTTCTGAGTGATTTGAACATTTAAGTGAATTTCGCGATCATCTGATGCTTGTGACGTGATCTTGAATAGTGCATTCAAGTTGATTGCAATAATCTTCAGTGCATTAGTTGATTCAGACGAAATATCAATCATGAAAGTGTCAGATTTTGAAACATCAGTTGACATGTTATTCTTTAATGATCTTCTCACAGATCTTTGCTCTGAAAGAACATTGAATGTCTGTTTGCAAAGTTGCAAGTTCATGTTTTCATTCTTTTCATCTTCAGCAAACTTAACAGCATGACTCTTGATGACTTGATCGAGATCTGAGACTTAAAGATGATATTGCTTATCAATGTTTTTCACATATTTCATGAATGCATTGAATCTGTCTCTGTTCATGAATTTGTCTCATCTGTCTTCAATTGACAATGACTTGAGATTGACATGCAAGTAGCATTTGCATCTTCATACTTGTACATGATCAATTGAGAGCTTGATTTCGATGAATGTCTTCTTTGAAATCATGAGAGCTTCGTTGATCAAGAATCTTGTGATAATTCAATTTCACAGATAAACATTTGTTTTTGCAACTTCTGCTCAGAACTCAATGAGAAGTTCAGCATTCTTGATCATGACTTGCATCAAGTTTTCTGTGATGTGTATGATTCTTTCGACTACTTCATTTTGAATTGACATGTGTGAGACAGTGTATTAAGAAGCAATGTCAACTGATGAGCATCAGCTATTCAAGATGACTTTAAGTTTCGTGACGTTGTTGCTGCGTACTAAAAGAAGTCTGACATCGCTGTGAAGCTTTATGCTGAGTTTTCATTTTCGCAAAGCATCTGATGCATCAAATCGTTGCTTCAAAGAAATGCATCAAGTCTTTCTGAAGTGATTATTCACTATTTCTAGAAAGTATGACTTGCTATCAAGAGACAACGATAGTGATTCACAGATGTCTATGAAGATGAAAGTCAAGATACTTGTCTTTTGATCGCTGATGTTGTATTCTCGTTTGTTAATGAACTTGATGAGCGCACATATTTCACACACATTCTCATGACTGTTGTTGATGAGAATAGATTTTTTCAGAGTGATAATTTTATGAAGCTGACGAAGCTTTGCTGATTCAAGATGAGCGAAACAACAATGTCATGACTTGTACAACTTGAAGCTTTTGTCATTTGCGAAGCTAAGTTGATCATGATCAACTTCGACCTCATTCTCATGATGAATCACGTTAGTGTGAGACGCAGAATGATCTAAATTCATTAAATCGTCAAGATTCATTGAACTGTGCATTGTTGAAAATGCTGATGAGATGTCACACTGCATAGCTGATAGTAATGCAAATTCATCAAGATTGTTTGCAATTCTTTCTACTATGTAAACGTTTTTGCATTCTAGAGTTTCAATCATCTGCTTCTCTCGCTTGTTGTGCATGTACAGATTTTTATCATCAAAGCTTTCTTGCAAATCTTTTTCATACATTCTTCTTTTAGAAAGAAGATTCATCTCAAGCTTAGAAACATGAAGAACAAAGAACAGTTTAACTGAGTTTTCGTGATGATCTTGCATGACTGCTGTGTCACAATGATTGACATACAATTTTCTCTCTTCAACTTTGATGATACATCTCTTAATGTGAATTAAAGATTTACTAAAAAGTTGAAGTTGATCAGTCATGTACAAGAAGACATCAGAGTCTGCAATTCAGTTGAATTCAGAAATCTTACTAACAATGTTCTTTGACAGAGCTGCAATATTCTCGCTCTCTTCATTCTCATCATTCTCATCATCATCAAAGATTTCAGAGTCGCTTTTCACGTTGTAGACTCTGTGCTTCTTGTATTTGCTCTTCAGAAGCTCAGCGAGAGTTTGAAAATCATCAATGCTTTTGTATCTTGTTTTGTCTTTATCTTTGCATTTCTTCACAAGCTCTTGAGCTGCAGACAGATGAGAGCTGTTGCAATCATGCACTTCAAGTTAGTCTAACATAGATCATGTCAGACTATCATAGACTAGTATAGAATTGATGTTGACACGCTAGCAATCTAACGTGTCTTCGTGAGTAAAATTCACGACGTGTTGCATTTTCTTTCTTCTTCAGCTTTGAACTTCTAGTTAGAATACACTCATATGATTCGCTTTATGCAGACTCATAACATTAGTTCAAAGCTCATTAACCTTGCTATCGATGTGTAGATGATATAAAAAAACAAGTTACACAACTCAACTCAGAAGTCGAACTCAGAAATTTCAACAGCAGAACTTAAGCTCAGAAAGCTCAATAGAAACCAGAAATTTCTAAAGAAGAATCTTGATTCAAAACCAGAAATTTTGATAGAATCAGAACAGAAGAACATGAATGCATTGCTCTTGACTAACTCTTTATTAAGCTCGTCATCAGAAATCAGAAATTTCAGCAGTACTTGAACTCAGAAAGTTCGATAGAGTAACATCGAAATCTCGATCAGCAATTTTCTACTCATATCATGACTAGAAGCACAGAATCAGAATCAGTGAGCATTGCTCACTATGACTTTTGAAATGTTAGAAGAGAATCACTTCTATCACAGAATTGAACAGCATCAGAAGAAGAAGACATGAATGCATCATCAGATACAGAAGAAGAGAACATGAATGCGTTGCTTTTTGATCACGAAATGATCAAGATCAGCATCAGCACTGAACTGAATGCTTGAATAAGCACTCATGAAGCAGACGACATCGTTATCTTTATTAAGTACATGTGTCAACAGCACGACATCGAAATCAAGACTTACAATGACATGATTCAGATGTTAGAAGATGTCAATGAGATAAACATCACATTGAAAGCTGCGCAAATGCGTCTGCAGAAAAAGATGAGAAACAAGAACGTGATTATACATCATTTAAAAACTGCATCAAGTCAACAAAGCACTTCAATCTCTGAAGATCATTTCTTGAAATTAATCAAATTATTGAACTCTTCACTATTTGAAGATTTGTCGCAGAATGTAGACAATTGACTATCGCGAATGTGAAATAAGCTGAAGATAAACAAGAATCACTTTTCTATCGAAAAGTTGAAGATTGTTTACATTGAAAGTCGAGTCAGTGAAGCTGTGATCAAGCACATAGCTTTTTGCATGCAAGATATCTTCTTGAACTCGTTTCTAGAAGTCGAAGAAGTACTATCAATCATTGATAAGATGTATGATGATCTCAATCATCATCATATGACTCAACGACAATACTTGAAGCTGTATCAGAACAAGATCTTCTTTCATGAATTTTGAATGAAATTTCAAAGATTCAGCGCAGAACTAAAGTACAATAACAAGACTTTACTAAATGATTTTCAGCATAAGATCAGCTCAGATCTTCAACGAGCAACACTCAATGAATGAATCACGAATTTGAACAAGTTTGTCAACATTTGCATGCAAGTCAATGTTAAATTGACTGAATTGAACGTTCGATCGATCGTCAAAGTTTCAACGATCTCAGCTGCTCGCTTTATCACTAGCACTTCATCTGTTTGATCTACGTCATCAGTTTCTGCATGAAAGAAACTCAGAAGATTGAATCTCGACTTTATTCAGAAAGAGTTGTTTAAGAAAGAACTCTGCTTCAAATGCAAGAAGTCAGAACATAGAGCATATGACTGTTTCAAGATGATTTAAGTGCATGAGATCACTGTGAATTTGAAAAACAATCTGCTTTCGTCAAAGTAGTGACTGAAAGCAATATACTCATATTCTGTTTCATCAGCATGTTTGATGATTCATTTGATTTCAAGTCGTTCACTGTTGACGTCATCTTGAGTAGTTTAAAAAAGATATTCAGATTTTTCGCTCTGATAGATACTGAAGTCACTGACATGACTTTCATCAATGAATCTTTGATGTCAGAGCTATGTGAACACTTTGATATTCAGTCAATATTGCTGTCAAAATCAAAGTTGATTCAATTGTATGATGAAATCTTTGATTGAAAGTCGATTACATACACTCTGTATACATTGATCATGATTCAAGAACACAAGAATGAAATGATGTCTCTATTGATAACTTGTCTAGATCAGCACAAGATAATCATTGAAAATCTCTGATTGAAAAGAAATCAAATTTTGATAAATTCTGCAAATGATTGATTAATATCATCGTTGAAGATTCGAACATTGAAATCTGCTGTTTTGAAAGCAAGCAGTCAATCAGCATTTTACAGATCTGAGTCAAACGAGACTTGCAAAATGAAACGAAAGAACTTGAACTCAATTGTTACATCAATGATCATCTTGAAGAGACTTTCGAATCAGAAATCAGTAAATAGATTCATTGAATCTGCTTTCATAGCAAAGCAAAGCACTCAAGTTGATCTCGATCAACTTCGTCTCTTTCAGCCAACTGAGAAAAAGAAACTCATTAATATTATCATGATCGAAGTCGTTGCATATCAAACTCTAGTCAAGAATAAGAAGATCAAGATCTTCTTCTTGATCATTAGTGAAATCAACAAAGCGCTTAGCTCAGTCGAAGGTTTCGCGAAACTGAATGAAATGATTTCTGTCATGTCATTAAATGAACTGAAGAAGAAGCTTTTGATAATTTATCACAACTTTCTGAATGTTTTTGATAGAGAAAAGACAACGCAGTTGCCTCTGCATCAATCATACGATCATAAGATTGAATTAGAAGATGAGAATCAATCTTCTAGAAGTTGATTGTATTTCATGTCGAGTCACAAGTTGCAGAAGATCAAGAAGTATCTAAAAGAGAACTTGAAGAAGAAGTTTATTACACTCAGCAAAGCTCTCTTCGCTTCGTTAATACTATTTGTTGAAAAGAAAGATGATAGTCTTCGCTTTTGCGTAGACTATTGAAAACTAAATGCTCTGATCAAAAGAAATCATTATTCAATATTCTTGATAGACGAAGTACTAGCTTGAATTCAAGGCAGTAAGTATCTGACTCAACTCGACATTATCGCTGCGTTCAATAAACTGCAAATGAGTTCAGAAAGTGAGAATTTAACTACTTTTGTTACTTTCTTCAACGTTTACAAGTATAGAGTAATGCTCTTCAAATTGATCAATGAATCTGCATTCTTTCAACACTATATCAACGATGTATTGTTTGAATGTCTGCATAAATTCTGTCAAGCATATTTGAATGATATTCTTATCTACAGTAAGATCTTGAAAAAACATAGAACTCATGTGAAAGAAGTGCTAGACAAGCTTCGCGAAGTCAACTTGCAGATAAACATTGACAAGTGCGAATTCAAGGTTCAGAAAATCTCGTTTCTTGAACTACTGATATTCATTAATGATCTACGAATGAATTCTCGAAAAGTAGATGTGATTCGAAGCTGAAAAGTGTCGTGATCGTTGACTCATGTGCAGATCTTCATTGACTTCTGCAATTTCTATTGATGATTCATAAAGAACTTCTCAAAGATTGTTCAATTCATGATAAAGCTGACTTGAAAAGATCATCTTTTTGAATGAACAGAGATCTGTCAGATGATCTTTGAAGAACTAAAGCAATAGATGATGACAGCTCTCATTCTGAAGCATTTCAACTCGATCAGAAAAGCTATTCTGAAAACGAACTTCTTGAACTATGTGAACGACGAAGTATTGTCTCAGTATGATGATGAAGACATTCTACATTCAGTGATCTTCTATAGCAAGAACATAATTCTTGCAGAATGCAACTACGAGATCTATGACAAAGAACTGCTGATCATTATTCGCTGTTTGAAACATTGACATTTCAAATTGAAATGTATGAATATTTCGATCAAGATCTTCATCAATCACCTGAATTTGAAGTACTTCATGATCATCAAAGAATTGACTCAACGACAAGCTAGATGAGCTGAGAAGTTATCTGAATATAACTTCAAGATCATATATCAGTCGAGAAAACAGAATCTGAAAGTCGACGCGCTGATCAGAATGTCAGACGTCAAGTCAGTTGAAGCAAACGATGATCAAAAGCTATATCAGCATCAGATGCTATTGTTGAAAGGCAAATTTGAGCTGCAGTCAATAGAAGCTGATCAAGAAGATGATCAGAAAGCTGATCAAGATCTGACTCAGATTCAAAACAAGAATCAAACGCTAACGAAAATTCGATCGAAGAGATGATTTCTATTCAGAATCAAATTATAGTCGAAAATCGAACAAATCAACTGTGCTTCGATATTTGAATAATCATGAAACAGAACAGAAGAACTTGTCAAGATATTGATCTAGACAATTGCAAAGTACTTGATGAAGTACTTTGAAAAGATGATAGACTATGAGTTTCTCAGTCAATGATCATTCAATTGATAAGAAAAGCACATGATCTTTCAATCAATGATCATTCTGACATGAATTAAACATTGAACTTGCTGAGACGATCATATTGCTGACTGAAGATGAGAACGACGATCAAGCGCTACATTCGAAACTGTTACGTTTGTCGTAGGTCAAAAGCATCGAGAGATTGAATCAATGAACTGCTGAAGTCATTGCTCATACTTGAACAGTGATGACAGAACATATCATTAGACTTCATTATCAATCTATCAGAAAGTGATGAAAACAACGCGATTCTGACAGTCATAGATCAATTGTCTAAGAAACGACATTATATATCATGTTGATCAGATGATGAAGAAACCTTCGCAGAACAAACAGTCAAGCTACTGTTGATATGAGTCTTCAGAACTCATGAACTATCAAGATCAATAGTGTTCGATCATGATTCACAATTCATATCGATTGTCTGAAAGTCTTTATGCCTGAGACTCAACATCAAGATGAAACTATTCACAAACTATCATTCGCAGATTGATGATCAAACAGAAAGAGTGAATCAGAATGTGAAACAATATCTACGAAGCTATTGCTCATATATGCAAGATGATTGATTCATCTGATTATCTATGATTGAATTCATTGATAACAATGCTATTTCATCATCAATTGAACAGTTGATGTTCTTTCTGAATAAGAGCTTTCACCCTCATATGAGCTTCGATTCGAACTCAATCAAATATGAGATCACTCGAGCTAGAATCGAAGCAGACAAAGCAGAGAATATATTTGAACACATGAAATGATCACTAGCATTGATCAAGCAAGTCTTAGCAAGAGTCAGAGTCACAATGAAGAAACAGACTGACAAGCATCGAAAGAAAATGATCTACAAGATAGATGACATGATGTTTCTGAATTCTAGAAACATAATGATCTCACGATCATCAAAGAAGCTAAACGATAAGATGTTAAAACTCTTCAAGATTCTGATCAAGATTGAACATGCATATCAACTGAAACTGTCATCAACTATGAAGATTCATTCAAAGTTTGTGTCAAATCTGCTGCAACTAGATTCAAAAGACGCTTTAGAAGAACAATGAAATGAGTCATCTGATTTTATAGTGGTTGAAGACGAAGATGAATGAAAAGTGAAGAACATATTGAACTTCAGACACTACAAACGAAGCAAACGACTACAATATCATGTCAATTGAAAAAAATACGACGTCGATCTACATTGATACAACGTCGATGAAAGTGAATTCTGTTAGAAGTCAGCATAGAGCGAGTCATATGAGTGTAATGTAACGAGTATATAAATGCTAAGAAAGAAAAGTATCTAGAAGAAAAGAATCGACTATCTATATGACTCAGAAGAACATAAGCTAACTCTGAATAGAATTGACTTC
>JAABUK010010996.1_pt1 | contig 11909 bp, 10 predicted proteins | sample 5559141 | NCBI WGS metagenome assembly JAABUK01 (sample SAMN10711869, study PRJNA513367) | rock metagenome | isolation source: Antarctica rocks | place: Antarctica: Victoria Land, Pudding Butte nord | collected 2016-01-03 | reverse complement strand
TGACGGCCGGCATCGACCTCTCGGTCGGGGCCGTGTTCATCCTGGCCGATTGCCTGGCCTCCTGGATCGTCGTGGGCCCGCCCTGGGCCGTGGCGCTCGGGGTGTTCGGGGTGCTGGCGGCCGGGGCCGCGTGCGGGCTCGCCAACGGGGTCCTGGTGATCTATGGGCGCCTGCAGCCGATCGTCGCTACTATCGCGACCGGCGCCATCTACTTCGGTCTTGCCCTGGCGCTGCGCCCGCAGCCCGGCGGCGACGTCGCCTCCGACCTCGCGGACGCCGTGACGGGCCAGATCTTCGGCGGCGTCCCGACCAGCGCTGTCGTGCTGGCCGCCGTGATGCTGCTGGTCTGGGTGCCGTTCCGGCGCTCCGTCTGGGGCAGGGCCGTCTACGCGGTCGGATCGTCGGAGGGCTCGGCCTATATGTCGGGCCTGCCGATCCGCCGCGCCCGGCTCCTGGCCTATGGCCTCGCCGGGCTCTTCGCCGCCATGGGCGGCTTGATGCTGGCCTTCTTCACCTATTCGGGGGAGGCCTCGGCCACCAATGCCTCGACCTATACGCTGAATTCCATCGCGGCCGTGGTGATCGGTGGCGTGTCGCTCTTCGGCGGTTCGGGGAGCGCTATCGGGGCCATCTTCGGGGCGCTGATCTTCCGCACCATCAACGACCTGCTCTTCGTGTTCGACCTCGATCCCTTGTGGCAGCCGTTGTTCCTCGGCTTCGTGCTGCTCGGGGCCGTGTGCCTGGGCTCATTGCGTCTCTTGAGGCTGCGCAACCGGCTGGAGCTGTTCGGGCCATGACGCAGAGGCTCGAGCCAGCCCCCTCCCGGGTCCGCGCGGCCCTGCGGGGAATTGACCCGGCTGTCGCCACTTCGTTCGGCTGCATCCTGGCGCTGCTGGCCCTGGGCAGCCTCTATTCTACGAGTTTCCTTTCGCCCGATTATCTGCTCCAGCAACTGCAGGTCGGGGCCTTTCTGGCCCTGGTGGCGACCGGAATGATGGTCGTGGTGCTGTTGGGCCAGATCGACCTGTCGGTGCCCTGGATCGTCACGGTTGGCGGCATGATGTCGACCACCGCGGCCGGCCATGGCGCCCTCGGGGCGGCCCTGGCGATCCCGTTCGGCGTGCTCTGCGGCATCGGTTTCGGCCTCGTCAACGGGCTCGGGGTCGCCTATCTGCGGGTGCCTTCGATGATCTTCACGCTCGGCATCAACGCCGTGGCGCAGGGCCTGATGGTGCTGAAGACGGGGGGATCGGCCCCGCAGGACATGGCGACCCCGCTGATGCACGACCTCGCCACCGGCCATGCCGTGGCGGCCATCCCCAACGCGGTCTGGATCTGGCTCGCGGTGGGCGCGGCGACGCTGTTCCTGCTCGGCCGCACCACCTTCGGCCGCGCCGTCTACGCGATCGGCAACCGCGAAGGGGCCGCCTATCTGTCGGGCATCCGTACCCGTCGCGTCGTGCTGGGCGCCTTCGCGCTGTCGGGCGGCCTCTCGGCCCTCTCGGGAACCCTGCTGGCCGGCTATTCGGGCAAGGCCTACCAGGGCATGGGCGACAGCTATCTCTTGCCGGCCATCGCGGCCGTGGTGCTGGGCGGCACCTCGATCCTGGGCGGCCGGGGCTCCTATCTCGGAACCACGGCGGGCGTCATCCTGATCACGCTCCTGCAGTCGATCCTGTCGGTCATGCAGATCCCCGATGCCGGACGGCAGGTCATCTATGGGGCCGTGATCCTCGCCATGCTGCTGCTCTACGGGCGGGGGAGCCGGGTCGGCGGGTGAGGCGTGTCAGCCAAGCAGCGCCGCCGCCTCCGTGAACTGCACCGCCGGATGGTCACGGAGCTGGCCGAGCATCTCCTCGAGCGCCGCCCAGGCGGTGGTGTCGTGGGCGAGGTGGTGGGTCAGGATGCCGACCGCATTCTGCCGCTCGACGAGCCCGGCGAGCTTGCGCGACAGGTCGTCGGACGGGCGGCCGATGCGGCCGTGGCGCCAGTCGATGATGTCGAGATCGCTGTCGAGGCGCCGGATGCCGGCCTGCTGCTCCGGCGTCGGACCGAAGGTCGACAGCGCCGAGAAACCGAGCCCCGGCAGGAACGACACGATATCGGCGTCGATGCGGTTCCAGGGCGGGACCAGGATGTCGGACAGATGCGCGCCGAATAGCGCCTTCAGCTTGGCCCGGCCGCGCACGAGCTCGTCGCGCACGGCATCGGGCGGCCGGGCGCCGCCGAGCTCGCAGGCGCGCTCGCCGGGAGCGGCGTGGTTGCGGTGTGCGACGCCGTGCTGGCAGGGCGTGACGGCCGGGTGAACCGCGACCCAGTCGGCCAAGCCCGGTTCGGCCGGCTCCGGGATCACGGCCAGCAGGATCGGCATCCCGGCCGCGGTGCAGAGCGCCGTCAGCCGGTCCAGGGCCGGCGTCACGGCCACGCAATCGTCATCGCGCAACCAGACCTGGATCCTGCGACCGACGTCATGTGCACGGTCGAGAGCCTCCGAGGCGGCGTTCCAGGTCGAGTCTGCAATTTCCGCGCTGTCCGACGCGCTAGTACGATCAGACATCCGATACGTCTCGGCCCTCTGGGGAGCGGATATAGGGCTCCAGATCGCGCCTGCCGCTCACGACGTGAACGATGTACAGATGACTGCGCGGGCCGTCATCATCGCCGTAACGAAAGACGATCAGGTATCCGCCGAAACTCACGCTCCTATAGTTCCGGCCGAACTCCGGACGTGCACGGCCTAGAAGCCCCGGCAGGTTCGCCAGGCGCTCGCAATGTTCGGTCAGTTTGGCGACGAAGCTCTCGGCCACTCTTCTGTCGCCGCTCTCCTTCATGATGTAGGCGGCGATCCCTGCCAGTTCGCGACGTGCCCTCGCGCGATAGACCAGGTGCGGCACTCAAGGCTTCGCGGCTGCGGCCAACTCAGAGAGATGCTCGCGCACATGGCGGCGTACGTCATCGGTCGTAAAGCTGCCGCCTTCGGCTTCGGCTGCCTCGAGTTCTGCGCGAAAGTCGGCAAGCTTGACTTGATACACGGCATGCCGGATCGCGTCCTCAACCGTGTGGAAGCGACCCGAAGCGAGCTCGGCCTCGACCCACTGAGCCGCATCAAGCGGAAGCTCGACCTTCAAGGTGTTATCGTCCTTAGCCTGGGAGCATCACGCTACCACGGCCCTCACGGCCCCCGCAACAGCTCGGGTCAGCCGACGGAGTGGCCGCTGCGCCCATGTCTCGGGTCGGGGCCGCGTCGCAAAGTTTCTCGCGTGGTCAGCGCGTTGAGCGCGGCCGATAACTGCGTGGCAGCGCCTTCCACCGTGCGCTCGCCCAAGACCATGCGCGCGCCTGCGCGCCCGAGCCGATCCCGCCGGGCAGGGTCGGCGATCAGATCGGCCAGTGCCGCCGCATAGGCGCCGAGATCACCCTCGGGCGTCAGCATCCCGGTCTCCCGGTCCACGACGACGCTCGCGATCCCCCCGCAGTCCATGGCCAGCACCGGCAGCCCGGCGGCCTGAGCTTCGAGACAGGCCATGCCGTAAGCCTCGCCGAAACCGGGCCACACGTAAAGGTCGGAGCCGGCCAGGATACGTGCGATGGCCGCGGCATCACGCTGGCCGGTCCAGACGAGCCGTCCGGCCGGCAGGGTGCGAAACATCGCCGCCACGGCGGCGCGGTCCGGCCCGTCGCCCACGACGGTCAGGCGCCAGTCGAGGTCTGGCGGAAGCGCCGCCAGCGCCTCGGCCAGGAACGCATAGGACCGGGCCTTGTCGCCACGACGCATCATGGCGACCGTCACGAGTTCGACGGTGTCGCCGGCCGGTGCCCGGGCGGCGGCGCCGAACGGGCCGGCCGCGATGAAGGGCGGCAGCATGACGATGCGGGCTGGATCGACCAGCCCCGCCAGGCCCTCGGCATCGCGCGGCGTGAAGCAGACATGCAGCTTCGCGGTCCCGATGGCCGCCTCGTTCAGCGCGTGCCAGTGCGCCCAGGGTCCCGTGGCCCGCTTGCCCGCCTGCGAGGCCTCGGCCGTCACGGTCGGCAGGCCGAAGCGGGATGCCAGCATGGGGCCGAGGAGGTCCGGAGCCTTGTAATAGGGGTGGTAGCAGAACCACAGGTCGGGCGGACCCGCGGCCTCCCAGGCCGCGCCGAGTCGATCGGCTTCCTGCGCCGCCTCGGCTTCCACCTGCCGCATCCTCTCGGGCTCAGGCGACGGCAGGAAGGAGCGGAACGCCGACGCCACTTCGACCTCATGCCGGCCGATCCGCAACGCCGCCATCAGCAGGCGGGCCATCTCACGATCGCCGGACGGAACCGGATGATCCGGCGCCTTCAGGGGCGCGTAGAAGGCGATCCGCAACGACGCGACGTCACGTCGAATAGGGGTCGGCCGCGTCGCGCAGCCCGTCGCCCATGAAGTTGAACGCCAGGATGACCAGGATGACGGGCGCCACCGGCAGCAGCAGCCAGGGGTAGAGCGCCACCACGTTCATGTTCTGCGCCTCGTTCAGCATCACGCCCCAGGACACGATCGGCGGTCTCAGGCCGAGCCCCAGGAACGACAGGGCCGTTTCGCCGAGGATCATGGCCGGGATCGTGATGGTGGCAGAGGCGATGAGGTGGCTGATGAAGCCCGGGATCAGGTGCCGCAGCAGGATGCGCGGGGTGCGGGCACCCATCAACTGGGCCGCCAGGACGTAGTCCTCCTCGCGGAGCGAGAACAGCTTGGCCCGAACCGCGCGGGCAAGGCCGGTCCAGTCCATCATGCCGAGGATCAGCGTGATGCCGAAATAGACCAGCATGGGGCTCCAGGAGGCCGGCATGATAGCGGCCAGCGCCAGGAAGATCGGGATATGCGGGATCGAATGGATGATCTCGATCAGGCGCTGACTGAGGAGATCGAACACTCCCCCGTAATAGCCCGCGAGGCCGCCGATCGTGATGCCGAGCAGGAAAGAGATCGAGATGCCGATAAGGCCGATGGTGAGGGAGATGCGCGCCCCGTAGATGATGCGCGAGAACAGGTCCCGCCCGAGCCGGTCGGAGCCCCACAGGAAAAACGGCGCGCTCTCGGCCGGGCACACCAGATGCGTGTCGCCCGGCACCAAGCCCCAGAACATGTAGGGGTCGCCGTGGCAAAAGAAGCGAAGCTTGTCGACCTGGTTGCGGTCCGGCGTGTACTCACGCCGCAGGTTGTCCATGTTGAGATGGTAGTCGAGCCCGTAGACGTAAGGTCCGACGAACTGGCCGGCGTGGAACAGGTGTATGGACTGCGGGGGAGCGCGGATGAAGTCCGTATTGCGGGTGCTGGCCTCGTAGGGCGCCAGAAACTCCGAGATCGGCAGCGTGCTGTAGATCAGGGCCAGGAAGATGCTTGCGACGACCGCCATGCGGTGGCGCTTGAACTTCCACCACATCAGCCGCCATTGCGACGCGAAATAGATGCGTTCCTGGGCGGGCGTCAGCTTGGTGACGGCGCCGACGTCGAAGGGCTTGTCGGAGACGTAATGGGCCAGCGTGGCGCCCGGCACCGGCGCCGGAACCGTGACGTTCATTTGGTGGCTCCCCCTTGCATGCGGATGCGCGGATCGAGAAAGGCCAGCGCAACGTCGGACACCAACACGCCCAAGACGGTCAGGGTGGACAGCAGCATCAGGAACGAGCCCGCGAGATAGATGTCCTGGCTCTGCAGCGCCCGGATCAGCAGCGGCCCCGTGGTCTGCAGCGACAGCACGATGGCCACGAGTTCGCCGCCCGAGATGACGGAAGGCAGGATCGAGCCGATGTCCGAGATGAAGAAGTTGAGCGACATGCGGAACGGGTACTTGAACAGCACCCGCATCGGATGGAGCCCCTTGGAGCGCGCCGTCACGACATATTGCTTGTGCAATTCCTCGAGCAGGTTGGCCCGCACGGCCCTGATCATGCTGCCCGTACCGGCCGTGCCGATGATGATGACCGGGATCCACAGATGGCTGAGGATGGACGTGATCTTGGCCCAGCTCATCGGCTGGTCGAAATATTTCGGATCCATGAGCCCGCCGATCGACAGGCCGAACCACTGGTTCGAGAAATACAGGAAGATCAGCGCCAGCAGGAAGTGCGGGATGGCGAGGCCGAGCAGGCCCAGCGTCGTCAGGCCGTAGTCGCCCCATGAATATTGATGGGTGGCCGAGTAGATGCCGATCGGAAAGGCCACGAGCCAGGTGAATACGATGGTCGAAAACGACAGGAGGATGGTCAGCCACACGCGGTCGCCCACCACCTGCCGGACCGGAAGCTGGTACTCGAAAGAATAGCCGAAATCGCCGTGCAGCAGGCCGCCAATCCACCACAGGTAACGCTGGGCCGGCGGCTTGTCGAAGCCGTATTCCCTCTTGAGGAACTCCACCCGCGCCGTGTCGACCTTCTCGCCCTGAGCCTGCATCTCGGAGACGAGATTGCTGAAATAATCGGTCGGCGAGGCGCTCATCACGGTGAAGATCAGGGCGCTGGTGATCAGCAGCGTCGGCACCATGATCAGCACTCGCCTGACCAGATATGTCAGCATTGAAAGGCGCTCCCCGACGAGGTCATGCCATCAGCTTTTCGGAGGATCGGCGTAGAAGAAGGTATCCGGCATGTAGACGCCGAAGAACGAGCCCGGCTCGAACGAGAAAAGCCCCGTCTGGGGCACGTTCCGCATGCGGCGCGACACGACGACGGGCTGTCTCGTGCCGTTGACGACGCCGATGCTGAATTGCTGGTCGGCGTTGATCTGCAGCATCTCGGTCCAGACTTTGCGCTGTTCGTCGACGTTCGAGGCATGGCGCCAGTCGTGGTAGAGGTCTTCCAGCTTCTGGACGTCAGGCATGTCGATGGCCTGTCCCTCGTGGCCGGATGACTGGACGTAGAGGCCGAAATTCGGCCATTGGTATTGCGAATCGGTGGTGGGTGCGAGCGCGCTCGGCTCGAATTCGGGCGTCGGCACCGCATTGTCCATGCCGCGGTCGATCGACATGACCGTGTCGCCGCTGGCGATCCGCTGCCGGAAGATGTCGAGATGCGACGGATGGGCGAAGGTCCGGATGCCGAGCTTGGCCCAATCGCCGCCGACGAGTTCCAGGATGTCGGTGAAGAGCTGGTTCTCGCCCGAGGTCTCCACCGTGATCTCGGCCCGGCGTCCGTCGGCAAGAAGCCGCACGCCATCGCCGTCCCGCTTGCTGAGGCCGGCCTCGTCGAGCAAGGCATTGGCCTTGGCCGGATCATAGCCCGTGTAGTCGGCCGCGAGTTCGGGTTTGAACAACGGACTCTGCGGCAGCACGGTGTTGCCGCTCTCGCGCGCCAGCCCGAAGAAAATGACGTGGTTGATGTCGGGCCGGTTGATGCCGAGCGACAGCGCGCGCCGGAATCTGACGTCCCGCGCCAGAGCGCGCCAGACTGGGTCCTTGGCATTGAGGTTGGGGAACAGGGCCGCGAAGGCGCCTTGTCCCTGCTCCCACAGCCGGGCATCGTAATGGTGCACCTTCTCGCTGGCTTTGAGGAAAGTATAGTCCTCGAAATTGAGGTAGCGCGCCTGCAGGTCGGCTTCCCCGGCCGTGACTTTGGCCGGGATCAGGTTGATGGTGCCGAGCGTCATCGTGGCGTGGTCGAAATAAGGTAGCTGTTGTCCAGCCGTATCGATCCGGTGGAAATACGGGTTCCGGTCGAAACGGAACAGCTCCGCCGGCGGTGCCGTGGTATTGACCCAAGGATCGAGACTTGGCAGCTCGGGGTTCTCGGGGCGGTACTGCCGGGATTTTCGTTCGTGGAGTGACGACCAACTCGACACCTTGGCGGCCTTGACGAGCTTGTCGAGCTTGCCCTTGTCGGCATATTTGATGTGAAATTGCTCGAGGTAGTGGGCCGGCATGAAGATGAACAATGGCTGCGCCGACGCGATGGCCGGCACGAAGCCCGGGTTCGGATCGGACCAGCTGTAGCGAACCGTCAGCGGATCCAACACCTCGAATGTCGGCGGCTTGCCGGCCGCCATCAGGGCCAGGTTGGGGCCGGAGGGCGAAAGCTTCGCATTGTTGGCCACGTCCTCCCAATAGTACCGGAAGTCCTCGGCCGTGAAGGGGTGCCCGTCCGACCATCGATGCCCTGGACGGAGGTGCAGCGTGAACACCTTGTCGTCCTGGTTGTCGAGGCCCTGCAGGATATCCGGCACCGCCTCGAGCTTCTCGTCGAAAATCACGAGCCGCGTATAAGAATAGACCGTCATCATGCGCAGATCGCGCTGGTCGCCCATCAGCATGCGCCAGGTGCCGCCCGGCCGGCCGATCTCGCGCTTCAGGGCAGGCAGGTCGATGATGCGCGGAACTTTCGGTAGTCTCTCGGCGACAGGCGGCAGCTTACCGGACGCAACCTGATCGCTGAAGAATGGCGTTTCGACCGGGGCTGCCTGTTCCGCCGCCTCGGCGGCGGGCCGCGGTGCGCCGTCGTCGGCCCGGGTCGGACCGGCCGAGAGGAGCAAGGCGAGGCCCAGGATGGCGGCCAGCGATCTCACGAGGCCATCAACTCCCGACGGTCCACGCTCGGCCGGGCCAGCACGAAATGGCCTTCGCCGAGGTCGAGAGGCATCAGGCTCGCGGGGTCGCCCTCGTCGCGGAACTCCGGCCCCCACACCGCAGGGTCGGACGCGCTGCCCCCGGCGATGAGCCTCAAGTCCAGCGGCCGGTCGAGGTCTGGGTAGGGGACGGCGCGCATGAGGGCCTTGGTGTAGGAATGCACGGGCTTCGAGAACAGCAGGTGGCGTGGCGCAATCTCGACGATGCGGCCATGCGCCAGAACCGCGATCCGATCCGCGATGTAATCGACGACCGCGAGGTTATGCGAGATGAACAGATAGGTGAGGCCGAGTTCCTTCTTGAGATCCTTCAGCAGGTTCAGCACCTGGGCCTGCACCGAGACGTCGAGCGCCGAAACGGGCTCGTCGCAGATGATGAGATCCGGGTTCATGGCCAGGGTGCGGGCGATCGAGATGCGCTGGCGCTGCCCGCCCGAGAAGCTGTGGGGATAGCGGTTGAGGAACCGCCGGTCGAGTCCGACGGCCGCCATCAGGTCGCCGACGCGGGCCATCTGCTCGGGCGTGTTTCCCCGGCCGTGGATCTCCAACGGTTCCCGGATGATGTTCAACACCGTCATCCGGGGCGAGAGCGACGACACGGGATCCTGGAAGATCATCTGCAGGCGCGGGCGGAACTCGCGAAGCGCCCGGCCCCTCAAGGCCAGCACGTCGGTTTCGTTGACGCCATCATTGAAGATGATGGAACCGCGGTCCGGCTTCATGGCCCGCATGATCAGTTTGCTGAGGCTCGTCTTGCCGCATCCGCTCTCGCCAACAAGGCCGAGACATTCGCCGCGGCGAATGTCGAAGCTGACGTCGTCGACCGCCACCACGCTGTCGCGACGCGCCCCGATCAGACCCCCGCCCCTGATCGTGAAGGACTTGCGCAGGTTGCGGATGCTGAGCAGCGGCGCCGTCTGGGCGACCGAGCCCGCCTTGCGCAACGGCGCCAGCGCGTGGAGATCGGCGCCGCTGTCGCGCAAGGCGACGAGGCGTTCGTCCCGCTTCATGTCGAAATGCGGCAGCGCCTTCAGGAGTCCCTTCAGGTAGGGGTGCTGCGGACGCCGGAAGATGTCCGAAGCCGTACCGGCCTCGGTGATCTCGCCGTGATACACGACCACCACCTCGTCGGCCATATTGGCCACCACGCCGAGGTCGTGAGTGATCAGCAGGATCGCCATGCCGAGCTCGCTCTGGAGATCGCGCATCAGGTTGAGCACCTGGGCCTGGATGGTGACGTCCAGCGCCGTGGTGGGTTCGTCGGCGATGAGCAGCGCCGGCCGGCAGATCAGCGCCATGGCCAGCATGGCGCGCTGGCGGAGCCCGCCCGATAACTCGAACGAATACATCTTGTAGGCGCGCTTGGGATCCTTGAACCCGACGAGGCCAAGCATGTGGCGGACCTCGTCGCGCTGCTCCTCGGTCGTGACCTGGCGATGCAGGATCAGCGCTTCGCGGATCTGGCTGCCGATGGTGTGGACCGGCGACAGTGACGACATCGGTTCCTGGAAGATCATCCCCATGCGGCTGCCGCGCAACGCCCGGATCTCGGGCCCGTCCCGCCGCAGCCTCGCGAGGTCGACCGGCGCCCCGGGGCTCCGCGGATCGGTGAACAGGATCCGTCCGCCCAGCACCAGGCCATTCCGGGGCAGGAGGCCCATCACGGTCTGGGAAATGACCGTCTTGCCCGATCCGGACTCGCCCACCAGGGCCACGGTCTTGCCGGCCGGAACCCGGAACGTCACGCCCGAGACGACCTCGGCGGCACCGCCCTGCATGGCGAAACCGACCCTCAGATCCTCGATCCTGAGGATGTCCGGCGGTGTGGTCGGGGCAGGGGTCGTCGAAATGGAACGCTCCTGGAAAACCGATGCTGCGGACGATGGTCTGCCATGCAGCTTAGAGGGGACGGCGGCGCAGCGCCAACCAAATCTGCCGTCCCGGGACCGCGGCCGCTGCCGCAACCACCCCGCGCGCCGGGGTGCGAAGGCGACCCTTCCCACACGTCAGGGTACGGCAATCTCCAGGTCGGTCTCACAGGCTCTTGAGTGTTTTAGCAACTTTGCCAGTGCGATCGACAATGAGAGCTTCAGTTGCACGACATGCTGCGTAGTAGGCGCAGCGAGCGGCCAACCGGGCGAGCTTGTAGGACAAGGCTTTTCTCGTCGTCGAGCTCGACGCGTGCTCGACCAAGGTGATCCTCAGCTTCGGGCTTCATAGGTCCAGGCCGTGGCGACGCACCTCGGCCATGAACCCCGTCCGGTCTCCGTGCGTGCCTGCGCCGAGCGGCACAGCGTTGATCACGGCCCCGGCGACCCGGAGGAGGTCGGTCTCGATATCGAAGAGCGCGGCCAGTTCATCGGCGAACGCCCGAAAATCATTCAGGAACACCGCCACGTCGTAGTCCGAGTCGGGCCGCGCATCGCCCCGCGCGGCTATTGGACCCTGATTCAAGAGCCGATCCCGGCCGCGACCGTCGGGGTCGGGGCCATGAAAGGATTGCGGGCGACCGCGTGAGCGAAGGCCTCGTGGGCCTCCGAGCACGACCCTCGACAGACAGGGGATTTGGAACCCGGGCAGGACAGGAACTCACGGCGGAGTCCCGAACGTCCAATGGGCGCTGCGGGCTGTAGCGCCGACACCCGTCATCGGCTAGGTCTCGCACATCTGAAATGGGATGCGGGGCGCGGGAGCATGCGGCAGGAGAAGCGGGCCGGGCAGGACCGATCGACGATGGCCGGGACCTGAGCCGTGGCCACCGATTCCGAGATCGCCCGCGGGGCGGTGCTGCAGCCCATCGAGGCCATCGGAGCCCGCGCCGGGCTCGGGCCGGATGCCCTCTACCGTTACGGGCCCTACAAGGCCAAGGTGAGCCTCGCGGCCATCGCGGCCCTGCCCGAACGGCGCGGCAAGCTCATCCTCGTTACAGCGATCAGCCCGACGCCGGCCGGCGAAGGCAAGACCACCACCACGATCGGGCTCGGCGACGCCCTCAACCTGTCGGGCCGCCGGACGGTGATCTGCCTTCGCGAGCCCTCGCTCGGACCCTGTTTCGGGCTGAAGGGCGGCGCCAATGGTGGAGGCCAGGCCCAGGTGGTGCCGCAGGATGAGGTCAACCTGCACCTGACCGGCGACTTCCACGCCCTCACGGCCGCCAACAACTTGCTGTCGGCCATGATCGACAACCATGTCTACTGGGGAAACCCGCTCGGCATCGACCCGGCCCGCGTCACCTGGCGCCGGGCGCTCGACATGAACGACCGCGCCTTGCGCGATGTCGTGGTGGGCCTCGGCAACAATGGCGCCGTGCGCCAGGACGGCTTCGACC
>JAABUK010010995.1_pt1 | contig 11910 bp, 19 predicted proteins | sample 5559141 | NCBI WGS metagenome assembly JAABUK01 (sample SAMN10711869, study PRJNA513367) | rock metagenome | isolation source: Antarctica rocks | place: Antarctica: Victoria Land, Pudding Butte nord | collected 2016-01-03 | reverse complement strand
GAACAGAGATACCACAAATGCAAGGCCAAGTAGTACTACAATCATAATGAGAAGCTGTGCTTGAGCCAGCAGAACCGCCGGCAACAGTCATGGCGTCTTATGATGATCAGCATCTGGGGTTCGGGCAGCAGTGCAAGAGGACACTGAACTGTTGCAACAGTTTCAATTGAAGCTGTCCCCCACAGGTCTGGCATGCCACTGATGCACAGTAAGCAACAGCCTTCTAACCGAGGCTGAACATGATGTTCCTATATGCAGAAATGAGGGCAAAGGACGATGGCGCCTCCTCAGTCGCGTCATCGCCAGCGGCAGCCGGCAAGAACGGCAGCGGCTCCACAGCACAGTCCGCCGGCGCGCTGCTTAGCGCCCGCCCCGGCGGCATGGCACACACCCTGGACCAGGTGGACAAGGCACGGAAGATGGTGGGCGTGGACGACCAGGACCTGGACCTTCCGGGAATTGCCGTCATTGGCGGACAGAGCGCGGGCAAGTCCAGCGTGGTGGAGCTGCTGAGCGGCATCTCCCTGCCGAGGCGTGGCTTTTATCTCCAGTTCACCTGCATACTATGCTGAGCTGCCAGACTGACTGCGCAATGGCCCCTTCCTGGCTCTACCTTGCGAGATTCTTGGGGTACCATACGCGCCGTCAAGGCACTTATAAGGTGTTTGTCTAATGTAAATAAATAATAAATGATAAGGTGTTTCTTTTGGCTGCCAGCTGTTTGTCCAGCCGTTGTGTTCGTCTCCACTGGGCGGGCACGCCAAAACAACAGCCGAGCTGCCGTCCGATCGATCACATGTAATAAATGTCATGCGTGGTGAAACACGACTGAACCATACGCTTGTGTGCTGGGGGGTCAGGGGCACAGGCACTGTGACGCGCTGCCCGTTGGAGCTGCAGCTGCGCCGCGGCGATGTCGAAGTCGCGGAGCTGTCCTACACCAAGCCCGGGCAGCCGGAGGTGCGCATCGACAAGCTCAGCTACGCTGACATTGCGGATGCGGTGCTGCGGGCAACGGACGATGTGGCGGGCGTCGGCGCCAAGACGCTCGTCGACACGCCGCTCAGCCTCAAGGTGTACGGCCCGCTGCTGCACGACCTGACGCTCATCGACCTGCCCGGCATCATCGTGTCGCCGCTGCCAGGTGGGAAACATGTACAACACATAATTGTCCTTAGAGCACCAGGCCATTGTGCTGTGCCTGGTCACACGTCACGGCAGCTATTGCTGTGGAGCGGTAGCTGTCCAATTCCGCTGGCACTGAACCACATGGATTTGCGCGCCTTGCAGGCCAGCCGCCAAACATCAAGGATATCACGATGAACATGGTGGCAAAGTACATCAAAGGTGAGGCAGCCGGCATGTGTTTGGCAATCACCAGCGGCCAGAATTTAGTAGCAGCACAGACATTACGGCGAAGCTTTGTGTTTTAGGAATAGGTGCCGGGCAAATGGAAGCATGCAAGCTGTGAAACGAGATATGAATCAAGTTTCGTCGATTCGATGCACAGGCAAGTCGATGGTCATTGCATGCGTGGTGCCGGCGACCGAGGATTCGGCCAATATCATCGCCTGGCAGATGGCGCAGGACTATGACAAAGACGGCGAGCGCACCATTGGTGAGATTTGCGCTGCGCTTGTGCTGCGCCAGCCACATGCAAGATGAGTTCTGAGCATTGTGCAACACCCTCGATGACCTGTCCATTCTGATCTTGCGCCTGAACCTGAAGTTGTATCAGCCGTCGCAGTCTCCTTGGCGCTGCACAGCGGGTGGATGTGATATCTGCATATGACGCCACAGAGTGAGAGCAGGCAGTTCCTTTCACCTCTTACATGCCAGCTGTCTTATGCTGGGATGCAGGAATCTACACGAAGGTGGACCGCGCAGAGGACGGCAAGGCCATCGCCGCTCGCATCAACGGCACAGATCCCCACGAGTTCCGCCCCAAATACGGGTCGTATGCGGTGCGGAATCTTTTTAGTATGTTTATTAAATATTGACGTTTTAACGCGGCAGGATCTTCCCAGCTTTACAGCCACCCAACCCCGGACGAGTGCAGGCTCTGTGTGACAATGCATGTCCGAATCCTGCAGTTCTTGAGTTTGGCAAAGTCTGGTGGTTATGAGTTGCAGTTTCGAGTGGATCCGCGGAGGTGAGCTGCGGCACTGAGTCTGGTGATCAGCTGCGCCTTGCATTTACGCTCAATTTCGCAACCACACTCTTTCATAATCTGAACGGAGCCTTCTGTTTGCAGGTGCGGTGCCGCAAAACCTCTGCGTCAGAGGAGGTGGCCATGAACTTGCAGCAGCTGCGGGATCAGGAGGCGGCGTTCTTCGCCGGCCATGCTGACCTTTCTGCGCGCAAGAGCGACATGGGCAGCGTTGCGCTGGCGAACCGGCTGGACAGCATCCAGCGCAACCTGCTGACCAAGACCGACATCATCGCCACCCTCATCACCAAGGTGCAACAGGTTCCGCAAAGCAGGGCAGCGCTGCTATCAATGCTGTCGTTGACAGACTATTTCAAGCCTGGACTCTGCCTTCCTCCTCCTCTGACAGTTCCTTGAAACAGTGACTCAGTGGAAGTTGTGCAGAGGATGCACAGCGCCGCCTCTCACCCCTGACGAGCATTCTCGCTTGCAGACAGCAGCCACGATCAGGGGCCGCATCTCAGGGACACTTGAGATCCCATCACAAAGCCGGCGCGACCCTGCCTGCAGATGGACGCGATGCTGGGCGAGTGCAAGGCGCGGGTAGAGCCGCTGCGGGCGGCGTGCGCGATCCGCACCGAGGGCGCTGCTGAGCGGCGGGCGGCGGCGCTCCTGCGGGATGTCGGGTCGCTGCTGGAGGCGCTGGTCATGGCGGACTACCGGGGGCTGCCCGACGACGCGCCACCCTCGCTGCATGTGGCCCCGCGCACCGAGACCTTGGACCTGGACTTTGCCAAGAAGGTGCACTTTTCCACTTTGAATCCAAGGCGGAAAGGGGAATAGTTCGTCAGTCTCTATGTCCATGCATATGGCGCCGCGCCCCGAGGCGCTGGACCTGGAATTCGCCAAGAAGGTGTTGCGCCTTGACATTCTGTCACGCCTCTTTGACTTTGAAAGGCAAAAAGTCATCAGACGGCGCGCCGGTCTCGCTGCACGTGGCGCCGTGCACCGAGGCCCTGGACCTAGATTTTGCCATGAAGGTACGTTGTGATGTGCTGGCTTGTCCACGCATCAGCGAGACTGAGAGGTCAATGTTATCAGCCAGTGCTTGTCTTGTGCATGCCAGCGGCGCTGCGCACCTGGACTCTGGACCTCGATGGTACTCCTTCATGATCCACTCGCACATGATCTCATGCTTACAGTCATGGCGGCTGCCTGCACGAGCAGGAGGGCCACAAGACGACACGACGAGATGACAGCCGTCCCTGTGTGCTGCCGCAGCTGAAGGAGCAAATCCCGGCCTCCTGGTTCTTCAGCGAGGAGTGCCTGGCCAAGATCGTGGCAGAGGTGGCAGAGCGCCGAGGCGTGGACCTGCCGAATTTCCCCTCATCCGCCGTCTTCCGCTCCATCTTCAACTCAGGTGCGACGCCACTAGTGGCGTCGTGCATGAAGTACTTCATCCCAACCCCCATTACTGCTGGTGAAGACGCCATAAGTACCTACATTTCAGTGTATTAATGGCACGTGCCTGCACTCATGTGACAAGCATGTGAAATTCAGGACGTTTTGTGAGCAGCAGCCGCCAACCTTTGCACTGTGGATCTGAACCCTGGGTTCTGGTTTTTTCGGGCAGCGGTGGCGTCAAAGCTGGCGGCACCGTCGCTGGATCTAGTGGAAACGAAGCGGCGGTATGCCGAGGAGGTGCTGCAGGTGCTGGTGCGCCAGAAGTTTTGCGGCAGCTACCCGAAGCTGCAGCACGTCATCCTGCGGCAGGCGCGGCATTGATTGGTTCTCTGCACTTAGCTGCAACAGTGGTGCAGGCTTGTCTATAGCAGTTGCAGTGCCACACGAAGCAGTTCCCCGTGCAAATGCTGGTGTCATATGCTACGCGTGACAGTTTCATAAACTGCATCTTCGTCCCCCAGTCGCTCCCGTAGCTGGAAGCGGCACCAATATTATGATGCAGCACGAGGTTGCTGGAGAAGGAAGGCAGCGGTGATTGAGATGTGCAAGCTGCCCTAATCCGTTTGATATTTCGCTTGCTGTCGTTCGCATCCCACTGCCGCCCACCACCCCTTGTTTATTCTTCGAGCAGGTGGACGAGCTGCTGAAGGCGCGAAGCGGCGCAGCGCAGGCCCTAGTGCAGGACCTGGCGTCGAGCGAGCTGGACACCCTCCGTGCCTTCACCACCAACGGCTTCTACACCACCGTCGTCGACCAGATGACGCAGTGCCTGCAGGACATCCAAGCGGCGGACAAGGCGGGCTCGGTCCTGGCGCCAGCGCTGGCGCCGGCGCTGAAAACCAGCATGCTGGAACTGCTCGGCATGCCCGAATCCCCTGGTGGGCTCCCAGCCCGACTTCCGCCAAATCTTTTACTCATTGTCGTCAGGCGGCGCGTGGACTCTGCGAGCTGGAAGCTGCAGACGTTCTGCGCGGCAGCTCCACAGAGTTCTGTGTAGGCAGCCGAACAGCACAGTCGGCGCGGTGATGCCAGGCATGCGCCTGCATGCCATCTTGCGCTGTTCTGCTGTGTGCCGTGAGTCGCGCCTGCAATTGACTTTGTCATACGCCTTGAACACTATGGCTGCAGTCTCATTGGCGCTGCCCTGGCCTGCAGGAGTTCCTCAAGCAGATGCTGGGCGCAAGGGCAGGGGGCCAGGACGACCATCACACCGAGCTGCGTGTCAGCCTCGCAGCCTACACCGAGATCGTGGTGCAGCAGGTGATGTCGTGATGCAATATGTGATATTCCCAGCTGCGTCAGACAACCTGTGAAACTTTCAATTTACACTCGGCCACGCCTTCCACCCGGCCGTGGCGCCAATGGATGTGGACTCAAAAAGTTGTATAAAACAAGGTGATGTATTTGGCTGTGATAAAATGGATAACTGATGATGTCTGAATTCACGTGTGGTGATCATGATTGCCCGCAGATGCGCGACATCGTGCCCAAGATCTCGCAGCAGAAGCTCATCACCGAGGCACGCTCTTCATCGTGCAAGGGATTCTTCTGACAGTCGTGCAATCGGGATCTTGCGGATCCAATTACGTGTTTATCATTGGAAGATCCGGCGCATTCACTGAGTCATTTCATGTACATGCAAGTTCCAAACGAGACCCTGCAGTGCCTGTGCTCTGGCAATTAGCTGTGCTTGTGTCTGTCCCAGGTGGCGTCCAGCTTGAAAGAGGCCAACAGCATGATCGACGAAATCGCGGCGGAGTGTTCTGGCGGCATGCTCAAGCTCATGCAGAACCCGGACAGTGAGCGCGAGCTGGTGGCCGTGGAAGACAGGATGCAGAAGCTGGAGGACGCCTCGAGGGCACTCAAGTACATCTGACTGCCGGACGCACCTCTCGCTGCACACATTGCGGCGTGCAATGCTCAGCGCCGCTTATCGTGCAGCCAGGCAGGTTGGGCCGCAATGTCGCTTGTGATCTGTAGCCCCGCCGATTTGTGATTCGACGATGTATTGCCTGATTCAATTGACCCACTCCGGTCGATGCTGCGAATTCTCAGACCATGCGCAACTCGTGCTATATATCACAATTGTCAATCTATCCCTCTGCAAGTGTCAGTTTAACCCCTGCACATGGTAAATACCAACGAACAACAACCACAAATCCCGCACGCGTTTCAGCGCTGACACGCATTTCGGCGCGGACGCCTGGATGGCACTACATAATATCAAGGCGTGCTTGCCCTTCATGAAGATGCTCCAGAGGAGTGAAGTGGCCCCAGCTGTCGTCTCAGACCTGTCGTCTCAGACGCTGTGGATAATAGTTTGCTGCGAAAGATAGCGGCACCCCTCGTTTTTGTTGCAAAATCGAGGGGTGGCAACCAGCTTCCACAGCGGCTCCTCTGTGCTATCCAAAAAAATAAATTAAAAACCCAACAGGTTGTTTCGCTGCTACAGCTCCACTCCCCGTCTTACTTTTGCCGCAGGCGTGATGGTCATGCCGTCTGCTGTGTCTTCAGCGCCTGCACAGCCGAAAAGCAAGTCGTTATCTGCTGACATTGTTTCTACCACTCATTGCCAGTCAAGTCAGCACAGAATTTGTGTTTCCGACAGGGACTGTGATTCTGACAGAGATCAAGAGACAGCTCCTGCCTGCGCAATGCGACGCCTGTCATGTCGACCGGGAAAGCCACAAATTGTTTCGCGCCCTGCAAGGGGCGGCAGCACCCCCAGTGCATCCAGCTGCGCTGCCTGCGCTGGCGGGTCGGCACCGACTGAGCGGTCAACTTCACCACTCAGCTGCATAATGGTCATGCACATGGTCTCGCGACATGCAGGTGCGGATAACCACATCGCTCAATCCTCACAATGTCGATGACAACACAATGCACTGAGCAGCGCACCGTCCCCATGCTCGAGTCGAAGTGCAGATGCACATCGTCCGGCCGGCAGAGGTCGACCTGCATGCCAGGTGCCACCGGCATCAGTGTGGCGTCTTGAGCACCACTCGTAGCCTCGACAGACACCAGAGTCGATCAGCCCTCATTTTGCTGGCCAAGGGCCTGGTGTCATGGCACACGGCGTGCACTGCACAACCATGCTGTACCGCTCGAGAAGCGGCTCCTCTACAGACTTCTTGTGTGAGGAGCAGCTTCTCCTAATGTCACACGCGCCTCGTTCTCGACGACATCGCATCTCCTTTTCTTGATCACGAAGCTCTCGAACTCGGGGTCCACAGGGTCCAGCTGCTCGATGGCTTCCAGATGCTCCTCCCCAGCGGGCCAGCTGCCATCCTTCGGCAGCAATGCAAGCATTTCAGGCGGACATGCGAATAGGCTAAGCATCTGAATATGTATCGTGTCAAGTGGCACATTTGACTCGGCTAGGTGACGCTGCAGGTGTGGCCATGCACAGATTATGGCATTTGGTTCCAGTAAGTTTCCTGATTTGGTGAAGATGGAGCTTACGGGAGTAAAGGCAGCCCAGAGCCGACCACTGTCGAAGGTTGAGACATCGTCATACAGCACCTGAGACGCGAGTTGCAGCGACGCCGCATGATGCGCAAATGCCAGACGCGCAGTGACCGTGGCGGCATGCACCGCCGCCTTTGCCGCCGCCGCCAGCGCCGCCGCCCGAGGCGCCGCAGCCCGGCCGCCCGCCGGCCGCTTGCGTGTCCTCGCCACTGGTCGCTCCTCGCCGTAGCTCCTTCCGCCAACCGCGCCGCTGATTTTGCCAGGCGGCAAGCAGTTCTCCAGGTCCTCGTCTTCGGGCATCCAGGCGTCTGAAAGTACCGGCAGGCAGCTGCGCTGCTCCTGCGGCGGCACAGCCATAACTGATACGTCGATCCATATCTCAAAGAGATGGAGATGCTCAATGAGATGGAGATGCATCGCAATCAGGACTGTAAGGCTGAGGGGCTTTTCTGCCACACCAACCAACTGTTTGCCAGAGCCAGCAGGCGATATGTTCATCACAGAGTTTTGCTTCCCAACAGAACTGAGCAGACAACACGACAGCTGGGCTGGTTACGGCGCTGCCGCCATGCACTTAACAACCTGGAGTAAACCTTGGAAGAACCCTATAACCGATTACCTGCAAGATGGCGCCGACGCGAGTGTCTTCCATCGCCAGCGCCTGCCGGCGCGGGACGCGCCACAGTGTGCGCTTCCCACGCGGCGTCTTCGGCAGGAAAACCGCCACCGGCGGCGGCGGCTGGTGCGGCGTCTCCAGCTGGGTAGTTGTCAGCTTGATGGGCGTCTGCGGCGTGATGCTCCGGGCGGGCTGGAGGGGGCCCACGACTGGACGCAGCGGCTGCTCAGCACGGCGCAATGTTTGATCAATTGGTGAATCAGATTGGAGAACGTGAGAGGTTTCGTGTGGTTTGTGGCGCTCCGCGCTGGCTTCAGGATGGCGCTGATCGGACGCAGCGGCTGCACGACACAGGAGCAATGGTGTTTGACGACTGAAATCAGAATCGGAAACACTGAAAAATCTTTACAGAGGGTGGCGGCCTCAGGATGCACCGGTTCGGGCGCAGCTGCTGCAACATTGCAACGGAGTTGTTGAAAATGATGGTTGAAGACTGGGTAGATATGAAACGTGTGGGGAGGTGGTGCTGAAACACTGTCTATTACTGCCATGAGGCATTGAACATGGCACACATGAAGTCGCTGTGCTGACTGAACAGCATTGCTCCGGCACTAGCAATGTTGCTTGAGCAACGAGGGTCGATTCGATCTCAGGATCGCCAGCTTCTCGCGGCATTAACAGAGGCATGTGACATCACACACCTTGGCGCTGTCGCCCGGGGCGCAGTTCTCCTTGCCGGACGTGCCGTGCTGGACGTAAGCCTCCTTGGGCGCCGCCGCCTTGGGCGTCTTGCTCCGCGTGCGCCGCGCAGGCGTCAGCGCCGCTGCAAGGCGGGTGGCGGACCCGGTGCGCTTGCAGGTCCCGACAGGTTGCACCGCCTGCGCCACAGAACCCGCAATGTGTCCAGTTTGAGGCCTCACCTAGGTGACAGCGTTATGTGGGTCTGTCAAAAGCAAGGCCAGCTGAGTGGTGCTGTGCTGTCTGTGTGCACTCTGATTGCTGGCGCTCGTGTACACTCAGGCGCGTCACCTCATAGCAGGCTGGGATGCTGCAGCAGGAACAAAATGCTGGAGAGTAATGCTGAGCAGCGCATTTTTTCATGAAGACCTTCAGTCTCGAAGGCAGTCACACCTGCAGCGGGGTCCACGGTGGGCCCACGCTGCCGTCTGCTGCCGCCACACGCTCCTGCTCGTAGGCGTTGGCGTGCTCGCGGCAGCGCAGGTGCGTGCGCACCCGCCCCTTCCTGCCGTCATAGTACGCCCGCGCGGCATTGGGGCATGGCTGCCCATCCGCGCACGGCACCCCACACCCGCCTGCAGGTGGCCACTTTGCAGCTTGATGTTGTGGCGGCAAGGACGACATCAGTCAATTTCCCCGGCGGCGACATGGCATTTACAGAACAGAACAGTGGCATTTACACAGTGGCGTATCGACTTGGGCTGAATTTGCACGTCTGGTGGCGACAAAGCGGGGCGGGGCGCCGCGGGCGCGCTCCGCCTTGGCCAGCCACCCGGGGCCTGCGTCCGCCAGCGGCACCAGGACGCCGCCGTGCGCCACTAGGTGCATCCTGGTGAGGCGCATGTCCAGCTTCGCCGCTGTGCAGCGGGCGGTTATTCGGTCTTCCAGGATCCGCGGGTCTATGCCGGCGCCGATGTCGGCGCTTAGCTCGACGCTGCGCCACTGCGTCAGGCTGCGCGAAGACGCGCCGTCTGCGGCGAGGCAAACCTTGACCTGCGGCATGCACCACACTGGTTTGCCCCTCTGGTGACTCAAAAGTGCAATGCATGTGCACATGCTGCCAGTGTCTGGATGGACACGCGACTTGCGCTTAGTCTGCCATGTTCTGCATCAAACTGCTGAAAGACTCGGCTGGTGCTGCTCTGGCGGGTTGCTCTGCAAGCGACGAGACGTCCCCTCCTGGCTGGTATGTCGAGTGCACACCTTGGGCATGGTGCCGACGGCGTCGATCTGATGCCTGGATGCCAGAGGATTGTCGGCTGAACTATTCACCGCCGAAGACGACCCTGCGCGTGCCAAAAGGACGTCAAGGGTGGGCCAGGCAGTGCAAATTGTATAGGGCAAGATCGCCAGGTTTGACACCCGGATCGTGATTGCAGCATGCGCCAACCTGCTCGAGACACAATATGGCCTATCTGTGATGCATGGTAGCGCGCGATCCCGCACAGCCCTGATGTACATGCAGTAACCGGTTCCGGAAATGGTTCCTGGCCCATGCCGCAAGCGGCGTCTGCGCACGTACGTGGTGCCATAAGGCCACAAGGCGCAGAGAGAGTACTAAGCGACCGCTGCGCATGATCGCCTGGTCGGCAGCGGCAGCACGGGGTGAGATCAGGCAGTGTTGGGCGCCCAAGAAGGAACCTCACCCTGCGCCGGCGATCAGCGCATGCGAGGGTGTGCTGCTGGATGAGCCGGCATCTCGACTGAAGAGGAGATGGCGGTGCTGACCTTATGTGCGAGGAGCAGAGAGCGCTGCGTGCATGCCACCACAGATACGGGATGACAAATGCTTTTGTACGCGCCAAAGATCAATAAGAGATGGCGGGAGGCCTCGAACGTGCCGGCCGACCTTGCCCTCTTCTCAGCACGCGGCATTTTCTGACATGTTTGCGTGCAAATCTGAACTGCTTTCCGTGCTGCTTGCTCAGACGCGTCCTAATTGGCGTCGAAAGTGTGTGTCTGACGGGAAGGCAACAACCTCCCTCGCCACGGACCGTCCGATGCAACGTGTTCAGATACGTCTCGGATGCGCGCATGCAACACAAGTATCTGCACTCGAGGGGCTGGAGGTAAAAAACACCCATGGAACACAATGAGACTTGCAGGCAGCATCCGCTTGTCCACTCGAATCCGACCGGCAGTCCGTGGTGTGAGGCTGCAACTTGGCACCGTTGTCGTACCCACATCTCGCGCCTGCTGCCACTCGTACCTATGTGACTGACTATAATCTCGATACTGTTAATCACTGCCCACCGAATGAGCCGCTGAAGAATCCCCCATGCACCTGATCGCTAGCTGATAGTGCGCCTCCTACAAACCCGACCCAAGGCGATAGAATCCACACTGATCTACCTCGGCAAATGTTTGCTACATCAGTACATTTGACGCTTTTTGCTAAACGCGACAGATCTTAAATGCATGCTTTGAAGTGCTTCCTGACATCAGTACTCTAGCCCTAGACGTAGCGGCGATGGCAGCAGCCCAACAGCTCCCGCCGCGATGTCGCCTATGTTGGTCACGGGCTCGGCTGAGGAATCGATTCTTCGGCGGACAGGACCTCCAGGAGCATCATGAGCTCCTCGCCTGCCCACTCGCTGCTGGCAGCTTGGGCGTCTGGCACCACGGTCGCGCTGCATTATCAGCGGGAGGCAAAGCACTCACTCCGCTAGCAGATGGCATGATGCGCGGGTGTATGCCAGGAGAGAGAGCATTAAGGCTTCAGTCGCAAACAAGCACAGCAGGCAAAGCTTTTCATGGCAGTACAGTTCAAGTACACAGCTCCGATCCATCACACAATCTGCTCCGCCGCAGCTGGCGGCGGCCCATGGGCAGGAAGCCCATGTTTGCACCTGGCAAGGTCGACCCAGATGCAGCAGGTAACAGTGCCCTCGCCATCCTGACGCCCGGGAAGTCAATACATTCAAACGACCAGGATGCATTCAGGAGCCCCAGGGCGGAGGTGCAAGCTGTGGCCTCCGTAGGTCAATCTGTCATGCAGGCGCTGCAAGTTCTATAGAGCGCGCAAGGGCAAATAGCACCAAAGCGGGTGCCTTAAAACCCCGTCAAACGCTGCTCTTGATTCTGCAGCAAGCAGTGCCATATCTGTATGGACCCACCGTGATAGGGTCGTCGTCTGGCATCGGCGGCCGCAGCTCAGCGCGCGGAAACGCAATGCTGGTGCTCGGCCCACCTTGACCTGCGCCGGCGCACACTGTTTGCATGTCAAAGCGGACCCCCGAAGACGTCTCCTGACATGCCTGTGCCTGTCGGGCTTCCTGGGAGGCAGTGGCCCGCAGCCAGACCAGCTAGCATTTGCCGCAGGTGAAATGCTGCAGGGCACAGGCTCGTCCTGCACCAGCGCCGGCATCACTTGGCAGCAACTTGCACTTGAAACTTGAAACGCAGGCCTGTTTACACGATCTACCCTGTTTCGTTGAGTTGCGGATCACCTGGTGGCGGTGCAGCGTGCGGAGCG
>JAABUK010010993.1_pt1 | contig 11913 bp, 10 predicted proteins | sample 5559141 | NCBI WGS metagenome assembly JAABUK01 (sample SAMN10711869, study PRJNA513367) | rock metagenome | isolation source: Antarctica rocks | place: Antarctica: Victoria Land, Pudding Butte nord | collected 2016-01-03 | reverse complement strand
GCTGCTGTGGCCTCATCCAGCAAGGAGGAGTTAGACATGGGCATGCCTGTCAGGTCACACACCATGGTCTGGAAGTTCAACAATGACTCCAACCTGCAGGAAATTGTGTCATTCCAGGAATGCCTTATCTAACATGGAGAATGCACTCAGCAATGAAATTCACTAACCATACATCCCTGGTTGGTGCAATGCTGCATGTTCTGACACGAGGTGCCTTACCTGCCCTGAGCAATCTCTGCCTGGTATGGGGTGTATTGGGTGTACCACCCAGGGTTCTCCAGCAGGTTGCGGGCAATGACTGCTGGCATCATGGTGTTGTAATAGCCCATGCCAATGTATGATTTGTTGACCTTGTTCTTAGACGCCATTTGCCTGCACACTTGCAATGTATCAGCAACATCTGTTACTTCAGCTTGCCTGTGCGCTCAGTCTGTAAGTTTAGTAAGAAGGTAAACAGATGAATATAGTCGTACATTGAGACACTCATCAGGTTGATATCTGGCCAGTTAGACAGATGAATATAGTCATACATTGAGACACTCATCAGGTTGATATCTGGCCAATTAGACGTGCTTGTGCCATCATGTCATCATTTGGACATGGTTGTGACGTCACATCAAACTGTCACTTCAAGCCCTCACTTGAACATGGACAAAAAGCCACTCTCAGTAAAGCCCTCTGTGTATTTGCCCATGTCCATTAGTTCCTTTCGCTTGATGGACTTTGGCACAGTGGCATCAATCAACTCCTCCATTGAACCAAAGCCAGTCACCTTCACCATCTCTGCCACATCTTCCTCCGAAGCACTGTTGTGCCGAAAAGCAAAACTGCACAACAAGCTAGGGTATAGTTGTATGCTTATGGCTGCAGCCGTTGGGACATCTTGAGCCTTTGTGTATGTCTTTACACGGCAACTAAATCATGACAGACGCAGCACCAAGAGCACGTTGCAGCTGCCGCTGTATTAAGCTCTTGATAATCGTGTGGCCACCAAACAGCAAACCTACGTGTCACTGGGCTGAAGGGCCTGAGTTGCAATGTGGCGACCCCAGACAGCAGTGCTGGCTGAGACGTTTTTCAGAAGCTCTCTAATAGGCGAGCCTGCAAACACGTGACGCCAGTCAGTAGCTGTAGCTGCACTGCTGATCTGTTGTACGGCCTTACAAGCAACCTTCCACAACCTACCTGCGGCGATGGGGGCCTGGCACGCGTGCAGACTGCCCGTCGCGCTGCTGGAAAGACCCCGTCTGGCGAGAGTTGCGTCGCTGGCGCTTGCACGTTGAACTACACTACTTTCTGACACCCTTGAAAGCAGGTTCGCTACCCGATACAGACCGCGGCATCGGCCCATATTTGATTCTTTCTGCGCGGCGTATCTGCGGCGCTTGCAGGTACCAACTGCAGGAACGGAGTTGTTGTACCGTGGAGAGCTCAGATGGTGTTGCCGAGGACAAATTCTCTTCCAAGAAGAGTAGGGTTCCCATAATTTCTTATCTTAAACCCTACACTCCTGACTGACACTTGATCAATTCATCCAGCTGTCCGTAGATGTGATGAGAGCGCACTCAAGTGTGACACATCCAATAACACATCAGCTTTTTACGCGCTCGAGGTCAGCGCATTTGTTGCTTGAGTGCAGTGTACGGCAGCTCGCCTGACTCGTCCGGATACTTGCGCCTCGGTCGAAAGCCGCAGGCAAAAGAGAGAGTCAGGTCTCCTCGGTGTGTTGATCATACGCCGCGTGCGACGCGCCCTGAGGCCGAGCTGACAGTGCACCGACTCCTGGTCCTTGTTGGTCGGGCAATAGTAAGGAACATCGACAACACCGCTGGCCGCCAGACTCCGCTGCTGAAAAGTGTTGTGCATTGTCAAGGGAACTTGCGAATAGCACAAGAGAACGCGATACATATTGCAGCAAAATGCCTGTGACGGCTGACTGCTGAAGTGTGGGTGTCAGCTGCGTTAAAGCAACACTTTTGCTTCATTGTGTGCTTGAATTTTGTGAAAGGCCTCGCGAATAGAGTTATAACTGGCATTTGCTGCCTGCACTAGGAACTGCCGCTGCGCACGCTGCAGTGCTGCCTGGAGGATGTATGGCTTGCACGTGAAAGTCGACTGGAATTCTTTAACTCCATATCGCAAGACCTGTTATGGCGGTGTTGCACTGATACTTGGCTGCAGTAGCTGACATAAAGCGGTGGCGTTTTTATCACCAATCACGGCAATGGAGCATGCAGAGTTTCTGTCCCCCAATAGAGGTTGTTACTGTCAGGACATTTGATGGCCATTGCCATGTGCAGCTACTGTGTGAGCATCGAAAACTATGTCCTATCAGTTCAAAGCGCAGATTTGGCTTTAGCAGAAATGTCTTTAGCAGGACTGGCCTCTGAAGGATTGGCTTTAGTCTCTGGCCTTGCTGCAGCCAAAACATGCATGTGAAGGCATGCGGATGCTGCAATGGCATGTAGGTGGCATATGCTGCAAGGTGGGCTTCCCATGATGGCCCTGCAAAGACATCAAGCAGATCATTTGCCACGCTCAAAATATATGTGAAGTTTTGTTGTTACAGAACAGGCTTCAGCCTGTTCTGTATGTCCTGTTTCACATTTTAGGCCTGCTGTGTGATCAGCAACTGCTGTGTGATCAGCAACTGCTGTGTTATCAGCAACTGCTGTGTGATCAGCAACTGCTGTGTGATCAGCAAAGTAAAACTGTCAATGCAGTCACAGCCACGATTGTCCTGATGGCACTTACTTGTTTTTCATCTGCTAAAGGTCACACTGAATAGCTCAGACATGTTGTGGGCCTGCTCAATGCTGCATTCAGCCATCATTTGGCAGGCCTTAGGCTTCAGGACTTCAAAAATTCCGGGCATGAGTTCATTCCACGAGCACAAGCGGGGTATGAGGCAATCCTGTTCACAGTCAAATCGCACATAAGCATACACGGCAATGAGTTGGCTGATAAGCTTGCAAATGAAGCAGAAGATGAATGCTACATGAGAAGGCACTTTGACTATGACCTATCTAATGTCTACACCCAACAATTCAAGGACAACTTTTGGTAGCTATAAAATATTCAAGTTAGACAGCAGAAGGGCCAGCAGAAAGCAACGCTTGCATGAAAGATTTGGATGACTCATTGAGAAAAGCTTTGCATGATCAACCCAAAGTAGGCCAGTCAAAGCAAGACTCACTGTATTTCAGCTATAGGACAAGGTTACGGTGTGTAAATTACCTTTCTTCAATCCTGACTGAATGGCTATGGTACTGGAATTACTGCTTATTTACTGTTGGTGTCATGAAACAAGGTATTTCAGGCATTTAATGTTTCAGTTCATTGCATAGAAATGTGCAAAATAAGCCCAACTGTACCAAAATCAGGAGGAAGTTGTGGCATTTATAGGTTTATTTTGAGGGTTTGAAAGGAGAATTTGACAAACTCACACCCTGCGAAACCTGTTGGAACAGTTCCTGATCTGAGGTAGGAATGTTGCTCAATGAACTGTTGACTTGGCAGATGCATCTGCCTGAGCAAGAGCAGTGTTTTGCCGCTTTGAAAGTTGAAAACGGCCATGTAAAGCAGTTGGAAAACAACAGTTTTACTGCGTTGCTTACCAACTGGTAAAGTTAATAGGTGACACACTGTTTTGATCCAGTGAATTGAGTAATTTGCGCATCTCCACAAGTGACAGACGACCTGCAAGTTTGCACCCAAACATGTTTAAACTTGATACACATGTGCACGCATGATTGTAAACATAGTCTGACTTGGTGATCTCCTCATACTCACCATCATGCTCTAGCGCATCAACAGCCTCAAGATGAGGACCGCTTAACTGCAGCCGTAATTGTATGAAATTTAACTACAGTGGGGCCCATAAGTCCTGATCAGGACATTAGCATTGCTGGCGATTGTATGGTACATTGCAATTAAAGACCATCACAACCCATTGAGTCAGCATGGCTTACGTGACCAAGTTTGAAAGCCAAAGCTTTAGACTTAATTTCAAGAATTGGGGTAGCCTTTGCTCAGCAAGAGAGCTGCTGGCGCAGTCAGCAGTCAGCAACGCAGACGAAGTCAAAAGGCATTGGGAGGTCCAAACTCTGGCATTCTTTTGGAGCTGGTAAGTAAGCTGCTGTGTTGTGCATATGCAAGTTACTTCACTGGAAAAAAAACCTTGCTGACTGAACAAACTCTCCTTCTGTCGAAGGAAAGCTTGATCAGGCAGCAAGCTTGTGGACATTCTTGTGCAAACGCTCTTGTTGTATGCCTGCTGCTTCACTGCTAGAACTGGAAAGTACAAGTCAAAGATGAATAGTTTTACCAAAGACCCAGGGTGTCATAGGCTATCGCGTGCCGCTCATCTGCCAAGTTGGGGCCTTGCTGTCAGCCTTGTTTCACTGTCACAAACCTGTTGCTTTTACCGACGTCACTCTTGCGCTACAAGCGCGTTCTGCGCCATTGAAGCCGTACACAGAATTTTAGAAAGGTGTGCTGGTTAACTTGCTGTGTTCGGGAGGACCGCCGCTTAAACATAGACTTGCGCTTCGCATTAGCGTCGAAGATCGTACATGTTGCTGGTCTGACCGTTACTTATGGGCCCTACCGTAATGCAAGAGTCGCCGACGTGCTGCGGCCCGTTGCGACAGTCAAAAACAAGCGCGCCGGTTAAGGAACAATACGGCTTTTGTCGTGCTAACCAAATGCAGGCAAAGCTTATTGTGCGGCAATTGCAACAGTTGCAACACAAATGCGCTGTTTGAACTTTGTGTCGATAGGTTTGGAAAATGACACAATGTTTCCAAATAAATCAGGAAATAAAGGCTTTTGGCAAATTCAATGCGTTCACTTGAGTTACAATCCCCCCCCCTCAACCCATCTTAAGGGCGTATACGACACGACGAATTTTGAATTTGCGAGAAATGTATATATAATTTTATTGTTCACGCATAGAGACCTAGCGCCAGAGGATTCAAAAGGACAGGTTCACGATACGCCAGGTCAGCTTGGATGCTATCCCGTTGTAAAGCTTGTCAGGCGGCGATCACTGTGGTGTTCACATGCATGTGTTGGCAAGCAGAGTGCAGCAAGCTTCTGTGGCCACGTGAGCACCACCATATCACGGCCGCTAAAAACACACGCGAGACAGCTAAAAGTCTTTTTGCCAGCCCACAAGATCAAGAAGAGGCCTTCCGTATATATCGGGATCAGCAGGATGAGGAGTTCCGGGCACTAAGCAATGCTCTTGCTCCTCAATTTTGGCAAGAATCAACTGCCCTCCAATTCGCATCGATGCCACCAGAAGGAACTAGGCTCATCTGGGACATTTTTGGGTAATGTGCAATGGCCTTCCTGTCTGCTTATTTCTTCTTAATCCCTGTTGGCACGAAGCTCGTATGCTTCATCAGCTTCGGTCATCAAGCTATGCTGTGACGAAGGCCGTTTTACAACTGCCCCGCCAAGCAGCGAGTTGGAACCCCACCTGTCGCAATTGACGGCGGCAAATGGCTTTGTGGTGTACAAACGCTGTTGCAGGTACTGATGCTTGCTTGAGGGAATGACCAGCGACAAATGCTTGAAATGTCAACAAGCAGACTTTTGTTTCAGGACAGAAATTGCGTCGTGTACTCGTTTGGATCGAACGGCATGGTCACGTTTGAAGAGGCGCTGATTAACATGACAAAAAGCTGTGAGGTGCACATTTTTGACTACTCACTCAGCCCTGAAAAGGCAGAGATGGTGCAATCAGTCTCAGGAGCAACTCTACACGAGTACGGCATTGGAGCAAATGATTCCTTCGTGACAGTATCTCTCAGTGATGGAGAGTCCAATGTCAGCCAATATCAGCTGAAGAACTTGTCGTCCATCATGTCGGACTTGGGTCACACATGGATAGACGTACTAAAGATGGACGTTGAGGGTGCCGAATATGAGGTGTTGCCATCGATTGTGGCTCATTATGCAGCGCTCAACGAAAAAGTACCCGTCACCCAAGCCCAAATCGAATACCATCACTCGGCAGGCAGTCCACCAATGACTGATCTGGTTAATACAATGCTGCTCATGGAGGAAAGTGGTTTCAGAACATTCAGTACGGAGTACAACCTCAACGGTGCGCCGTGGAACTTTATAGAGTACAGCTACCTGAACGTGGATTCAACAGGGCGTCTGGCTCAGCCTGAGACTCCCCTGCAATGAAAACGTGTGCAGAGGGCAGTCTTAGACGTTGAGCACTGGCTTCCTGCACCTATCTGAGACATGTTGTCAGACCTCTGAAGAGCTGCAAGCTGCAACAATGTGAAAATCTGGGCACAGGTCTTGATTTACAACAGCATGCACTGCACCATCATCTGTACATAATGGACAAAGTTGCTTGGTTCTTGTCAGCAGCTGTATATGAAAAATAAAACCCACACAGTGATTCATCATATATATATGAATTGCACTGGGTGGCTCCTTCAGTCTTTGACCTTGATGAGTCTGATGGCAGGTCATTTGTCAGACAAATACTACCCTCTGCTACCTCAAGGATACAACTGAAATATTAATCAGGCACTGGCCTCTCTGCAGGTGGTGACAATATGTCTTGGTCTTCAGCTGGCTGCTTTCCCTGAAGTGGATTGTCTCATGCTTTGTCTCATCCGGTTTTGGTCTGCCCGACAATCTGGAAGTCAAGCCCACGCTCATACGTGCTCGTAAGAAGTAAAGTGACCTGCTAGATTTAGGCAATTTACAGGTGATACACAAGGTGTCACCAACAGGGAATGAATGTGGACCTCAATATTGCTGCAGATCTACAGTGTACCTCATGGTTCCGTATCAAATTGCCATTGAGGAAAGAAGCTCAAAGCACTTACCCTTATTGTCTCGTTGCTTCATGCCAAATTGGCCAGTTCAAGTGATTACTTTGTGCGTTGACCAACTGCAGTGTCTGATGTCCAGCAGGGTGCAGCCAATGTACAGGTTTTTGTGGACTTGCAGCATATAGTGTTATTGATAGACTATTTATTCAGATTTCACTTCTCCTGCAGTAGACAGCCTCATGATGTAGATGTAAAATTTCAAAAGATTAGTTTACATATCTTGTGTCTGTAGGACTCATCAGGGCATTCCACAGGCAATTGACCGCAAATTTCTGGGAATGCTGACTTCGAGTGAAACAAGTCGTGAATCAAGTCATTCAATCCTGATGTAAGTTCAAGTATTGTAGTCAAAGCTACATGCACCTGACTCCAGAAGAAGTTCTAGCACAATATATCTGACGAATTACAAAACTAGTCTGTGTTTGTCTCAACAAACTTCATGTGCTTAAACAAAGATCTCTTGCTCAGAACTTTGCAATAAAGAAGAGAACGTCATTGGCAGGAGAAACGCTGCAAGTGTGGAAAGGAAAGGTCAATTGTGCCTGCAGAAAGCTTTAAGGTATTTCAGGTTTCTCCAATGAATCTTGAAAGGAGCCCACATGACTTGCAGAAGCCGCAAAAGCCTGTCTTATCCATGCTGACATTATATGACTGTGTTGAGGGCTGAGTGACAAATCAGCACTGCCCCACTTGGACTACGTCAAATAGGACTGAATCAAAGGTTTGATCATGCAATAGTAGACAGGTCACGTCTTTTACATTGGACAAAATGACCGAGGTTGAATCTGCATCAGATCTGTCTAAAGCTCGTCTGAAACAGGCAAATTCGGGCTGAAAGCTGGCTGCTGTACTGGCTTCTCTGCACCTAAGCTTACCTAACCTGCATCTTCTTCTAGTCTGCAAATCCAAGCTAAAAAAGCAAGTGGTCTCACACACATACATGTACACTGGCACCAAAGCTGCAAGCAGCAGAAAGCAGCCAGTTTATTACACAGGACACCCAGCACATGAACAAACATAAAAACAGTAAGCATAACCAAAAGTTGCATATAGGACAAGCCTGCCAAGGACGTGAACTGCCTAATTGTTTGTTCATGATCAGGCTATAGCAAGCTCCTGATCTTCAGGGATGGTCATGAGGAAGTGTTCAGTGTCATGGCAGCCAATTGCTGCTGCCAGTTGCTGCTGCACACCTAATGAAAGCATAGGGCTTTATCCATCTCATTTATTATCCTGCACAATAGAGAACCATTTTAGGCTTTTATTGACAGCGTTGTAAGCCAAGCACCAGGTCACAAACAAAATCCGTCTTGTGTTTTACAGGTGTGGTGCGTTCTGATGTTATCTTGGATGTTGACAGCAAGCTCCTCAGCGGGTATGACACAAAACATATCCTCACAGACAGCACTGACCAAGAGGTTATCTGCCAGAACTTCACCCTAGTACTGCCTGAGCACGCTCTGATCTTTGCCATGTTTGGCAGCAAACCGCTGAAGACCGTTGCGTTGCGTCTGGTCAGGCTGTAGATCCGAGCCTAATGTGTGAGTCTGCCGCAATGACAGCAGCAGAGAGGTTGTGCTGGCAGACACTCAAAAAAATGTAAAAGCTGGCAGGCTTGGGACTAGCAGTGCCACAGGGGACAGGACACACCAGATCCTGGAGCTGGTAATGAAGCAGGTTCTTGCTCTAAATTTCTGTGAATGCTACAGCTCATGCACGTGTCGTACAACCTCATGTGGCATGTGAGTATACACCGCTAATGTTCCGGAAAGCGCCATGCATCCGTATAATTTGAGGGGGGGATGTATGCAGAGACTTGCTTGAAGTCTCCATAAAGTAGCACTGCTCTGCCTATGTCTTGTGCCTTTATGTTCAGCTGGTGACAGCTTTGAGCACCTTCGTAAATTTTATGCAGGACAGCAAAATCAAGTGGCAACTATACTAGAGATTTGTTTGTTGCACAGACTTCGCTTCATCAAGTTTTTCAAATATCGCACAGTGAATTTGGAGAGCAAAATAAAATCCTTGCACAGAGTGTTGCATACCTAGTCAACAGCACTTTAGCCGCAAGCACAATATGTCTGCGTATAGCCAGTTGATTGGCTTCATGGCAGCGCCTCAGTACTTTGTGTTTTGACAGCTAGGTAAGCTTGGTGTTGAGAGTTGGCCAGAGGTGCCGCCTTACAGGCTATGCAGCTGCGTGACTCGATGACATCTTCCAAGCAGTTCTCTGGAAAGACTTAACCCGAAGCGATTTGTTACTTTTGCTGACTTCTGACGCGTCGACATCCGTTCAGCATGGGTCAAACAGCTCGGCGATCGAGGCTCGGGTCCCGACACCCGACAGTGGGGTCATCACTCACCCCTGAAAGAGGCGGTCAAACTTCCAAGGGAGACCTGAAGGGAGACGACTTTGCTTTGGGAAAGGCCGGACTTCGTGTGCAAAGGGGCATATTTAGTCGTTCATAATGCATTTGTGCCTTGCATTTCTGTTGAAACACATGCACACATTACTATGTGCATGAAACATTCAAAAAGCAAGTACAGTAAAAGAGCAGCCAGTGTGTTGTGCTTACAACTGATTACATAAGCAACAGACCTCAGGGCATCAACAAGGACGTTGAGACGGAAACTTTGCATTCATGCTAGGTCCATTGCCATCAGTTGTATTGCATACGCGCTGCAGAACTTATGCTGACTCAGATGACAGTGTCTTCTCATGTTCTACAATGCGGTTAATGACACTCTGCTTGGTGCCTGTGACAGGCAATTTATACTGTTTGCACAGGGGTCGAAGCTCATTGACCAGTGTCATTTGCTGCAGCTCAACATGCCTATCCATACGTGTAGGCAAGCCCAACTTGACAGGCTTGCTGATTGAGGAGCCAGATGCATCACTCCACGATGAGTCAGCATCAGCTCCTGCTTGATCAACCTCCTGAAGCATGCTCTGCCTGTGTGTATCATGCTCTGAGGTGCCATCAAATTGTCCTGGCAAGACGTCAGCTGGTGATAATGCAGCATGTCCATTGAGCTCTGCCCCCTGCTCAGCAGCTGAGGCTGACGTCCGAGGGAACGATCTGAAAGCCCCTTCAGTCAAGGTCAGATGCAGTCCCACATCAGATGATGACAGCTCGCCAGCATCCTGTGGCTCTGCCTTGTGCTCATCCTTGTCTGCAGAGTGACCTGGCTGAGGAGGGTCATTCATTTCCTGTGACTGTACGTCCTGTTCTGACACTGCCGGCAGACTGCTGGTTGATGCTTGCACATCAGCAGATGTCGCGGCATCTGTTTTGTCTCTAACAGCAGCTTCATGGGTCTGATCAGCACCAGATGCCTTTGACCCGCTGGGCTGTTCAGCAACGGCTTCAGCCTGTGTATTTGCCCGAAAGGCTTTCACCTTCCTACGGTTGAACTGACTCCTCGAGATACGCTCCTGATAAGAAGGTTTTCTCAGTTTTGGATCCTGCGCAGCCGCTGCTGGCCTGTAACCAAAAACACAACAGTAGATGCATGCACAAGCCAAACAACCAAGAACTCTCTTTGCCACCACTCAAACCGCAAGAAGCTGGCAAACTGAAGCTACACTAAGTTTGTCCAGGCACAATGACAGCAAATACAACAGCTACCTGCAAGCAATGTCTCTGGAAGAAGGCCTTGGGCTGGTGCCAGTCTGCTCAGGAGACTGAAATAGGTCATGCCCATCAGGACGATCAGGCTTGTAAGCAACGTCATAACCTAGCTGTGTGCCTCTTTGCACATGCTGCTGCGTGTTGCCAGCATCTGGCTGGAGGATGGGCGACTCGGGAATCTTTACGCCATGATGTGTCAGCAGCTTGGCTAGGTAGGCTGCCTGTGCACGCACAGCATAGCACAGCTTCATCAATTTTGCGCACCATGACGAGCGAGCTTGTGAATCCGACGTGAAAATGAGGTGCCAGGCACCATGAACCAGCAGGGACTGTGCCCACCTCAACAGGCCAGGGGATACATACAAGTTGACAAAGCATGCAAGTGCCTGTATTCCCCTTGGGGCCAACATGAACATCATTGCATATGCTGCTCTCACAGAATACAGTCCAGGAACCAAGAGGCAAACAGTGACTACTTGACAGCAGAGAAGGACAACGCAGTGCTGGTATAGTTTTTGCAGCCAGCAGCCTGTACTACATATATGAGCCTGTGTCTTGCATGGGGCTATGAACACATACAGAAGATAGTAAGCACTACCTTCTGAGGGCCACTGTACAGGCGGCCCCAGTCAAAGTAGGGCACGCTGACCACAGTCCATCCAAGAGCCGTCAGCAAGCGCCGCCTGCAATGCAGTCACACATGTCGTGTCTCCAGCTTTTTTGGGAAGACCACGCCACACTCTTCAATACGTGGCAGCAAGCATGGAATTGAGAATCTTTGCATGATTTGTCTGATAAGAATACTCTGATCCCGATTGTGATTTTACTCATCATCAATGGTGCACTCAAAGCAATTGCAGCTTACGCCAAACAGCTCTGAAAATGGTTGCAGGCTTCTCCAAGGATTAATGCAACAGAAAGCTAACCTGTACGGGCTATGCAAAATTGATAGACTGGTACACTTGTAGTTGGTGTGCACTGCATGCTTCCCTACCTTCACAAGCTGTGTCCACCAAACAAGACACAGCAAATGCAGCAAATCCTGTATGCTGACAAGTCCATGGCCAACAGACCAATGATGAGCACTCCTGGTGCAGGCACAGCAACACATCTACACTGTGGCTGCAATGCAATGCAATGTCTGCATTGCAGCCACTGGAAGGAGCAAGCTGACCTGAGCAGGGTGTGTCCCAAAGGCTGATGCGTATTGAGGGTGTAGTGGTACGGCCCATCCACCTCAACCGCAACCTTCTGGTCATCTCTGATGACAGCCACATCCACAGAGAAAATGCCATCCTCTGCAAGGTACTCCATCTGGTGCTCTATCTGCATGGCTGCTATGACATCACTCACGTCCTGATGGAACATGGACACCCTGCTGCTGCGCATCATTATCTTCCAATGCCTGCATGCAC
>JAABUK010010992.1_pt1 | contig 11913 bp, 8 predicted proteins | sample 5559141 | NCBI WGS metagenome assembly JAABUK01 (sample SAMN10711869, study PRJNA513367) | rock metagenome | isolation source: Antarctica rocks | place: Antarctica: Victoria Land, Pudding Butte nord | collected 2016-01-03 | reverse complement strand
CTTGAACCGTCAGGCTGCTACTCGGGCTACCGGGCGTGCTGCTGATTGCGTAGGAGCCGTTGCATTTTGAGAGCATGAGGGCCTGGATCGGGTCGCCAACCGTGTACGTCACGGCTTTCGCCTCGCCCGCGCCGCTCAGCCACAGCGCGCCCATCAACGCCGCCAGCCACCACAACCCGCCTCGCGAAGCGGCTTTATTGCCGCCCCCCCCCTACTTTTGTGCAACGTGTTCTTCCAGCTCAGCATTGTCCACCTCCGCTTGAGATGGCCTATTATGAACCGTTGCGCTGGATTTGTAACCTCTTGCACCAAAATCCTTGGATTATTTCTCGCGTGTCCGCTGTAAGTACTTGCAACGGTGGCGCGAGGGGCGGCGAGTGCTGCTAACGCCACTCGCTCAGGGGCTTTAGCTCGGGGTCGGGCTGCGGCTTCTCCGTGACCGGCGAGAAGAGCACGGCGATGCGCGCGGCCTGCACGTTTTCGAGGTGGATGGCCAGCTTGTGCGCGCCCTTGTTCTGGTTTTGCTTGGGCGGCTGCGGCGACGAAGGCAGCGGCCTGGCGTCCATGAGCTGCCAGGCGGCGGTCTCGGGAGCGAGGATGCGGGCGCGCAGCTGCCTGCCGTGGAGAGTCAGGATCGCGGTGCGCTGGTCGGGGAGCTCGACCTGAGCCATGGTGTGCGCGAACCACCACGCCTGGCCCGCAGCCTTCAGCTCGAACTCGTCCTGCACAAGTACCTGGGGCTGCTGAGGCCCGGCGTTGACGCCTGCCGCCGCGCGCCGCAGCATCCAGCCGCGCTGATGTTTGACGATGCTCCTGGCAGCCGCGCTCAGGTCGGCGATGGCGAAAGTCTGGGCCGGGCCGGGCTCGAAGTGGGTGATCTTGGCCTTAGCTGAGGGCTCTTGATCGGGGGCGCCCGAGGGGTTGAAGATCAAGGTGTTCTGGCCTTCGGAGCGCAGGCGGTAGTAGGTCCAGCGTTGGCCGCCGAAGTAGCCGGGCAGGTTGTAGTCGTCGCCGCCCATGTTGAAAATCCAACGCTCGCCCAGGCCGTCCAGAACCCAGGTGCCAAGGTCCAGGTGGGCGTGGTTGGCCGCGTTGTCGCCGCCCTTCAAGCCCAGGAAGAAGGCGTCCGCGCCCGGCCCGCTGCGCGTCGTGGCGACCTCGACACCGCCGAAGTACTTGTCCGGGGGAGGCTGGGGCGGCTTGGCCCCGGTTGGCTGGTACCACAGCAGGGCGCGGGCCTCGTCCGAGGCTTCGGGCCGCGCGAAGGCGGCCCACTCGGGGCGGTTGAAGCGGCGCGCGAGCCACAGCAGGTCGGGCGAACGCTGCGCCTTATCGGGCGAGTCGGCGTAGTTGAAGGTCAGGTCGTTCGGGCCAGCCGTGAAGTAGGGGAAGTCGCCCGCCTTGCTGAAGCCCTGGATGCGGCTCAGCCCGAAGTCCTGCCCAAGCGATGAATCCAGGGCCGCGATGATGGCCACGGTGTAGCTGGTGGCGTAGGCCCAGTAGCCCGGCCCCTCGGCCCAGCCGCCGTCCGGCCCGTATTCGCGGATCGCCAGGGGCAGATTATCGACGACGTTGCGCAGGATTTCCTCGCCCAGAGCGGGCTCCTGATCCAAGATCGCCAGCGCGCCCAGCCCGATGCCGCCGTTGCAGACCTGGTTCCAGTTGTGGTGCACGCGCGTCCACCAGCCGTAGGCTTTGGCCTCGGGATCGTGGCGGTAGGCGTGCAGCGCGGGCGTCAGGCCATGCGTGACGATGGCGTTCTTGAGGAAGGCGCGCTGCTCGGGAGTCCAGCCCTCGTAGCCCCAGTCGTAGGCGATGGCGAAGGCGTGCGTCATCTCGCCCACGTCCAGGAAGTGGCGCGGGTTCCAGTCGGGGAAGCTGCCCGCGGCTTCGAGCTCGGCCCACAGGCGGCTCAGGTACTTGGGGTCGCGGCTCAGCTGCCAGGCCATGCTCAGCGCGTAAGATCGCTCCAGCACGCGGCGCGAAGTCGCGAGCAGGCGCAGGCCGTCGGGAATTTCATACTTCGAGGGCGGCTGAGCGAGCATCTTGTCGGCCCTGGCGCGCACGCGGGCGAAGGTGTCGCGCGCCCACGGCTCGTTTTGTACGCGGCCTCTCAAGGCGTCGAAGTCGGCTCTGGAAGCGAGCAGGCGCGGGTGCTCCTGCTTCAGGAGCGGCGCGAAGGCAACGGGCTTGGCTTCAGGCATATCGAGGTTGGCCTGAGCCGCGCCGCGTGTGGCGGGCTGAGCCTGAACGCACGAGCTGAGCCCAAGGGCGGCCAGGGCGAGAAGTTCGATTTTCATGGGCGGCTTAGAAGCACAGGCAGCGGCTTAGTTGTTCTGGGAGCGGCGTGGCCGGCAGCGCAAGTACTTGCAGCGCCTCGGGCCGCCTCGGGCCGCCTCGGGCCGCCTCACTTCGCGTCCTGCTGCTGGTGCAGCTTGGCAAAGCGGGCGCGGATTTCGTGGCTGCTGCCGATTGTCAATGCAAGCTCGTAGTCGAAGACCAGGCCCGGCGCCAGGGCGAAGTTGATGAGCGGAGCCACGTAGGAGCAGTCCGAGTGGCCGCCGTCCTGGTAGCGGTAGCAGGTTGCGCCGGTGGCGACGGGCACGTAGGCCCCGACGCCGATGTCGTGCTCATCGACATAGGCGACCCACTTCTCGCTCAGCTGCTGGCTCTGGTTGGGCCAGCCCGGCTGCTTGCGCGCGACGGGCTCGTTGGCCCACGGGTGCTCGCCTTCGTAAGCGACCAGGGTCTTGAGGTCGGGCTCGACGAAGATGGCGGGGATTTCCTGCGCGTGCAGCCCCTGGCTCTGCTGGCCCGCGTAGGTCATCCTGAAGCGGACGCGGGCGAGCGGGCCTTCGAGCCGAATCCACTCTTCCATCGTGACCTCGGGCAGCAACGCGCCCCCGGCCCAGTTGCGCGGCGTGATCCTGGCGTAGATTTGCCGGGCGTCGGCGCGAAACTCCTTCAGCTGCGAGGGCTGGCCCTTGTACTCGCCGCCCTGAACCGGGTTGTAGCGCCACTTCTGCGCGCCCCACAGCGAGCCGTCCTCGTCGCCGTAGTAAGACTGCTGCACGAAGCGGCCCTGGTCGGCGTGGTTGAGCAGGTTGCGCGCTCCGGGACCCGCCGCCAGAAAGCCGATGCACGCCCCGGACGATTTCTTGACGCCGATGCGCAGCTGCCCGTTGTCCAGGTAAACCCAGTCGTCAGGCGCAGGGGCAGCGCGGGCGGCGAAGTTCTGCAGCATCAGCGCCAGCAAAGCGAGGCAAAGCAGCGAGTTCCGGGGCATAGAGGCTCCTGTTGATAGCGAAACTCTATCGCATCTCTGCGGCCCCTCCAAGTACTTGAGCCCGTTTGCGGTTACAATACGCGCGTGCGACTTCCAAAGCCCGCCCTCGCCCTGGCACTCATCCCCGCACAGATGGGGCTGGAGCACACGCCGGCAGCCTTCGACTTCTACTTCCGCCCGCCCTCGCCGCGCTGCGTGCAAACGCGGCTCGTGGACCTGGACGGCGACGGCACGCTTGAGCGCATCGTGCTCGACTCGCGCCACACAGAAGTGCTGAGCATCTTCCACGGGCAGCGGCTTTTGTGGCGCGGCGTGCAGGCTCGTGTCAGGCCGTGGTGCCTGCGCGTGGGCGATGTCGATGGCGACGGCAAGGCCGAAATCGCGCTGGGGACTTTCAAGAGCACGCGCCTGTGGCCGCGCGCGCACCGCACGCTCTCGATTTATTCGTGGGACGGCAAGCAGGCCCGCGCGCGCTGGCTGGGCTCGCGCCTGACGCTGCCCTTTCGCGAGTTCGCCCTGCTCAACGTGGACGCCGACCCCAGCGACGAGCTGCTGTCAGTTGAGAGGCGCGGCGATGGCAAGTGGTCGCTCGCGGTCTACAACTGGGACGCCTTCGGGTTCACGCTGGCGCGTCGCCTGGGCTGGTGGAACAGCCTGCAAGTACTTGCCCTCACGCCCCGCCGCATCGAGCTGAAGTGCGATGGTCACACCCGGCACCTGCCCTGAAATCGCTTAGCCCAAGATCAAGCAAGAGGAGCCCGACAAGAAGAACACGCCATGAAAACAACTGCTCTGCCGTCCATCATCGCCCTCGCCGTCCTGCAAGTCCTGGCCGCTCGCCCCGCGCCGGCGGCTCCGCTCAAGGCTGCGCTCAAGGTTTCGCGCACGTCCTACCGGGTGTCGCGCTACCGGGTGTCGCGCTCGCTGTCCAACGTCGCGAACCGGGCTGCTTTTACCAAAGCGGTGCCCATTTCGCAGGCGCAGCGCGAGTTGCTCTGGCGCAACGGCTTCGCGGTGACGCCGACCAACGCGCGCCAGCTCTTCTTCGTGTACGAGGACAACGACTACAAGAACATCCCCTCGCTCGTCACCACCGACTCGGTGCTCAACGTGTACCACCTCTTCTTCGACTTCACGCTGCGAAAAGTCGAGGCCCAGCGGCTGCTGCCGATCCTCAAGCGGCTCAGCTCGGGCATGGTCGCGGCCTCGGCTCAGGACTTCAAGGCGGCGACTTCGCCCGCCGTGCAGGACGCGGCCCTGCGCAACGCGGCCTTCTTCGGCGTCGCCGACCGCCTGCTTGGTGGCAGCGCGCCGCTGCCCGAGCAGGCGCGCGCCCTGGCCTCGGCTGAGCTGAGTTCGATCGGCGCGCACGCGGGGTTTGGGAGCAGCCAGATTTTCCCGTATCGGCTCGACTACTCGCAGTTCGTGCCGCGCGGCCACTACACGCGCTCGGAGGACTTGAAGATGTTCTTCCGCGCCATGATGTGGTTCGGGCTCGCGCCCTTCAGCTCGGTGAGCCAGGGCGAGCCCAACACAACGCCGCTGCTGCAAGGGCTGCTGTGGACGCGCGACCTGTACTCGACGGGCCTGGACAAAGACTGGCAGCGCATCTACGAGCCCACAGCCTTCTACGTCGGGGCCGCCGACGACGTGACGCCCGCGCAAATCAAGGCGCTCTCAGCCCAGATGTTCGGCGCCGATGCCCCGGCTGAAGGCTTCGCGGACGGGCCCAGACTGGCGGACTTCGCGCGCAAGCTCGAAGCGATGAACCCGGCGCGCATCAAGCCCAAGTTCGCCTCGCAAATGGGCACGCCCCTCCCGAGCGGAGCCGACGCGGTGCGCGGGCCGCTGCCGGGCCTGGCTCAGCTGCGCTTCATGGGCCAGCGTTACGTGCCCGATTCCGAGGTGCTGCAGAGCTTGTCCGAGCCGCTGGCGCGCCCCTTCCCCAGCGGGCTGGACGTGATGGCGGCCCTGGGCTCGGCTCGCGCCGCTGCGCTGCTCGATCAGAACGCTGCGGTTTACAATGCGGGCGGCTGGGACAAGTACTTGAGCACGCGCGCTGAGCTGCAGGCCAAGTTCGCGGCCTTGCCCGCCGCGACGTGGAGCTCGAACCTTTACTACGGCTGGCTGTATGCCCTGAAAGCGTTGAACGAGCCGGTGGCAGCGGGCGCGCCTTCGTTTATGCAAAACGCGGCCTGGCAGGACAAGTCGCTGTGGAGCAGCCTGGGCTCCTGGGCTCAGCTGCGCCACGACACGGTCTTGTTCGTCAAGCAGAGCGCGGTCGAGATGGGCGGCGGCGAGGACGAGCGGCCTTTCGTCAAGGGCTACGTCGAGCCCAACCCGGCCTTCTACGACCGCCTGCTGAGCCTAACCAGAGCCTCGCGCGAAGGGCTGATGAAGCGCAGCCTGCTGCCGCAGGATTTATACGAGCAGTTCACCAGCTTCGAGCAAACGCTCTCGGGGCTGCGTGGGATTTCGCGCCGTGAGCTGGCGGGGCAGCCGCTGAGCCGCGAGCAATACGAGACGATCCGCTTCATCGGCGGCCAGCTCGAAGCCATGATGATCCACGTCATGGGCAACGGCGAGGGCTCTTACTGGCAGGACGTGCCCCAGACTGACCGCGACATGGCCACCATCGCCGACGTGCACACCGCGGCCTCGCAAGTACTTGAGGCCGGGGTTGGCCGCGCTCACGAGCTGCTCGCGGTGGTTCCCGTCGAAGGCCAGCTCTTGCTGGCGCGCGGCGCGACGTTTTCGTTCTACGAGTTCAAGCAGCCCGCCTCGAACCGCCTGACCGACGAGCAGTGGCAGGCCATGCTCAAGGGCGGCCAGGCCCCGCCGCCGCCGCTGTGGACGCGCAGCTTCCTCGCCGGCGGCCCGCCCCGCCGCATCAACGAAGACGCCGCGCAGGACTTCTCGGGCCGAGGCTGAGGCGTTGAGCAGGCGGCTGAGGCGTTGAGCCTGAGTCCGCGCGCTGCAACCGCGCTGCAAGTACTTGCGGCGGGCGCGGGCTCAGGCCCAAAATAACCGCGATCCTGCGAGAGAGCGAAACCATGAAATGTATCCTGACTGGCCTGGGCGGGCGCGGCCTGCACTGGCTCAAAGCGATGAAGGCGCGCGACGATGTCGAGGTGGCGGCCTTCGTCGAGCCGTTCGAGGGCAGCATCACGCGCGCCGTCGAGCAGCACGGCGTGCCGCGCGAGCGGATTTTTCCTTCGCTCGATGAAGCCCTGTCGAGCACGCAGGCGGACTTCGTGCTCGACGTGACGCCTCCGGCTGTGCACCACGAAGTGGCGCTCAAGGCCTTCGCGGCTGGGCTCCATGTGCTGGGCGAGAAGCCGCTCTCGGACAACTTCGAGACGGCCAAGATGGTCGCCGAGGCGGGAGCCAGGGCGGGCCTCAAGCACATGATCACCCAGAACTACCGCTTCGGCGCGCAGCCGAGGACATCGCGCAAAGTGCTTGGCGAGGGGCTCATCGGCGCGCCCGGCCAGTGCGACGTGCGCTTCTATATGCCGTGGGCCGACTTCCCGGACACGCCGGGCACGCACTACGTGACGCAGCCCTTCATGCTCATCAACGACATGATGGTGCACCACTTCGACCTCATGCGCTACGTGCTCGACCAGAACCCGGTCACGGTGCAGGCCATCACCTGGAACCAGCCCTGGGGCTGGCACGCCGGCGACGCCTGCCACGCCATCGTCTTCGAATACGCCAGCGGCCTGCGCTCGACCCACGTCTGCGTCGGCTGCGCCGTCGGCTCGCAGACCTCGTGGAACGGCGACTGGCGCATCGAAGGGCCAGGCGGCTCGCTCGACTGGGACCAGGCCGGCACCTGGTACTCGCACCTGCACCGAGCCGAGCTCAAGGTGAACCGCCGCGCGGTCGAGCACCTGAGCGTCAAGCCGCAGGAAGTGGCGATGGTGGACGAGTTCTTCGCCGCCATCCGCGAAGACCGCGAGCCCGAGTGCTCGGCGCGCGACAACCTCGAATCGCTGCGCATGGTCTTCGGCGCCATCGCGAGCGCGCGCAGCCACCGCAAGGTCGAGCTGAACTCCGTTTAGCTCGCCTGCAACTCGCCTGCGCTCAACGCCGCCCGCCGCTTGTCGGCGCGCGGCGTTTTGTTTTTAAAATAGCTCATGCCCTCCGCGATGCGCCCCGCGCCACACCCCGCCCTGCCCGCTCTGCTCGACCGCCTGATCCCTCAAGACGAGTTCCCCTCGGCCACCCAGAACGGCGTGCTCAACTTCTGGAACTCGATCCTGAGCGACGAGCAGCAGCACGCCCACTCCGCCGCGCTCGATGCCCTGGACGCTGAGGCCCAGGCCCGCTTTTCCCAACGCTTCGCGGCCCTGCAAGTACTTGAGCAGGACGCCATCTTGAACGAGCTGGAAGCCGGGCGCGCCCGCGCCGGGTGGCCGTGCCCGCCGCGCGCCTGGCTGCAGCAGGCCGCCAACTTAGCCGCCGAAGGCTTCTACGCCGACCCTTCCAACGGAGCCAATCCCGAGCGTGCCAGCTGGGGCATGGTCGGCTTCAGGCGCACCATCGAGCGCCCGCTGGTGCAGGAAAATCTCCTCGCCTCGCCTGAGCACGGGGAGGCCGGCACTTCGAGATCAGAGGCTCTGGCGGCGGCTCCTGCTCCCACGGACGCGCCCAGCTCAACGCCCGCAGGCAACGTCGCGGACGCGCCCGGCGGAGCCGAGCTGAACGCGCTCGAAGCCGCTCCCACCTTCGACGCGAACCAAGCTCAGGCGAACGCGGCTCAGGCGAACGCGGCTCAGGCGAACGCGGCTCAGGCGAACGCGGCTCAGGCGAACGCGGCTCAGGCGAGCCAAGCTCAGTCTGCTGCAAGTACTTGCAGCGCGTCCAAAACCCCGGCTGCGGGCGCGGGCGGCGAGGAGTTCTTCGATGCGGTCATCATCGGCGCGGGAGCCGGGGGCGGGGCGGCGGCCTGCACCTTGAGCGAGGCCGGACTGCGCGTTTTGGTGCTCGAACGCGGGCGCGACCTGAGCTTCGACGAGGTCGGGCGCGACCACCTGCGCTCGCAGCGCCTCTCGCTGTACGGCCACAACGCCGGGCCGGATCAGCAGCATCCGCGCGTCTTCGTCTCGCCGCACGGAGTTGAATCGACTGTCTTGCCCTGGCAGGGCGGCTACCAGAACAACGCAGGTTGCGTCGGCGGCGGCACGCGGGTTTATGGCGCGCAGGCGTGGCGTTTCATGCCTCAAGATTTCGGCATGGCCTCGCGCTACGGCGTGCCTGGGGCCTCTTCGCTGGCGGATTGGCCGCTCGATTACGCCGAGCTGGAGCCGTGGTATGAGCGCGCTGAGCGCGACCTGGGCGTGTGCGGCGACGGCGCGGCCATGCACGGCTGCCACGCGCCGCGCCGCAGCGAGTTCCCCTTGCCTCCGCTCGAACCTCTGCGCCGCACGCCGCTGCTCAAGGGCGCAGCTGAGGCCCTGGGCTGGGCGACCTTCCCGACGCCGCTGGCCATCGCCTCGCGCGACTACGGGGGCCGCCGGGCGTGCGTGCGCTGCACCGAGTGCGTGGGCTTCGCCTGCCCCAGCGGAGCCAAAGCCGGCTCGCACAACACCTTCCTGCCGCGCGCCCTGGAGCACGGCTGCCGCATCATCACCGGCGCGATGGCGGCTCAAGTTGATGTCGATGGGCGCGGCCAGGCGCGCGGCGTGACCTTCTTCGCGCCGGGCTCCGGCGCAAGTACTTGGGAGCGCCGCAGCGTGCGGGCCAGGGTCGTCATCGTGGCGGCGGGGGCGGTCGAGAGCGCGCGGCTGCTCTTGATGTCGCGCTCGCCTCACCACCCTCATGGCCTGGGCAACGGGCGCGATGTGGTCGGGCGCAGCCTGCAGGGGCACTACTACACCGGCGCGCTGGGCGTGCACGCCGACGAGGTGTATGAGAACGTCGGGCCGGGCCCTTCGATCGCGACCAACCGCTGGAGCCACTCGGAGGAGGCGCGCGCCGAAGGCATCATCGGCGGCGGGATGCTGGCCGACGACTTCCTCAAGCCGCCCATCGACTTCTGGAAGGGAGCCCTGCCGCCTCACTTGAAGCGTTGGGGAGCCGAGAACAAAGAGTGGATGAAGCGCAATTTCACGCGCACTTTGCACATCATGGGGCCGGTGCAGGACATCCCGAACCCCGATTCGCGCGTTCAGCTCGACGCTCAAGTGCGCGACGCCTGGGCCCTTCCCGTGGCGCGCCTGAGCGGAACCGCGCACCCCGAGACGCTGCGAAGCGCCAACTTCCTGCGCCTTCGAGCCGAGGAGTGGCTGCGGCAGGCGGGCTGCGAGCCGGTGTGGAGCTTCGAGCCCGCCTTGTACCTGTCGGCGGGCCAGCACCAGGCCGGAACCTGCCGCATGGGAGACGACCCCGGCTCAAGCGTGTGCGACCGCTGGGGCCGCGTGCACGGCCAGGAAAGCCTGTGGGTCCTGGACGGCTCGCTGCATCCAACCAACGGCGGCTTCAACCCGTTCCTGAGCATCATGGCTCTGGCCCTGCGTGGCGCGGCTCAGATCGTCCGGGCGATGTGAAGCTCTGCAAGTACTTGTAGCTCAAGGCAGGCACGAAGAAGCGCCCGGACGCGAACGTTCGGGCGCTTCTTCGTGTTGATCCTGTTGATCGTGTGCGCAACCTTTGGGCTTTAAGGGTGGGTTTCGGCTTTGCCTGTGGCGGCCTGCTGGGACTTGATCATCGCGATAGCCCGCTGCTTGGCTTCGGCAGGCATCCCAGGGTTGTCTTGGATGGCCTTGATGCGCGCTTTGTACTGGTCTTGCGCGGCTTGATCGACCTGGGCCAGGTCTGTGCTCTTGCTGCACCCGGCTGCGGCCAGCGCCGCAGCAGCCAAGGCCAGCCACGCACGCCCTTTCCGGGCGTGGGGCCTGAGTTTGGTTGAGCTTGTGAGTCGCATGGAATGCTGCTCCGCGTGCCACGCCCTTTCTGAACTCGGGCTCGCGAGATCAGAAAGGCCGTGGCATGGCAGAATTACTTGTACTTGGTCTCCAGCTCGGCCAGCGAGTTCATCTGCCCGCCCGAGGTCTGGTTGCAGTTGATGCCGCGGATGTACTGATCCGGCCATGACGTGGAGCAGTCGCCGCCGCCAGTGTTGTCGTCCATAGTGCCCCACATATTGTAGGGCATGCCGGTTCGGGTCGGCAGCATCGACTTGACGTGACCGTCCACGAAGAGCAGGTTCATGGTGCCCAGGTGCCCGGCGAACGAGTTGTCGCGCATATCGTGGCGCCCCGGAGCAAGCCAGTCGGTGTACATCACGGCCCACTCGTAAGTCGAGTCGGCCACGATGATCTTCTGGGACGGCTCCTTGATAAACGACAGCGTGGGGCTGCTCCCAGCCCAACCCGGCGAGATCAGGCGCGGGTTGGCCGCGTAAGACCTCACGATGGCCGGCAGGTTTTGCGCCGGGTCAGCCGCGAAGGACACCTGGCTGTTGGCCGGGTTCGACGGGCAAGCCCAGATTTGCGCGCTCTTGAGGTAGGGCTGGATCGACTGCTTGTACGAGTGAACCCCATCCCAGTCGGTCATGAACTTCTCGTCGTAGTCCTGCGAGTACTGCAGCAGGCCCAGGCCGATCTGCTTCAGGTTGCTCGAGCAGCTCGCGCGCCGCGCGTTCTCGCGAGCCCGCGCGAAGACGGGGAACAAAATCGCCGCCAGGATGGCTATGATCGCTATCACAACCAAAAGTTCGATCAGCGTGAAACCACGCTTTCCACCAAGATGCTTCCGGGACACAGACATGAAACTCCTCCATGCAAATACGTTTTGCCAACACAGTGTACCCATATGGTCACGAAAGCTAACCTCTTTCCTCAGCGATTTCTTGAATGTCGGAGCCGAAGGTGCGCTACCACACCATGGCGGCCATCGCCTGTTGGCCGGGAGCGGACAAAACCACGCAGTTCAAGGGCTGCGCCTCTCCCAAGTACTTGCAGCGATGAGCTGCCGCTTGAGGTTTAATCAGCGCATGATGCCTGCTCCTCGCACCCGCGCGCGCTACGCCTTGCTGCTGCTCGCGGCGGCTCCGCAAGTACTTGACGCAGGCTCCAGGCCCACGAAACGAGCCGCGCGATCCTCGCCAAAGGCTTCAGCGCCAAAGGCTTCAGCTTCGGTTTTGCTGGTGGCTGGGGGCGACGTGATGCTGGATCGCGGCGTGCGGGCGCAGGTTCGCAGGCACGGGGCGCGCGCGCTCTTCGCGGGCATCGCGCCGACCTTGCGCAGCGCCGACTTCGCCTTCGCCAACCTCGAATGCCCGCTCGCCCGCGTCGCGCCCAAGATCGCGCGCCCGCCCGCCTTCAAAGCCGAGCCCGGCCTGGCCCCTGAGCTCAAGGCAGCGGGATTCGACGTGCTCTCGCAGGCCAACAACCACGCCCTCGACTGCGGGCGCCACGGCCTCGTCGAAAGCCTGGGGGCGCTGGCTCGGGCGCATCTGCAAGCCATCGGAGCGGGCTTAACTGAGGCGAAGGCGCTGCAGCCTCTCGTCACGCGGGCGCGCGGCGTTCGCATCGCCTGGGTTGGTGCTTCGCAGTTCGCCCCGGCTCCGCTGGCCTCGCAAGCGGCGCGGCCTTCGGTTGCGCTTCTGAGCGAGGGCT
>JAABUK010010990.1_pt1 | contig 11914 bp, 13 predicted proteins | sample 5559141 | NCBI WGS metagenome assembly JAABUK01 (sample SAMN10711869, study PRJNA513367) | rock metagenome | isolation source: Antarctica rocks | place: Antarctica: Victoria Land, Pudding Butte nord | collected 2016-01-03 | reverse complement strand
TCAGCCTCTGTATCACTAGACTCATCGCTGCTGTCATTGCTGGCACCATGACTGCTGCTCAGCCTGACATAGCTCTCTGCCAGCTTGATGGTCCTTTTGGCAGCCCAAGAGAGTTGGAAGACCAGAGCCATGACCTGGTCTCGCCTCTGATGCAGAGTGCTCATGGCAGACACTGCCTCAGAGTACAGGCATGTTTGCAATACATGCAGAGCTTGCAGGCATGCTGACCCTGCACATTGCACAGACACCTTGCCCAATGTCTGCCTCATGCTGTGCATTTGAACCTTGATGAAACAAATGAGATCATTAAGGCTCCTGAACTCCAGCAAGATCAAGTCTCATGCCAGAGTGTTGGGATCATAGGAGGGCTTGCCAAAGCTGCTTTGCTTGACTTGCAACGACACATATCTTGGCTAATCAGGACAGTCAGAGCTTGTCTATGTCTGTGCCTGACTGCATCCAGAGGAAATCTGATGGTATCTACAACAGGCAAAGTGGCGTGCGTCGCTGCCAAAGGTGTAGCTGAGGAGGGTCATACCTTGCACGCTTGACTCTGGAGCAAGGGCTGACTTCAAATCGGAGAAGACCTGTAACGCTGCTTGATCAGACAGCAAAGATGCATTTCCCTTTCCAGAGACCATAAGTCCGAGCAGCTCTGCACAGCTGCTGTCTGCTTCTGTTGTAGCCTCAGCACTACCTGGGGTACTTTGCAATGCCCCTTGGCTGATACTGCTGTCAGCAGTTTCTTGAGCAGCATCAGTGCGCTCAGATGCATCCAGTGGAGCAGCTGCCACACTGGCTGCCAATTCAGCTGCCTCAGCAGCTTCTTCCTGAGCTGCTGGGTCCAGTGCTGCAGCTTCAGCATTCAGATCATCTTTACCAACCCCTGTGGAGCCGTTTTGAGAAGGCGTGGTGCTTCCAAAATCTGCCAACTGGGTTGCTACCGCATCTAGTGCAGGCGACCTCCACTGGAGGACATTGCTTGGTTGTTGCAGCACAGTCTGCAGCAGCCGCTGCACCAGAAGAACTGCAAGTGCAGCACCCGGCGCTGATGAACCCCTTGACACATCATGGAACTTGCCAGTAATGATGGCAACATCATCCTCTGACCCGTGTCCTTCTTCAGAAAGGCTCAGTATTTGGTGCAGGGTATGAGCGAACTCTTCAGCTGGGGAAGGCTTGCCTTGAAGGCAGGAGAGGAGGAGATCTGCCGTGGCTTGGGCTGCTGGGCCTTGCTGGGGTCCTGCTAAGGCACTGTTGATGATGGTCTGCACAGACAGGGCCTGCCCATCTGGCCCCCCTGCATGGTTACAATTGAACTTTAGTTGGGACAAATAGCAATATGTGCAGCACATGATGCAGACAGGCCATGTAGACAGACAGCTACAAACACACCTGACTCCAGCTTTTGTGACAAGAGCAACATTTTTGTTACAGCTTGGCCAGGTGGGGCAGTGCCAATTCAGGTACAGCAACAGGGAAGCGATGTGCAAGGAGAAGCAGGCAGATGCGCCTACAGAAAGGGATGTTGCTTGCCAGATACAACATGAGAGCTGCATCTACAGTGTGGCTTGGTCTACACAGTGTTGAGCAGACAGCGCCAATGAGAGTATGTTGTTACAAGACTGTCTGACATAGGGATCAGGCCATCAAGGATAGTCACCAAGGTCCAGATGGCACACTCAAGCAACAAAATACTTGACATTGCCTCAGCAACTGTGAGGGGCAAAGCACCAGTGTTTCAACCATTGCCAAATTGGCATAAACACGCCACACAAGAGCACTTCTCGAGTACTTAGGAAACTACAAGTTCTGTCAAAAGCAAGTACTGTAAAGTTGCATGTGCTCCTGGTGACCCTTTCTGCAGGAGGCCTGGGTGTAGCGCCGCAAAAGCCATTTTGTCTCCCCCACAATTAGCTCTTCAATATTTGTTGCTTTCTCTTCTACTTGAACAAAACGCCTGAGCTTGTATATTTTGACTAGGCCTTGGTTGGCATTGCTTTCGTAGATATGCAAATTCAGCAAATGGCTCATGATCTGGGTTCCGAGGATTACAACGTCGGTTTTGAGCAGTCCAAACAACAGGGGAACACGTTCAGTCAGCTTGAAGTGTATGCGGGTGCACGCTTCCCCTGACGTTAATGACTGGATCGGCTCCATCACATCGTAAGTAGGACGGCTAGCGGCCAGATCGTCAAGGCTACGCCCCGCAAGCTCGTTTGTCTTGTGCAGAACGATCTGATCAGTGCTCAATATCTCAAAGGAGTGGCACATCGAAGAGAGGCGCGCGAAGCGCGCCACGCCTTCCGGCGAGGAAGACTGATTATATATACATCGGAAACGGGCAACGGCACTACGACTTTGTGCCGTGAGTCAAACGCCATGGCTTCACAACATTTTTAGCCCGCTCAGCTGGTGGTTCACCAGAAGATGAAGATGAGTGGATCTGGGATAGCCTGGTAAGTTCTTGCCCAGGTCAAACAGCACCCACATGACCTGACAACATACCTTACAATACGACAGAGCATGTCATGATGAGTCTCAGCAGGATAGGCAAAAGGGGTTTAGGCGCTGTACCTGTTGTGCGGCCACCACCTGGCAGAGCAGCAGCAGGGGCAGCTGTCAGCACCTCAGCGCCAAACTGCTTAACCACCCTGGCCAGGAGACTGGCAGCCTCAGGCGGGGCACTGCCCTGCTGCACAGGTCCCACCAGGGCTGCTGCAACTGGCCCTGCCACATGCTCGGTCAAAGCTTTCTGGTCTGCCACAGTTTGAAGGGCTTCCAAAAGGCTGCCAATCCTTTTGAAAGAGTTTGCTGCTGCTGAGGAAGAAGAATTGCAGAGCAAGGATGTGAGAAATCCACTTATTGCGGTCCCGAGCTGACTCAGCACTAGTTGCAACAATTCTCCTGCACATGAGCTTGTCAGCTTGAGCTGTTGTTGCTGTGACAACCTGTCAATGCAGCATGTGAGTGCACTGTGTAGTGCTTTACAATGGTGAATCATGCCCAGAAGCATCAAAAATTTGGGTACTTTTATCAGAAACTGTAGGTGTACCATATCATGGAGAGCAAACAATGAGCAAGCACAAAGCAGCAACATCACTTTCACTGATGACCCACACTTGAACCTATCATGACACACACAGCTACCCATTATGGCATTTGAGAAAAGGCAGCAAGCCTGACACACCTCTTGTCTGCCTCACAGTGTCAGTGACAACGCCCACGGCTGTGTTGCCCATGCCGACATTGCCTTGTAGGGCAGAGGGCACAACCAGTGAGCATAGAGGGCCCTGCAGCACTGCTGTGGCATAGCCCTCTGCACCGGTCTGCCCTCCTGCTAAGTTGGCTGCCTGCACATAAGTAATTCTTCTTGAAGATCCTGACTGGTGCAAATTAGACGATTGCAATGGACAAGGACATGTGAAAACAATGCAAAACAATCGTCAGTGACGAGTCGACAGAATATCCTTGCGCCCGTGCTTAAGGAGGAACACTCGCATCAAAAACCCTCGATACCCAAACTGCAGAAGTTGGGCGTTCAGACCTTTGTAACAGACACTTCAAAACAGACTGATGTGTCAAGCAACAGGACAGCTGGCAAAGAGCATCTGTTGACCTGTGTGAGGAGCCAGCAAAGGCACTCTGTGAAAGCAGCTGCAGGTGCCTCTCTGCCTTTGCCTGGCAGCTGCGATGCACAGCCACTCCATACAGCCTCTAGAAGGTCGTTTGCCACCTTAGGGTCAGGCCCCAACAAGCCCTGTGTAGAGATAACAGTCAACGGGTATCACAATGCTTGCTAGCATGACGTCAAGCAAAACACATTGGACAGGCATAAACCCAACATGCATGGCTGGATCTTGAGAGCAAGGCTTGACCTAGGGAACATCTTTCAGCAATTATAAAGCAGCCTACATTGAGCAGGCATGCACAGACACAGGATTCTTTGCTCTGGTAGAGGACATCACAAGAGCCGATGTCCCCTCACGGGGTGGGACCTTAGCCTTGGCAGGAATGTAGACTGATGCCAGTAACTATTGGGGTATGCCTTGTGCACTGGGCTGATCACGACTATACTACATGTCCTAGAGTGCAGATTGCAAGACGGCACACATCAGCCATTGCCTCAGACTGGTTGGGCATACCTTTGGCAAAAGGTGTAAAAAAGGAAGTAGGGCTGGATATGAGGAGGATCCTGAACCATAACAGCCAGACCTGCAACCAGTCAGGTAATTCAGTGTGGGAATGTGTTCAAATGATGCACCCCACTCATGAGCACACAGGCTGACTTTTACCAGCTTGATGAAAGCAGACTTGTCTAGAGAGGACCTCAGGTTTTCCAGCAGCCCACTTTCATTGCGCTTGGCCAGTTTCAGCACTACCCGGCACTGAACAGGTCTTGTGCTCCAGACAAAGAGGCGGTCATCTAAGTGTCCAGCGTCAACAAGATGCAGTGCCCAATGCACCCCAATCATATTGTGAGCAGCAAAACATTGAGCATGCATGAGCAGCTATACAGTGGTGCCATGTCATACATAACAGTGAAGGGGCAGCTTTGCTTGCAAGGCACACACCAGACATACAGCCAATTGTTTGAGCACATAATTCTCAACACTGAAACTCAATATGGGGATATTTCCACATGCAAGGCAGACAGTATGAGTACAGGCAGTGGTGTGAGACCTGAGGAAGGCTAGCAGTCTGGGCAGCACATAAATCTAAACACTGTAACTCAACATGGGGATAGCTCTACATGCAAGGCAGACAGTGTTAGTACAGGCAGTGGTGTGAGACCTGAGGAAAGCCAGCAGTCTGGGCAGCACAGCCTTGCGCATGTCCACAGCATGCCAGGCAGATGGGTACGCCTTCACAAAGGCCAGAACCATCTCCCACATGTTGGGGTGGGCCCCAGCATGCTGCTCCTGAAAAGCCCCCAATACCAGAGCTGCAGCAGCCTGCATGTGCTTCTCCAATAGTTGTGGCGCCCTGTGAGTTGCACATAAACTTCTGTGACTTTTGTTTACACTAACTAGTCCATGCAGAGAGCCCAGTCTCATATCTGCATGTTTGAGGTCAAAGTTTTTGCCAGCTATGTGCGCTGCAGCCCTGAATATAGATGTACCTACGTATAGATATATATACATATATCCAAACAAATACATGCATATGCATCTGTGCAATTGTAGTTTGGTGTACAAACGACACGCTTTACATGTACATGACATGTTCAAATCACATAATGATGTACATGGACACTGACTGGCATACATAAATTTGGGTTGGGCAAGGCACGTTGTACAGACAGATGCAGATCATGCACCTGTAGCAAAGATGTGCCATGAGGGTGTAGGCCGCTGTGCGCACATGTGTGCTTTTTGAGCTCAGAACTCGCTTGAAAAACCCCTGAGTGCTGAGCAAGGACTCAAGCTGGACCACCACCTCTGATTGTGCATCGCGTTCTGCAGAGATGCACTCTGTTGCACTGCCATGACTTTCAAAAAGCAACTTGCACAGGGTACATGCAGTAGTCTTGCATGACGGAGGGGATGCATATGCACAGTCTGGCATGGAGAGACTATGCCTTTGCCAATGTGCTCTATCAGTACGAGCCTAGGAAAAGGAAAAGGTTACGCTTTTCAGCGATCATAACAGGAGCCTCCTAAAGCAGTAGCTCGAAGCTATGACCATAGGCCATAGCCGAAAGGGAACAGAAAACTCCTGAAACCTCAGTTGGGTGCAAGCCTACTCATTTCAAAAGAAGCATGCCTCTTTGTAGCTTACTATGCTGCAAGGCTAAATACTGACAGCCTCAAATGCAAAGAAGATGCCATATGCAACAGCAGCATGTACCATATTCCAAGCAGCCATGACACGACACACTGCTCAGGCAAAGCTTGTTACCATATTGTACACGTCGTGTATTTTGAGTAGTTGTGCATTCCCTAGAGCATACCAGTGACATTGTCATGTTGCTGCTTGGACACCAGCAGGTCCAAAAGAGAAGACAAAGCAAGCAGGGAGGCAGCTACCACCCTCTCATGCCTTTCTGCTAGCTCCTCTGGGCTTTCCTTCCTGGGATCTCCAAGCGTTTCTGGAGTGGCCTTTAGGTTCTCTTGCAGGAAGATGAGCACCTGCAGAACAGGCGTGAGTGTTGCATTAGCAACAGCATGGCAGAGTGTTATGACACTAAGCAGAATCAGCAAAAGCCCCTTCAACTGCATGCTGAATTATTGCTGATGTGGTATGCATAATATGTAAAGGCTGCAGCATGTCCAACTGATCCGCATGCAAGTGCAGAGAGATTGGCAGTACATATGCATCCTACACTACGAAAGTCTTGACCGTAAGTACGCTCGGTGAGGCTGCAAGGATTGACAGTGTTCTGAGTTGAATACGGTAAGTGGCATGGCAGCAATCTTGCATGTGCGCACAGTGTCATATGTCTCACAGGAGTGCAGTGAGACTGTATACGTTTTATATGTCACACCTCTGTTCTGGTGAAGAGCAAAGCCTCCTTTTGTTTTGCGCCGCTGAAGGCGATTTGGAAAGCATCTCGTGCAGCAGCTGCAGCCTCTGAGTGCAAGTCGAATTGGGCCAGCCACCAGCTGCCAGCCAGCGCCTTCAAATATGGCGCCAATCCCTTTCCCATCGCTTTTGCCATTGCCCCAAGCACAGCTGAAGCTTCAGACCTGACAGCCCTACATCAGATGGATGAAAGAGCGAGGATGACAACAGGTGCCTTGTCACTGTGTGTGTAAGCCTGGCTGAAGGGTTCAAGCCCACCAGATTGTCAGTGGATTTTCACATGGCAGCAGCATGACGCTATTTCAGGAACGAAAGATGTGTTCTGGAGATATTGTGTATTGTGTGGCCATAACTGCATGAAGGCACTACAGTGTGCTGTCAGCTACCTGAAGCGCATTTGCTGTGAGACCCAGACGTTAGGAAGTAAAGAATTTGCTGCTTTGCAACAGACACATGACCAGCGACAAGCCTGAAGTGGGTATGCCAAGGCATGACACCATGAAGTAGCAGCATGCTACCATATCTGTTGCTGACTAGCCTTGTCCTGCATGGCTTTTGGCTGTTGCATGATGAGGTTTGAGACACATGCAGATATGCATGCCCATACGCATGCAAAAGGAGAGCTGTATGCAATGAGAGACATCAGCAGACCTGTTATTGTCCATGACTAGCTTGTTGTACACATAGGCCCAGGGAGGCAGGCAGGCTGCTACACTCTGCGAATCTTTGTCTGCTATCACAGTCTTCAACCGCTGCATCAAGCACATTCGATGCTCTGACTGAACTTTGACAGACCGGTTTGTGGTGATAGAGCCAGCTGATGAGAGCTGAGAAAAGACATCTTGCCTGCAAAGCCTTGAACTTTGTGGTGGCATCCCTTTTCGAAAGACTTTTCAACAGCTGAGTGATCTCGCTGTCTAGTTCACCAGTCAGTGCAGGGGCAGGAGCCGCATTGCCACTTGTCTCTGCTTCAGCTGGAGCACTATTGGCAACAGCACTGGCAATAGGAGTCGCGCCTGAGAACCTGCACGCGCAAAGCAATATGCAGCACTTGTGCTGGACTGAGGCCAAGGTAACATCTGACAAGACAAATGGCCTAACATATGTTCCTACACATACCCTCCAAAACCAAATCCGCCTTTGGGCCCGCTGCTTGCTACAAGCTGTGCCGCTTTGGCACTGCTGGACGGCTGATAGCTTTTCCTTTCGTGGCCTTTGACCATAGTGGAGTGTGATGACGCGCCCGACGCGTTAACAGGAAAAGCAACAGGACGATCTCACTTGCTACCCACAGACGTTTGCGCGAACAAATGGCTGCCTTCCGGAGGTGATGCCCAACTCCTGCACAAGGATCAATAGGTGCAAATTACAAATCTAGTGCATCTGCGCGTCCTGCATGTGTAAGATTGCACAAACCGTGTATTGCGCAATGCAACGCGCACGTTTTGCATGCAGTGCTGCAAGAACAGCCATCTCGGAGGACATGCTCGATCGTGTCCATAGGAGATGCATGCTGGGGCGCAGGGTTCGACAGGGGTCCTCAAAACCAGTAGGTTGCCCACCTGGGTCGTAACTTTTGGGGTGGGCTTCGCCACCCCAACATTCTGCTGGATGCGGTTTCGCGTGCGCAGCCCACTTGTCACAAAATTTTCGTGCGGGCAAGTAAAGTTGTTTGGATCGCACATGCAGCTGCTGAAGGCATTGCAGCAATCTTATTCAGTCGCAAACAACTTCAGCTACTGTCTCATCATCATCACTGATGTCTATTGGCTGTTCTAGACCAGCAACTTCATGTCCATGCTCTGAGAAACCCTGCACATCTGCCTCATCAGTGATTGCTATGAAATCACACTTCAGTCTTGCCCGCGTGCTCTACTCTGGCTCGGCCATTTTGCGTGGGTTGCCCGCGTGGGCGCAGTATTTTTAAGGGGGCTACGCCCCCTTCCAAAAATGAAATTGTGCCGATTTAGGAGGGCAACCCCCCTCCGGCCTTCGGCCGGACGGGGGGATGCCCTGTGCCTGCGCAGGATCTGGGTGGGCAGTCGAACCCTGCTGGGGCGGAACACAGCACGGCATGAGTCATGGGGCCATTCAAGTTATTTTGGCGCCAAAAGCCAAAAAGCCAACCCAGGCTTGTGCAGTCAACAGTCTGTTTGCAGACATTTCCGTCCAACCTAGCGCGAACACAGATCATGAAGGAAGCCCAGGCTACTTAAGCTTGCTTCGATACTGCACATTAGTTCGGCAGCGTACATCCTTGACTGGACATCTTCGATCAGCAGCTCACCTGAGCAAGCAAAGCTCGTGAGTGCCTGCTCAGAGCAATGGCTACCTGTGAATATGAAGTTCTTCGGCAGCAGAGGATTGCAGATAACAGGAAGCGGATGGAGCAGCTAGGCTTGCAAAAGGTGTGCACTGCAGCTCAGTCAAGGGTCAAGGCTTACCAGCCATAGCTTGTTCAAACGCAGACAGTCTTTCACAGCTTATGAAATTGCTCCTCGCAACAAGTCAAGTCGCGGACACTGCATATGCTTGTGGGACTGTTCTTGACGCCACGCAGCTTGTGTGCTGATCGTAGCAAGTGACCGTTGCAGATGTCCCAGGTCCTTGTTGAGACGTCTAGAGTGCGTCGAGCACCCGCCAAGCCAAGAGTAGTGGCCGCTCGTAACGCTGCATCCGCAGATCTGATTGCAATGCCTGCTCGCCGGTCCACAAGAGCGCAGGGCAAGCCTGCTCCCAACTACAACGAGTCAGCACTGGACTTGGCTGATCGTGTGGTTAGCCGAATGGGCCGGCAGCCTTTCCTTGGAGAGGTTCGAGGTGGGGTTCCGATGTTCAACTTGGCAGTCCAATGGCAATGGCCAGCTCAAGTTTCTCACCTGTCCTGTTCATCCTGCAGCCACTTCAGTACAAGAGCAGTACACCCAAGAAGACATCGCCCTGCTGGGTGATTACAAGGAGCCTTGGTAAGCTTTGTTGTTGCGCATCAGCCTTGCTTGTGAATTTGCTAAGCTTGGGTTTGCCTGACAAGAATGTGCTTTGCAGGGAGCTGTTTGTTGACGGAACAGATGCAACTGGCAAGCGTGTGTATGACAAACTCAATGGGATGACCTGCCATCAGTGTCGTCAGAAGACTTTGGGAAAGCACACCAGCTGCTCCTGCTGCAACAGTCTTCAGGTCAGTGCCCTTGCTGCTCAACTGCTGTGCCTTTCCTAGCCTCAATCCCCTTGAACATGTGACCCTTCAACATGTGTCAAACTGCCTCTCAAATTACCCCCCTGTACAGGACATGTCCACAAATGCAGCCTACTTGAAACTGCTGCAATACATGTGTTGGACCCAGCTCATGCTTATGCAGGGTGTACTTTGTGGTGACTGCTTATTCATGCGGTATGGTGAGAACATCCTAGAGGTAGCAGAGAAGGATGAGTGGACCTGCCCAGTGTGCAGAGGGCTTTGCAACTGCAGCAACCACCGCATCCGCCGGGGTTGGGCTCCCACGGGCTCCATGTACCGCCGTGCCATTGCTGACGGTACACACTGTTTTTGCTGCTATGCTTACAGCTGTCGTCATCAAGAACAAATACAGCACTGGCTGGTGTGCACAGCTACCAATAGTAAGGCTGCCTGAAAGAAACTGTCTGGTATCCAAAGCTGGTTGGTTGTTTGACTTTGCATTTAAGTCTGTCTATCGTGCTCTCATAGCAAAGGCAAAATGGTATTGCACTGCTGTGATGCTAATGTTGTTGTGGTTTGCAGGATACAGATCTGTGGCACACTATCTAGTGCTGACTCAGCAGGCTTCTGATGCAACCGCCACACAGCAAGAACCAAACGAAGAGGCAGCGACGTGCACTACTGAGCCTGGCACTGCTGTCCAATCTGAAGAGGCTCCCATGCTAGAAAATAACAATGCTGAGACTTCAGGTAAGTTTGCTCACATGCAGGCATGTTTGCCACAAACTGTATATCCTATTTCTTGATGAAGCTGCCATTCCAAGCTAGCACTACCTTCCTGAGTCGCACAATGGTTGTGGTTGATCTTACCACAACTGACTATGAGCAATATGTGTGTGTGCAACACTGGAAATTGTGATCACTGTTCCAAATATCATGTACAACATGGCTGCAGGTGTGACAGCCAGCGTCCAGGTTGAGGAAGAGGTACCAAAGCCAGTCAAGATCAGGCACAGTAAGCAACAAACAGTGCAGCAGACGCTTGTCAGCTTGCTGCCTCAGAGCAAAACTGGTCAAGCAGCCGTTGCTGCCAAGTTGAATCCCAAGAAGAGGAGTCGAGATGATGTTGCAGCAAAAGCTGTTGGCCTTGCAAGCACATTGCGACATACCAGAAGCAGAGCTGTAGTTGGTGTTTGAATAGTTGATTTAGGTCAGCAACTTGAGTTTTGAGCCCTTTCCCCTATTTTGCATCACCTCTATGTGGTTATGTCAGCGCTCCTGAGGGCGTTTACAGTTTCATGTACAGTAATTGTTCAAGTACGTGTGGTGCTGTTTTTGACTCGACAACTTTTGGGTTTCACTCCTTAACACTTACAGTCAGTTACGACAGTGCTGGGCTTCCCTTTGGATGTGTATGCCACTGTCTGTGAGACTGACACTACCATATGACTACCAAAGCACTTTCCCCAACAACTGACACCCTGTATGTATCTAGATTTCCAAATGTACCATTCATTCTTGCAGTAGCACTTATGAGTTTATTGTAAATGAGGGTTTGTGGCTTCAGTTTGCAGTCCGATCAAGAGAGAGGGAGAAATCGTTTACAGAGAGACATTAGAGATTACAATGCTCGTATCGAAAGTCTGGTGTAAGCCGAAAGTAACTTCGTATTACGACGAGCGACTTTTAGTATACCACAAACCTCTCTGCCGTCTGCGCAAAAGTAATCTCTCTCCTTCTCTCGCTTATATAGGCCAGGTTTGCCACCAAACGCGACCTCCACAGCTGTTGCGTTACGGTGTGATCGGGGTCCTACAAACCCAAGCAGTATGATCGCATCCAAGCGGGTACGCAAGCCAGAGCCTCTGCCGTACCCCAGACCGGAAGGATGCAGCGAGAGTGGTGCAGCGCGCGCTAAAGAGCTTTGCGGCTTTAGACTGAGCAAATACCGGGCAGAAGAGCATAGAATGTACATTGACGCTGACGACATGCACACTCTCGAGGAGACTGTGTGCGAGAAGGACCGGGAGATCACCAGGAAACGCTTGAGGCCGGCCAGCAAGAATCTGCGCAACGCTAAGTACTTGGTTAGCCTCATCCTCACTTCAGAAGGCCACAGCGAAGCTGTACCTGAGGGTTGGGAGGAGCCTCGTGACCACGAAAAGACGTCACGCAAGCGCTCCCGTTCAGCACTCTGTGCTGCTGCTGTGG
>JAABUK010010989.1_pt1 | contig 11914 bp, 7 predicted proteins | sample 5559141 | NCBI WGS metagenome assembly JAABUK01 (sample SAMN10711869, study PRJNA513367) | rock metagenome | isolation source: Antarctica rocks | place: Antarctica: Victoria Land, Pudding Butte nord | collected 2016-01-03 | reverse complement strand
CGATCGCCGCGATCATCCTCCAGCTCCCCTTCAAATTCTTGCCCGTCTTCCAGCGCTAGAGACATCATTTGGAGGGATGCGACCTTGAGCGTCACAGCCGCACCGACGACGAACGCCGCCGCCGAACCGGACCTGGCCGAGCTGGAAGGCCTGAAGCAGGCCCACGACCAGATCCGCGAGCAGGTCGCCCGCCAGATCATCGGCCAGGACGACGTCGTCGACCAACTCCTGATCGCCGTCTTCGCGAGGGGCCACTGCATCCTCGAAGGCGTCCCCGGCCTGGCCAAGACGCTGATGGTCAACTCGCTGGCGAAGTCGCTCTCGCTGGAGTTCAATCGGATCCAGTTCACCCCCGACCTGATGCCCTCGGACATCACCGGGACCGAGGTCCTCTACGAAGACCGGGGCACCGGGGCCCGAGAACTCCGGTTCGTCCCCGGCCCGATCTTCGCCAACCTCGTGCTCGCCGACGAGATCAACCGGACCCCACCCAAGACCCAGGCCGCGCTCCTGGAGGCGATGCAGGAGCGGCAGGTGACCGCCGGCGGTCGCCGCCACGCCCTGCCCGACCCCTTCTTCGTCCTGGCGACGCAGAACCCGATCGAGCAGGAGGGGACCTACCCCCTCCCCGAGGCCCAGCTCGACCGATTCCTCTTCAAGATCTACATCACCTACCCGACTCCCGACGAGGAGCGGCGGATCCTGCGGATGACCACCGGCGCGGTCGAGTCGGAGATCACCGCCCTGCTGACCGGCGAGCGGATCGCGGCCCTGCAGAAGGTCGTCCGGCGCGTCCCGGTCTCCGATATTTGCATCGACTACGCGATGGACCTCGTCCGGGCGACCCGAGGCCCCGAGCACGGCGGGCCGAAGTACATCGCCGACTGGGTCTCCTGGGGCGCGGGGCCGAGGGCCGGGCAGGCCCTGATCCTTGCGGGCAAGGCGAAGGCCGCGCTGGCCGGGCGGCCGAGCGTCACCATCGACGACATCCGGGCCGTCGCCCGGCCGGTCCTCCGGCACCGGATCGTGATCAATTATAACGCCCAGTCGTCCGGCCAGACCAGCGACACGATCATCAACCGGCTGCTCGACGACATCCCCGTTCGGAAGGGAGCCGCCGATGCCGCCGTCGCGGAAATATTCCGACCCTGACGCGATCGCCAAGGTCGCCGACCTGACCCTCCGATCGCGCCGGCTCGTTGAAGGCGCGATCAACGGCCAGCACCGGAGCCCGTTCCACGGCTTCAACATCGAGTTTGCCCAGTACCGCGACTACACCCCCGGGGACGACCTTCGCCGGCTCGACTGGCGCGTCTACGCCCGGTCCGACCGGCACTACATCAAGCAATATGAAGAAGAGAGCAACGTCAAGGTCACCTTCGTCGTCGACGCCAGCGCCTCGATGAACTACAAGGGGAAGGCCGAGCTTTCCAAGTTCGACTACGCCGCCACGATGGTCGTCGCCCTGAGCATGCTGCTGACCCGCCAGCAGGACCCCGTCGGCCTCGTCCTCTTCGACGAGGCGGCGAACACCGTCCTGCCGCCCGACGCCAAGCCCTCGCAGGTCCAGGTGATCGCCGGCCTGCTCGGCCGGTGCGAGCCGGGCCGAAAGACCGACCTTGGCGGGCTACTCCGCTCGATCACCAACCAGGGCCGCCGACGCGGCCTGATGGTCATCGTCTCCGACCTTTTGACCGACCTCGATTCCGTCTACGACGGCCTGAACCGGCTGAGGTTCCTCGGCCATGAGGTCCTGGTCTTGCAGGTCCTCGACCGCGACGAGATGGAATTGCCCTTCGACGGGCCGACGATCTTCGCCGACATCGAGGGCGACGAGGAAGTCTTCGCCGAGCCCTGGGCCTTCCGCCGGTCCTATCAAAAAGCGATGGACGAGTTCCTCGAAGGCGTGCGGGCCGAGTGCGGGGCCAGGGGCTACGACCACGTCCGCTTCCTCACCGACGAGCCGCTCGGCGAATCCCTGAGCGCCTTCCTCCACAACCGCGACGCCGTCGGCCGGGGCGGGCGACCCTCATGATGACCTTCCTCTCCCCGCTCCTGATGTGGGGCGCCCTGCTCGGCGTGATCCCGCTGATCATCCACTTGCTCAACCGCCGGAAGTTCCGCCGGGTCGAGTGGGCCCCGATGCGCTACCTCAAGCTCACCGTCCAGCGCAACCGGCGGCGTGTCCAGGTCGAGCAGCTCCTGCTCCTCCTCCTGAGGATCGCCGCGCTCGCCCTCCTGTTCTTCTACCTGGCCCGCCCCGTGATCAACCCGACGGGCCTGGAAGGGTGGCTCGGCAACGGTGGGCGGTCGAGCCAGGTCGTCCTGATCGACGACTCCTTGAGCATGGGCTACGGTTCGTCCGAGGCCCCTGCCTTCCGCCAGGCCAAGGAGACCGCCTCGGCCCTCGTCGCGGCCTCGCGGGCCGAGGACCGGGTGACGATCCTCGCGGCTTCCGCCCCCAAGGCCCCGATCGTCCACGAGGTCGAAGGGTCACGCCGGGAGGACCTCGCCGGGGCGATCGCCTCGCTCCCGCCGACGGCAGTGCATGCGGCCTGGCCCTCGGTCCTCGACGGCGTCGAGGAAGTCCTCCGGTCTTGCACCTATCCGACCCGGCAGTTGACCATCCTCACCGACCTCCGCAAGTCAGGCTGGGACGGCGGGGTCTCGCCGATCGCCCGGAAGTGGTCCGAGGACGGCGTCCGCGTCCGGGTCGTCGACGTCGGCTCGGACGACCTGGCGAACATGGCCCTCGTGGACCTCGTCCCGCTCGACCGGACGATCATGGCGGGGGCCGAGAGCCGCTGGGAGGCGGTGATCCGCAACGACTCGCCGAAGGTCCTGGAAGGGGCCAAGGCGATCCTCCGGGTCGACGACCGGCCGACCGAAGTGAAACTCCCCGAGATCGCGCCAAGGGCCGTCGCCCGGGTCCCGCTGACCGTCGGCTTCCCCGCCCCCGGCCTGCACGACCTCTCGTTCCAGCTCCCCGACGACGGCCTCCCCGGCGACAACCGCCGCTGGGCCGCCGTCCCGGTGAAGGACTCGCTCCTGATCCGGCTGGTCGACGGCGACCCGTCGTCGGAGCCTTTCGGCTCGGAGGTCGACTACCTCGCCGCGCCGCTCTCGATCGGGATCGGCGACGCCGAAGCCTGGCGGGTCGAGGTGACGCTCGACAACGACTTCCTCAACCCCCGGCTCGACGTGCCCGACGTACTGATTCTGGCCAACGTCGCCGCGCCGACGCCTGAGCAGGCCGCCCGGATGCTCAAGCTCGTCCGCGAGGGGATGGGCCTCATCATCTACACCGGGTCGAAGGTCGACGCCGGGCTTTACGATGACCTGCTCTACAAGGGCAACGACAAGCTCCTGCCGGTCCGCCTGAAGGGCGTCGTCGACGCGACGATCCAAGGCGTGGTCATCGAGCCGGTCCGGCCTTCGCCGATCGAGAAGCTCCTGGAGTTGAAGACGACGGCGCTGGAGCGGGTCGCGGTCCGCCAGATCATGGCGGTCGACGAGCCGCCCGGCGACGAGGACGGCAAGGTCCGCGTCCTCGCCCGCTGGAACGACCCTGCGCGTTCCCCCGCGGCGATCGAACGGGTCGTCGGCGACGGCCGTGTCCTCCTCTGGACGACCACCGCCGACCGAGCGGGGACCGATTGGCCGATCGAGCCGAGCTTCGTCCTGGCCGTCCGCGAAGGAGTCCGGGGCACCGCGAGGCCGACCCGCCTGGCCAACACGATCACCGCGGGCGACCCGATGCGGGTGGTCGTCCGCTCCGACCAGCAGCTCGCCAACGCCCGGGTCACGCCCCCCGGCGGCGGCGAGCCGAAGGCGCTGACCCCCACGCCCCTGCCCGGCCCGCCCGACGAGCGCGGGCCCGCCGTCTCGATCGACGTGCCCGACACCCGGCAGGCCGGGCTCTACCGGATCACCTGGGACGAGGGTGCCCTCGGGACCCAGCAGGATGCCTACGCCGCCAACCCCGACCCCCGCGAGAGCGAACTCGCGAGGATCTCGCAGGCCAACCTGAAGGCCCTGCTCAAGCCCCTGGAGTTCGAGGTGGCCTCGGCCGGAGGCGACGGCGCGGGCCTCTTCGCCCCGACCGGCCGCGAAGTCTGGCACGAGCTGGCCTGGGGGCTCCTCGGCGTCCTCGTCTTCGAGTCGATCCTCGCCGCCTGGGTCGGCCGGTCCCGATGAATGCATTCAGGAGCCACGGATGGAACACAGATGAAACACGGACAAGAGAAGGATTTTGAATCGACATTCCCTATTTGATCCGTGTTCCATCCGTGTTCCGTCCGTGGCTATTTTGATTTTCGACCGTCGCGATAAGAACCATCCATGAACCGAACCTGGCAGATGCTCCTGGGTCTGGACCGCTCGCCCGGCTCGCTGGTCGGCGAGGGGTCGCGGCTGGAATTCGCCGCATTGCCGAAGGGGCCAGCGGCGGTGGCCCTGCTGGTGGCGGTGCCGGTGCTGGTGGCGCTGATCTGGTGGCTCTATCGCCGCGAGGTCCGCAACCTCTCGCGGGGCCGTCGACTCGCCCTGGTGGCACTCCGCCTGACGGTCATCCTGGCCCTGGCGGCGATGCTGATCGAGCCCGTGCTGATCACGTCGCGGACCGAGACCGTGAAGTCGCGACTGGCGCTGATCCTGGACGACTCGGAGAGCATGAAGTTCGCCGACCCCTACACCGACAACGCCCGGGCCGCAAGCCTGGCCGCGTCCTTGAAGATCGCGGCCGACGGCGGTCGTTCGCCGATTGACCGGCTCCGCGAGACGCCCCGGCTGGCCCTGGTGCAGTCGGGCCTGGCGCCGACCCTAGGGGCCCTGGGGAACGGCCGGGACCTGTTCACTTACGACCTGGAATCGGCCTCGAGGGCCGCGCCGGACCTGGCGGCACGGACCCGGAAGCTGGAGAGCATCAAGTCGAATCGGTCGGTCTCGCCGCTGGGCGACGCCTTGCAAGGGGTGCTCGCCTCGAACCGGGGGCAGCCGGTGGCGGGCCTGATCCTGGCGACGGACGGGCGGTCGAACGCGGGCGAGGACCCGCTCCGGGCCGCCGAGGCGGCGATCCGCCAGGGGATCCCGATCTACCCGATCGCGGCGGGGGCCGAGGAGGGGCCGCGGAACGTCCGCCTTGCCGAGGTCGAGGCCAGCCCCGTCACCTTCGTCCGCGACCCGATGAACGTCGCCGTCGTCGTCGAGGCCCGGGGCCTGAAGGATTCCGAGGCGACCGTCGTCCTGGAGCAGAAGGTCAACGACAAGGACTGGGAGGCCGTTGGCAACCAGAGGGTCGTCCTGGGCGAGGATGGGATCCTCAAGCGGTCGACCTTCCGGGTGACGCCCAAGGTCGTCGGCCAGTACGAGTTCCGGGGAAGGGTCGAGGATGCCGGGCCGGAGCTGACGCTGGAGGACAACACGGCGACCGCGCCGGTGAAGGTGGTCCGCCAGCAGATCCGCGTCCTGATGATCGCCGGCGAGGCCTCGCCCGAGGTCCAGTTCCTCCGCAATGCCCTGATGCGCGACCAGCACGTCGAGTTCGCCGCCTGGCTCCAGGAGTCCGACCCCGGCTACCGCCAGTTCGGCGACCGGCCGATCACCCGGCTCCCCAACGATCAGGCCGAGCTGGACAAATACGACGCCCTCCTGCTGGTCGACCCCAACATGCAGGCCCTCGGCCCGCAGTGGCCCGAGATGATCACCAAGTTTGTCGGCCAGGAGGGCGGCGGCCTGATCTTCATCGCCGGGGAGCTGCACTCGCAGCAGCTCTTCGAGATGGCCGACGCCAAGTCCGGCCCAGGCGACTGGACCAAGATCCTCCCGGTCACCCACGAGCCCGGCCTCTTCCGCACCGAGGCCGAGGCCCGGCTCTCCTCGCTGAACACGTACAAACTCGACCTGACGCCCGAAGGGCGGGGCGACCCGATCTTCGCCTTCAACCCCGACCCGATCCGCAATCGGGCCGTCCTCGGGAGCCTCCCCGGGATGTACTGGAGCTTCCCCGTCACCCGGGCCCGCCCCGGCGCCACCGTCCTGGCCCGCCACGGCGATCCCCGGATGGCCAACCAGCACGGCCGCCACGTCCTCCTCGCCTCGCAGCTCTATGGGCCCGGCCGGACGGTCTTCATCGGCTTCGACAGCACCTATCGCTGGCGCTACCTGGCCGAGGACCACTTCGACGGCTTCTGGGCCCGATTGGTCGACCGGGTCGGCCGGAACCACGCGCTCGGCGGCCGGTTCCCCTTCACCGTCAACCTGGGCAAGGGGATGTACCGGGTCGGCGAGCAGGTGACCATCGGAGTCCGCTACGCCGAGGCCGCCGCGATGGCCGAGGCCGCCGACCTCTCGGCCGAGTTGGAGATCGCCGGCCAGCCGCCCGAGCCCCTCCGCTTCGACCGGGTCGCCGACGACCCCGGCCTGCTGACCGCCACCTTCCCCGCGAGCCAGGCCGGGGCCTACACCCTGCGGATCGTCGCGGCGACGGCGGCCGAGGCCGGCTCGGGGGTGAAGGCCTCGACCACCACCTTCCGAGTCGAGCCGCCCCGCCGCGAGGTCGACGAGCCCGCGCTGAATCGCCCGCTCCTGGCCGATCTCGCCCGGCTGACCGGTGGCCGGGTCTTCGAGCTGGCCGACCTCGGCAAGATCGACGAAGCGATCCCGATGCGCGAGGTCACCCGGACCCTGGAGAACCGCGACGAACTCTGGGACGCCCCCCTGCTCTACGCCATCATCGTCCTCGGCCTGACCGGAGAATGGGTGCTGAGGAAACTCTCCAAGATGGTATGATGCCCGCAGTATGACGGACGTCAGACCGAGTCGTCTGGTATCGCGCGCGGAGGGACCTGAAATCTCAGATCCCGAATTGATGATCAGAATATCCCCGCGGCCGGACCTCGGCCCCTCCTGAACCCCTCGGGACCCCGAACCTTGACGCCGAGCACCCCCAGCCCCGACCCGAACCCGATCCTCGACGGTCGCCAGGCCCTCCGCGCCAGGCTCGCCGGGCTCCGGGCCAGGCTCCGGCTCCAGCTCGCGCTGGAGCTGGCGGTCGACGCCTCGGCCGTGCTGGTCGCCTTGGGGTCGATCCTGGTCCTGCTCGACTGGTGGTTGAGGCCCGGCCGGTCGACCCGGCTGGCGATCCTCTCGGCGACGATGGCGGCGATCTCCGCCTTCGTCGCGAGTCGGGCGATCCGCAAGTGGCGGGCGTCGCGGGTCGACGACCTCTCGCTAGCACTGGCGCTCGACCGGCACCGCCCGGGGCTCGGCCAGCAGGTCGCCGACGTCCTCCAGCTCCCGGGCTTGCTCGACGACCCGCACGCGGCGGCCTCGCCGGCGATGGTCCGGCTGGCCGTCCGCCGGGCCAATGAGGCACTGGAGGCGGCCGACTGGCGCTCGCTCTGGAACCGGAGACGGACGGGCCTGGTGGCCTCGGCCCTGGGATTCACGCTGCTGGTGCCGGTCGTCTATGGGCTGTTCAACCCGCAATCGGCCCGCTTGAGCTACCACCGCTGGATCTTCGGATCGCCGGAGCGCTGGCCGCAGCGGAATTACCTGAGCGTGATGGGCCTCGGGCCCGATGGTCGCCTGCTCGTCCCTCGCGACGAGCGATTCCTCCTCGAAATCCGCTCCAACCTCCCTCTGGTCGAGCCAAGCGGCGCGAAGTGGTCCGTCGGCGGCCGGGGCGAAGAGTTGCTCCTGATCGGCCGGAAGCCGGAAAGGCCTGAGCCGCCGCCCTCAATCACCCTGCGCGAGCGGACGGCCGAGGGGAAGATTCGCGACTCGGTCCTGACCTCGACCGGGCCGGGCGTCTTCCGCCACGAGTTCCCGCCGACCTCCGCCTCGTCGACCTTCGAACTGGTCGGCGGCGACGACTGGCTCGGCCCCGTTGGCGTCGACCGCGTCGACCGCCCCTCGCTCGCCGGGGTCAAGCTCCGGGTCAAGGAGCCCGGGACCGCCAACCCCGACTTCCGCGAGGTCGAGGACCCGCGCCAGCACTTGCTCTTCTTCCCCGACACCGAGCTCGAGCTGACCCTGACCGGCAGCGAACCGCTCTCGGTGGCCAAGCTCGACGTCCACCCCGGCACCCCGCCGAGGCTCGACCGGCTCGACGAGAAGGCCTTCGCCGCGAAGTGGCCGTTGAAGGACGCCTCGACGCTGGAAGTCTCGCTGACCTCGGCGAAGACCGGGCTCGCCTCGAAGCCCGCGTTCTTCTCGATCGGCCTGCTCAAGGACCGCGAGCCCCGCGTGACCCTCCGGGCCGTCGGCGTCGGGGCCCGGGTGACGCCCGTGGCGACGATCCCCCTGACCCTCGGCGCGACCGACGACCTGGGCCTCGCCTCGCTCCGCCTCAAGCTCGACCGGACCTCTTCCGGCGGGACCGAGGACAAGCCCGAGGTCAAGACGAAGTCCGAGGTCGTCGCCCTGCCGCTCCCCCTGAGCCAGGCCCGCGCCTTGCTCGACCACCAGGCCCGCCACGACGTCGTCTTGCAGGTCGACCAGCCCACAATCGGGACCGTCCTCCGCATGGTCGGCGAGGCCGAGGACAAGAACGTCCGAGGGCCTCAGACCGGCCGATCGGGCGTGATCCAGCTCCAGGTGGTCTCGCCGGATGAACTGTTCTATGAGATCCTGATCCGTCAGCGCGCCGAGCGGTCGCGGTTCATCGCCGTGCTGGAGTCGATCGAGAAGCAGACGCCGATCCTGGCGAGCCAGGCCTCGCAGGACGACCTCGGCCGCGTGCTAAGGGCCGAGCAGGCCTCGGCCAGGCAGCTCGACCAGGTTGCCTCGCGGATCGTCGACACGCTCCAGGAGATGAAGCTCAACCAGATCGGCACGGCGAAATCGCACCGGCTCTTGCAAGACGCGGTGATCGACCCGATCAAGGCCCTGACCGCCGGCCCGATGAACCAGCTTCGCGGGGCCTTGCAATCGCTCTCCGGCACCACGACGGCCTCGAACGAGAGTCGCGAGGTGGCCCGGAAGCTCCAGGGCGAGGTGGTCGCCCGAATGAAGGCGATCCTCGACCAGATGTCGCAGTGGGAGAGCTTCGTCGACGTGGTGAATCAGGTGGCCGAGGTGATCAAGATGCAGCAGAAGGTCCTGAAAGCCACCGAGACCGCCCGAGAGTCGCGCACCAAGGAGGTCTTCGATGACAAGCCCTGACCAACGCCGACGCCTCGGGCCCCTCGCCCTCCTCGCCTTCGTCCTGATCGCGTCGGGGCCCGTTCTCGCCCAGGACAAGCCCGCCGAGAAGAAGGCCGGTGGGGTCTTCGACGAGGAGGAGGTCAAGAAGCCCGAAGCCTCCAAGCCCACCGAGCCCGGCAAGAAAGCGGTCGACGCCCCCAAGCCGATCGGCGCGGCGCTGGAGCGCGACTCGATCAACTTCACCCAGGAGAACGCCGCCGCCCAGATGACCGAGCTGGAAGAGCGGATGTTCCGCCTCTCCGAGGCACTCCGGGGCCTGGAGCCCGAGAACGCCGCGAGGCTCGGCCTGGCCCTCAAGTTCTCCCGCGAGGAGCTGATCCTCGGCCAGATGAAGCAGACCAACCAGCTCCTCAAGGAGGCCCAGCTCGCCAAGGCCGAGACCGAGGTCCGCGAGCTCCTGGCCAAGCTGAACCACCTCCGCGACCTCCTGCTGGCCGAGAATCTGGACTTCCAGATGAAGCTGGCCCGGCTCCGCCAGATGCGCGAGGCCCTCGCCCAGCTCGACCGGATCATCAAGGAAGAGAAGCGCGAGATGGCCTGGTCTCGCGCCGCCGACGAGCGGCAGGGCGAGTTGGCCAAACTCAAGGAGAAGAAGCCATCCCTTGATGCCCTGATCGCGGCCCAGGAGGGCGTGATCCGCGAGAGTCAGAACGCCTCGAAGGAGGAGGGGGACTCCGCCAGGAAGGCCGCCCGGGAGGTCGCCAAGGGTCACGAGACGGCGCTGAAAGCCGAGGCCGCCGCCCTCGCCGCCGAGGCCCCCTTCGCCACCTCCGACCCCGCCCACCTCAAGCTGGCCGACCCCCACCTCGCCGACGCCCTCGGCCACCTCGGCACTGCGGACGTCGACGCCGCGCTGCTCGCCGAGGGGAAGGCCCTCGACGCCTTCCGCAAGGAGCACGACCGGGTCGACTCGCGGGTCGTCGAGGCCGAGGCGGCCGTCGCCGAGCCCGAATTCAAGAAGTTCGAGCAGGACCAGCTTAAGAACCGCAAGGCGACCGCCACCCTCGGCGAGGTCTCCGCCCGCCTCGGGGACGCCGGCGTCGCGCTCCAGAAGGACCTGATCCGCGCCGGGGAGCCGATGCAGGCCGCCGAGGGCGACCTCGCCAAGGCCGCCGCGAGGCCTGCCGCCGCCGACCAGCTCGCAGCGCTCAAGCTCTTGACCAAGTCGCGCGAGGGGCTGGCGAAGTCGCTCGAAGGGCTGCTGACCGAGCTCCGGTCGGAGCTGCAAAGCCGGATCATCTCCGAGCTGACCGAGATGCACGAGGCGCAGGCCGGAATCCGCGAGATCACCGAGGCCCAGGCCCCCCGCGTGGCCCAGAAGTCGCGATCGGCCATCCTCCTCGTCGCCGGGCAGTCGCCCCGGGAAGCGGAACTCGTCGAGAAGACCGACCAGCTCTCCGCCTTGACCGAGGAGACCGAGTTCGGGATCGCCCTGCCGACTGCCCTCCGCGTCATCTCCCGCCAGATGAAGGTTGTCGAAGGTTGGCTGAAGCAGGCCGACGCCTCGCCCCGGACCGTCACGCTGGAGAAGCGGGTCGAGCAGGACCTCCTTGGCCTCCTCGAAGCGATGCGGCGGCTCCCGCCGACCACCCCGCCGCCGCCCGGCACCCCCCTGCCCCGCGATCTGAAGGAACGCGAACGCGAGCTGAACCGGCTGGTCGCCGAGCTGAAGATGATCCGCTTGCTCCAGGTCCGTCTCGACGACGACACCTTGCAGGTCGACCAGTCCCGGCCCGGCGAGCCGACCCTCCCCCCGGCCCTCCGTCGGGCCATCGAGGAGCTCAAATCCGGCCAGGAGGAGATCCGCGACTCGCTCCGCAAGATCACCAGATCGCTCGAACCTCCCGACCCGGCGGTCGACTTCGGCCCCCTCCCCGTCCCGAACTGAGCGACACCCTCGACGAACCCGGTTTTCTTCCTCGACCTCGAAAAGGAGCCGCCCATGAGCCGTGACCTGCGAGCCTTGATCGCGACCGCCGCCCTGGCGGTCCTGCCCGGCGTCTCGGCCCTCGCCCAGGCCCCTCCGCCGATGTCCGGGATCTCCTCGAAGATGACCGACGTCACCGGCGAGCTCGCCAAGTCCGAGACCGGCAAGCCGGTCCAGGAGACCCAGGACTCGATCGTCCGCGACCTCGACGAGTGGATCGCCGCCCTGGAGAAGCAGTGCCAGGGGTGCAAGAATGGCATGAAGAAGAACAAGCCGACCCGCCCTGCGGGCGACTCCCACCTCAGCAGCGGGACCGGCGGGATCGGCGACCTCGTCGCACCCGGCGAATCCGCCAAGGATTGGGCCAAGCTCTCCCCACGCGAGCGCGACCGAATCTTGCAGTCGATGTCCGAGGGGTTCCCGCCCGAGTACCGGACGGTCCTCGAACGCTACTATCGTCGCCTCGCCGAGGAGAAGACCGTTGCCCCCGGCGCGCCCAAGGCCGACGAGAAGACGACCGAGAAGCCCTGAACCCCGCCCGGACCCGACCGCCCGACCGAGGAAACGCCGATGCACCTGCTGATCCTGCCGACGCTCTTCATCGGCCTCCTCGGGGGCGGTGGGTCGGACTACGTCCGGCCGCTCGACTCCTCGCATCTCGACGCGCCGACCCTCGAAGCCGAGGGGTATGGCGACAAGAAGGCCCTGGCCCGCGAGGACGGCGGCCTGCGGATCAAGCTCCCCGCCAAGGCGGAGGAGACCGGCTGGAAGACGCCGCCG
>JAABUK010010986.1_pt1 | contig 11917 bp, 11 predicted proteins | sample 5559141 | NCBI WGS metagenome assembly JAABUK01 (sample SAMN10711869, study PRJNA513367) | rock metagenome | isolation source: Antarctica rocks | place: Antarctica: Victoria Land, Pudding Butte nord | collected 2016-01-03 | reverse complement strand
TATTGCTGAAAGAAGATCGATTCATTAGTCAGTTTGAATGATAGCATCTTGTATTTATATGCTTCTAAAGCAGTGATAAAAGTGATGTAATTCTCGTTATCAAGATGCATTTGAAGTTTGTTGAACGTTGATATGATGTTCAATCTAGTCAGATGCTTGCAACTCACTATTTTATCAATGATCTCGTCTATCAGCGATAGAAAATATCTATTTCTTTTGAAAATGACATTTAGCTTTCAATAGTTCATGCAGAATCGAAGATCTTTATTTGCTTTGAGAGCGAATAGAACGAGAAAGAAATAGAGAATCTGACTAGAAGTGATGAATTTCTTCGACAGATTCTTGTTTAAGTACTTCTTTACTTTCAAAAGTTTGACAAAGAACATTTGATAGACTCGACAGTGAAAAAGCGTTGAATCACTGATGAGCTCAATTTTATGATTGTAGAAGCGATGAGAGAGTAGTTTATTCAATTGAGTTCAATCAAAAACATCTAGAAACTCATGATATTCTGATGACAGCTTGACTTTAATATCTTTCAAATTCTGAGTCATTTCATTGATTGAAGAGACGTTTAGAACGTTCAAATTGCACTGAGTATTGTACGTAATTTCTCTATCAATATCAGTTATGAATAGAGCAAAAACTTTAGTCTGATTCTTCTTTGATCAATTCAGTAAAGTTTTGAACGAAGCTGCATTTATGCTTCAAATCGAGAATGATTCTTTCTTAGTCGTAGTTGAAACAGATTGTTTGAGCATAATAGAGATCTTAGTCTGAATGATAGAAGAGAGCAAAGTTGATCACGATCAACTTGAGTGCTTTGAATTGAGAAGAATCAAAAAAATCGAAATAGAAGTATTTAATTGATTCAAAAAAACAATGATGTTGTTTTGCATATTTAATAATATTTCGTTTTTGTTCATTCAAAACTTACTCAATATGACTTCATGATGATCGATATCAGCTATCAGCATTGATACAGTCAATTTTTTATGACTTTCAATGATGAGATTGAGTAGAATTTTATGAGTGATGATCTTCTTAGATATCTTCTCATCATAGTCTCTTATTAACTTCTCTTTTGTCAGTGATATAGATTGAATTTCTAGTTTCTCGCATACTTTATTGACTAGATTAGCGTGTATGAGCATATGAGCAACTGAATCACTGTTTATTAGCGAACAAAGACTGAAGAATTGATTCTGCAAGATGAGATGAGCATCAATTAGAAAAGACTTTTCAAAGTAATTTTCTTCTAATAGAATTTCGTCTAGTTTGCACAAAGATATAATCTCTATTTCTTTAATGACTTTTGAAGAGATGATTAGTTTTTTGAATCGAAATTCAAATTGAAATCGAATTCGAAATGATCATATTCATTGTTCACTGCATTGATTCTGATAGGTCGATCAGAGCACTCTCTAGAGCTATGATCTGATTTATGACATATGAAACAGGTTTCGACTAGAACGTCTGCTTCTTTGACGTTAGTTAAAATCGCGTCACACGACTTTAAATGATCAGATTTTGAATGATTAACTGACTGAGTAATAACAGCTCTATGAAAGATAATCTTTGACAGATTGTTGACGCGTTTGATGAGATTGACTTTGTTCTTGATTTTTCAAATGACTCGCTGATCATTATTCAAATGAATCAGGTAGAAATAAATCTCTTTGAGAGAATCAGGTTGAACTAATTGATCTATTCAAACGAATCGAAGACGAGAGTTTATTTTATCTTTCAGATTGATGATCAGTTGCTTTTCGTGATACTTCAGATAGAAAGATAATTGTTGAAACTGAGTGTAGAACTTGCTGAACTTCTTTGATTCTTGAATCAAGTTGTAGTATTTTCTATGAAAGTTGACTTTCTTATCTGAATCATTGAATAACTCAGCTAGTTCTTTCAAAAGATCATCGACAATCTTATAAAGATTGACACAGTCACGTTCGCGTCTAGATTGAGTGACATCAGCTGTGTCATCAAATAATCAGAAATGTACATAGCTCAGTTTGACTCATTCATTTGAAAAGAGGTTGACGTTGATCTCTAGTTTATTCTGAATTTTGTTGTATCAGTTTTCTCAAGTAGAATTCTTTTCGTCAGTAAATCAGAAAGAATCAGGTATTTTCTGAGATCTAGAACACTCAGAGTAGATGAAATCAGAAGAAGTGATTTCTTTAGTTTGAAGTCTAGTCTTCAACTCTTTGATTTCATCATCTCATTGTTTACTCAGCTCGTTGAGTCAATCTGTTTCTCTGTCGAGAATCATGCATTGAGTCTTTCAGTTTTCGATAGAAACAGAGAGTATTACTGTTTCAGCAAATGACTCGTTGTCTTCATTGATGAATGATTCAGCACTAGAGAGTTTCGATGAATCAATCTCAGAGATTTGAGAAAAGCGACTTTGAAATTCTTTGAAACGTTCTTCGATAGATGAACGTTTTGACATGATGAAATTTGAAGAAAGAACGAAATCAAGTGAATGACAATGCTTGACAGTATTAATAAAGATGTATGATCAAGTGTTTAATCTTCAGAAAAGAATGTTGTTGATTAAAGAAATATTTTTGATTTGTGAGTTTTTGAGTGATTCTCAAGCAATTCACGAAGATTCTTTATCATCGATTCTCTTAATCGAGTTGAACAGCTTATTTTCACTCGTCTGTTTCACAAGAATGAGTTAATTCTCTTGATTGAGTGAACTTTGCATACTTAGTGAGCAATAAGTTGTCTAGCGATTCAAACAGTCTTGTTGTTGATTCTATCAAACTTTCTAGTGTTGTTCAGTCTTTCAATTGTGTTGATCATCAGATAAACGAATTTCTTTAGACTCGTTCTGTCTGTAGAAGTATGTTGAATGAGTAATGAGATCAGTATCGTGTGATTAACGAATTCTTAATATAATGTCAGAATCATGTCTAGATGAGTCAATCAGCAAAAGTCAGAGTTGAATAATGCTTGATCTTTAAAGATAGCTATAACTGAATATTAAGAATACAGAAGAAGATGAGTACAAAAGCTTCTATTTAAGTAATATTCAGAGACTGCGCTAAGCTTGAAGAAAATGTGTTTGTGACATGAGTAGAATGTGATGTAGAAAGAAAGATGATGTTGAACAAAAAGATGTTGAGAAAAGAAAATAGAGACTGAGTCAAATCTGAATCAGATCTGAGCTAGAAACATTGACTAGCTTTATTCAGTCTTGATACGTTCATAACAAATGTTCAAATACAGACATTTTATACATAAGTAATGCATTAATGAGAAAACTTCATTAAAAAAAGAAAGATATAAGTGAATTAATAAAGAATGATTTTTTTTTATTCTTACTCGATTCAACACTCATTATAAGTCTATGCAAGATTCTATATATTGTAGCGAGCGCTGCGCTAGCGTAGCGCTCTTTTTATATCTACTATCGCTTTTTTCTGTGTTTTATACTGTAACTGTTTTCAATGCAAGAACTTTATGAACTTGTTTCTTTTCTACTCTCTCTCTCTTTCATTTGACTTTTCAATGATGTCATAGTTTGAAATTGATTCAGTATGCTTGTTGAGAATATCATTCAAATGATTGCTGTCATTACGCTTATGACTTTTAGAAGCTTTCTCAAGTTCGTGATGTTCTTTTCACATTGCATCATCTTTCATTCTGTTAGAAATCAGCATAGAGCGAGTCATATGAGTGTAATGTAACGAGTATATAAATGCTAAGAAAGAAAAGTATCTAGAAGAAAAGAGTCAACTATCTATATGACTCAGAAGAACATAAGCTAACTCTGAATAGAGTTGACTTCAAAACAAGTTTATGCTCTAGTGATGAGCGATCGACGATAGCTTTCAGAATAGTCATCAACATAGTCATCAACATAGTCATCAATGAAGATGCGTAGCTAGAATCGTAACATTATCTTCTCTTCTTCAACAATTCATGTTTGCATGAATGTATTTTCTTAGTCTTGTGTAGAATCGAAATGCCTATTGTAGCAGACTCACTATGCAAGGTAGAAGTGTCATTGAAGCAGACTCACTAGTTGCACACGAACGAGTCGACAGATCAATTCACTGATAGGTAGAACAATGAGAAGGTAGATCATTGCATTGACAATGTCATTGAAGCAGACTCACTGATTGACTTGCTCATTGAAGAGATCGACTTTGAGCTCGTCATTGTAGCAGACTCACTAGTTGCATGTGAACGTATGATCAGATTCACTGATGAGTAGAATGATGAGAAGATAAATCATTGCATTGAGAATAGATGTCATTGAAGCAGACTCACTAGTTGCACGTGAACTGATAGGCGAATCGATTCACTGATAGGTAGAACGATGAGAAGATAGATCATTGCATTGACGATGTCATTGAAGCAGACTCACTGAGAGTTTGCTTCTCAAGATAGAGACTTCACGCAGTTCTATGACTGATCTCATTTGATTGTTTAACAAATTCAAAGAATTTCTTGCGAATCTGAATGAACGATTAATTCGCTGATCTTTGACCTAGTTGAATGATTTCAATCGTTTGTTTATACTCGTTGATCAGCGCACAAGTTTGAATCTTTTGTTTATTCTCGCTGAATCAGCTCACAAGAGAAGAAAGATGAGTGCTGCTGCACGAACGCAAGTCACTAGATCAAAGTCAATAGAGAGTTGAAGAACTACTAGCAGAAGCACTCGAAGAAATCGATGCAGATTATTTCACTTTGCCTGTAACGAAGAAGCATTTATATAATGTTAGAGATCAGCATAGAGCGAGTCATATGAGTGTAATGTAACGAGTATATAAATGCTAAGAAAGAAAAGTATCTAGAAGAAAAAAGTCGACTATCTATATGACTCAGAAGAACATAAGCTAACTCTGAATAGAGTTGACTTCGAAACAAGTCTATGCTTTAGCGATGAGCAATCGACAATAGTTCTCAGAATAGTTCTCAACATAGTCATCAACATAGTCATCAACGAAGATGCGTAGCTAGAATCGAAACACATTCTATCTTTCATTTAGAACATGTTAATAGAACGTGCTTGATCGACATTTAATTTCTGTCACACTCGCACGTCATCATAGTAACATCAAGTACTCATCTCTCATGTAGAAATTGATTGAAGTCAATTTTTCTCATGCGTAGCTGCGTCAGTAATGCATTGTGAGACTTTGCATGACTTTTGTGCAGTTGCAGATGTTGATGTGTCATCTTTGATGTCAGATATCAAAAATGAGCTGCGTTGAATTTCTCTTTTCAAACTATTCTTCATGTTTGTCTGATTTGTTTCTGTATGAGCGTCAGTCTCATCATCACTTCAATGCATTGACACTCAGTCAATGATGAAGACAAATCATGTGCATCATCAATCATTTTGTTCATCACTTCATTTTCAAGTACTTCTGCATGTTTCGTCACTCAATGTAACTTCAGCATGACTTCTCAAGATCAAATGCTTTTATGCATAATCTGAACTTGTGTTGAGATTGTGTCTAGAATCTAATCACACTGCAGCGAGATAGTGCGTAGCTGAATAGAATGTTTGATCAATAGAGATAGCTATAACTAGAATATTAAGAATACAGAAGAAATCAAAGAGAGTTTCAAGCTGTATTTATAGTAGAGCAAAACAAAGAGAACGAAGCAGATTTGCTCAAGTATCAAAAGCGCTAGAATAGAGTATCAAGACTGAGATTTAACATGAGTCAAAATCTCTAAAGCTTATTGACTAGAAAACTCTATTCAATTTCAACACACTCGTAACATTATCTTCTTCTCTTTAAAAGTCATGTTTCTATGACTTGTAATGTAGTTCATAGCATTGACGTAGAATCTTGATGCCTGCCTTTCTATCAATCTTTCTATTGATTCAAACCAACTCGTCAAATGTTTATTGTAGCAGACTCACTATGTGAGATAGAGTGATCATTGAAGCAGACTCACTAGTTGACTTGCTCATCAAAGAAATTGACTATCGACTTGCTCTTGAAGCAGACTCACTAGTTGCACGTGAACGTGAGATAGATCGATTCACTGATAGATAGAGCGATGTGAGTAGATAAATCATTGCATTGACAACATCTTTGTAGCAGACTCACTAGATTAATCTTGATTCAAATCGAGTTGAATTGAATTTGATGACACAGATTGTTTTGACTCAACTGATTCATGAGCTTGAGGAAAAAGAGATTGAACAGGTTGTTTTCACTCATCTACTTCACAAGAATGAGTTGATTCTCAAGCAATTCACGAAGATTCTTTATCATTGATTCTATTAATCGAGTGAACTGTGTCTACTTAATGAGCAATAGATTCTCTAGCAATTCAAACAGTCTTGTCGTTGATTCTATTGACTCTCTGATGTTGTTCTGTCTTTCGATTGCATTAATTATCAGGTAAATGAATTTCTTTAAACTCGTTCTGCCTAGACGAGTATCTTGAATGAGTAATGAAATCAATATCATGTGATAAACGAATTCTTAATATAATGTTGAGATCATGCCTAGAATTTAACCATACTGCAGCGAGATAGTGCGTAGCTGAATAGAATGTTTGATCAATAAAGATAGCTATAACTAGAATATTAAGAATACAGAAGAAATCAAAGAGAGTTTCAAGCTGTATTTATAGTAGAGCAAAACAAAGAGAATGAAGCAGATTTGCTCAAGTATCGAAAGCGCTAGAATAAAGTATCGAGACTGAGGTTTAACATGAGTCAAAATCTTTAAAACTTATTGACTAGGAAATTCTATTCAATTTCAACACACTTGTAACAACTTGTTGCAGACGTGTCTGATCTTTTGTTGATATCATAGCTTTCACTGTTTTCAGAGAAGTCTGATTATCACTGTATACTTTGTATATCTTTTCATGACATTCTTGATTCACTGTCGCTACGTCTGTGAAATGTTTTGCTTTCGCGACTAACTCTTTTAGCTCATCATGATGAGTGATGACTAAAGTCAATTTCTTCAGTCTTTTACCTAGCTTTCAGTTCATTTTTATTACGATCGCTGTAACATCATCTCTGCTGTCACTATCATTTAAGTAAACTCTTTGCTTCAACGTGAACATGTCAAGATTGTATTATTTTATTGACATTTTCTTGTTTGTAACTATAACTATCTTTGATGATTCTGATCAGAAAATTGCTGTGTAGAGATGACTTCAATTCATTTTCATCTGTTCAAGTATTTCTTTCATTCACTTTTGCTTCAGCTGTAAAGATGTCTTATGCAGCTTTGATTTTTGATCTCTTTTGAATATCAAGTTATTGCGAATTCGACGCATTGTTGTCTTGATAACTTCGTCTGATTTTCAAGAGTTCATGTTTGTTATCAATCTTTGTATTAGCTTTCATAAGTGAATATTTATCAACGTTGTGTTTATTTTCACCTGTAGAATCTCTGTTGATGTCACATGATAGACATCAATGATTTGTTGCAATGCTTTTTCTTGCACTGATCTCAGCTTGACATTCAGACTCTTTCAATAATCTTTCACTTTCTGTGATGTATATCATATGACGACTTCGTGACTAAGCAGAGAACGCATCATCGCGAAGTATATTTGCTTACTTGTCATCACTGATGAGCTTCAAGTAAACTCAATGATTGTCTGCATGATCTTTTGTCTAATCACTAGTTTTGCTTCGACATAATGCATGTGAGTCACTCATCTCAGCTTGAAGTTCAGTTGAACTCTCAAGACTCTGATATTTGATTTCAAGTTAATCTGATGTCTTGTCAGCTTTACATCAACTTTCATATTAAATCATTTAAAGATTCTCATAAAGTGAATCAACTTATGCTTTGTCATCAAGAATTTGATGTTATGCGTTTTTAATCACTATTTGCATTTATCATAGATTTCATTAAAAACTCTGCAGTTGCGTTTTATAAACTCTTCATATGTCAAAATATTGACATCATTCATGAAGTTTGTAAAGTTAGTTTTTAGCTTGATGTTGTCACATGCTTCTAACAAGTTCACATTGTAAAACAGATATAATATTGATGATAGTGAAGAATCTTGTGATATATTAATGTTCACGTTGCATTTCATCATCGTGTAATCATCAATTGTGATCGTGATGCATCAATCTTTCAGAAAGTTCTTCACAAACTTAAGAAGCAGTTTGGAAACTTTTCTCTTCTTCATGTCATATAAGAGTTTGCTGTGCATCACATTATTAAATGCATTCTTTTCATTCAGACTCAGCAATGAGATTACTCTTCTTTTTGTATCACTTTACATAGTATGTATCTTTTTTGTAATTAGTTGCAAAGTTGTATCTATTAATCTGTGCTTGCAAGCTTTCATCTGAATGTTTAATATTGAGTTGCAAGCTTTTATGATATTTCGCAAACGTTTGAATACGATGAACTTCAGTATTTTACTCAGTGTGTCAAGTAGCACAATTAATTTATATATTTTTGCATTGAAGTAATCTTTCTTGTCTGACTTTCACATCATTATTGTGACTGCGCTTTTGAACTGAGTTGATTATATTCTCTTCTGTAAACATCTTTTAAAGAGAGAGTGTATTTATTCTGACGTGTCATCAACGAGTCTGCGCATTATTCTATTTATGTATTTCGTGTGTCTTGATGTCTTGTCAGATGTCGCTTTGTAGATGACTCTCTTAATTTTACAATGCATCAGCGAAGCATCATCTTCAATCAAGAGCGAGTACTTAAAGTCTATTGTGTTCAGCATGAGAATCTCTGAAGATGATAAAAAGTGAGTCTGAAACATCATCTTCGCTTTATTCTGCGTTGTTGTGATGATGTTAAAGCACTCTGACTTGATCAGAAGAGAAATTGTCGCTTGAATCAGTATGTTTGCAACTGCATTTCTTGTTCATTTCGCAGTTTTGAACAGTTCTCTTAAGAATTGTTTAACATTCTGCATGATCTTTTAATACTCACTGCGTTTCTGTTTTCTGATGATCTTGCTCTTTGTGTCACATGCTTGAATGTACTCTGTTTAGTCGTCAACAATTCAACAGCTTCTTTTCATTCATTGCATGCTCTTGACAATCTTTGTACACTTCTTCGTTCATTCTGCTTTGATCATTTCATGTGATCTCGCTCAAAGAGTGAAAATCTTGACAATCTTCTTCAGTGCATTTAGCAATTGCTTGATGTATTCATCTATGCATCAACGTCTTGTCTCATGATTCAACAGTGATTTTGACATTTGTTCTTTCAAAATATTGATGAACTTCTTTTCATTCATTGTCTTTCAGTTGCAACGCGATTTTCGCGCTGACTCTTTGCAGACTTTGAAATCTATAATTGTTTATATCAACAGATGATCTGAGAAGTTTTTCATTTTTTCGTTGATTTCACATCATATTAATCGATTCATAATGTCATCTGTCGTGAAGATTAAATCTATTGTCATTTGAGATTCTTGATAATTTCTCGTAATTGTGTCTTGAAATAATGCTAGCAAAGCATCAATTTTTGTGATCATTTTAATTAACTCATTCAACAATAAATGTTGTCTTAAGTAGAATGATTCTTCTCATGTGAAGTGATGCAGATTGAAGTTTTCTACAAGAATGCTTTCTCTCAACATGTGCAGCGTCTTTTTGATGTCTGAAAGATTTTCTTTTTCATGAATGATCTCATGATCTTTGAGTGACAAATTGTATGCTTCATGAATGTGTATAACTCTTTGAGTCATCTGTGCATCATCTGTTAATGTTTGTAGTGTAATTGTGTCTACGTCTTTGAAGTATCATGTTGAGTATCAAATGTTGCTATTGATTCTCTTGTTTATGTAGAAACAGATTCTATCTTCATTATTCTTCAGCATGAAGTCAACAGTTGCTGAGCAGTATGCTTTGAAAATGTCATCAAATCATCAGAGTTCTTGAAGAATTAAAATGTCATAATTCTTTATCTTTTTCTCATGTAATAGTGCTATCATCATCTTGTTTCTGAACTTGTGAACGTTGTACTGTAGTATTCAAAGCTTCTTTTGCTGAAACATTAAAGTTCATATTTCAGACTGTTTAATGTTTTCTTGAGTGTCTGCGAAGCGCTTGCTTCACTTGTAAAATTCTCAACAGAAGATGACATTGACAATGATGTGACTGACGTTGACTTCAATTCATTTAATCTTGACTTCTTGATCAAGTGATTCAGTATAGTGTTTTCTGATGTGATGATTGCGCTGAGCAGATAACTTTTATTCATTGAACGTTTCTGCTTTCTCTTCAAGTCGTTGTTCATCAGCGATTTCAGATTGATAAATGTTTCTATGAATGTCTTTGATGTTGCTGCCTTTAGTTCTTTCTGCCTTCGTACAACATGATATAGAGATTTGTGCTTTGTGACTCTCTTTATTCTTTCTTTTTCAGCTTGTTGTTTATAACATTAAGAGTCAAAGACTCTGTGTATGTCTTGACATGCTTCACATTTTCACATGTCTTGAGTCTGTTTGTGTTACGATTTTAGTCTTCGTCTATTCTTCGTCTAGTCTTCGTCTGGTTTCATTCTAATCAAGTCTAGCGAAAACCTGATTTAAAGATGATATTATTGAAACTCTGCATCATATGTGTAAGACGTCAACTCAATCGAGTCTAGCACAGAGCTGAGAAACACACATATAAGAATCGAGTTCTTTTCTGTAAATACTTTTCTTTCTTAGCATTTATCTATTAGTTAAATGACACTCATATGACTCGCTTTATGCTGACTTCTAACAGTAGATAAATGCTAATCAACTACTCTGCTATTGACGTGTAGATGATACGAAATAACCTACTTCGTTCATTCAGAAAATTCGCAAGAAATTCTTTGAATTACTTTCATCAAAACACATCTTCAAATTTACTCAAATTTATCAAACCAACCACTCAATCTTCTCACAATCTACCTATCTTTACCTTCAATTTCTCACAATGACACGCGACTCTGAATCAGTCGAGTCATGAACAGCTCGTCTGCTTAGAAGCATTGCTAATAGATGAGTTTTTCTTATTTCTTTCAATGCTTCAGCAAGATCTCAGAATGTCGCTATCTCATGAAACATCAACATGAGTCAACAACTTCGTCAATGAGCTATCAATCAGTCAAATGAGATCATCAAGATGCTGATTGAACTAAGAGATCAACGAGACATGACTTTGAAACTCAACAAGCAATGAATTGATGTTCAAGTTGATCACATCAAGAGACTTGATGAGTTAAAGATCAATCAAATGACAATAGACACTCAAGAAGAGACTATCATCGAACTACGAGAGAAAGTCTTGAGTCTAAAAAAGAAACAGCGTTCAGCAAATCAGTCTCGATCTCATCAATCTACTGAATCTCGAGTTTTTATGAAATTTCTACCTCGTCAATCTATCGAGAATCATACTCGACGTGAGTCATTCACTTTATTTGATAATGATCATCACAAGTCTTTCAAGTTTTTGAACTCATTTGTATTCATCGACGAAGATGAATCAACATAAGATAGCTGAAGAGTCAAGATGAACGACAAGCTTCAGACAAATGTCAATCACTTCGATAATGAGAATATCTGTATTGTTTATATGATATCTAGACTAGAAGATGATGCTGCTGAACATATCTTTGCTTGACATCATCATGACGCTTCACATTCTTACATCTCAATCTACGAGCTATTTGAGCATCTGAAAGAAATATACAGTGAACTGAATAGAAATCGAAAGTGTCGTCGTGAGTACAACGCTCTGAGACAAACAGACAAGCTCTTCAACGTCTTCTACTTCGACTTTATGAAGCTATTCAACTATTTAGACTATGATGATCGCATTTTGATGAACTATCTTCAGAATAAAATCAACAATCGCTTGCAGAATGCTCTGTCAGTATGTCTTGAAGACTTCGCTTCACTTCATCATCTCAAGATCTTTCTTCAAGATGTGAATAATAAACAG
>JAABUK010010985.1_pt1 | contig 11917 bp, 17 predicted proteins | sample 5559141 | NCBI WGS metagenome assembly JAABUK01 (sample SAMN10711869, study PRJNA513367) | rock metagenome | isolation source: Antarctica rocks | place: Antarctica: Victoria Land, Pudding Butte nord | collected 2016-01-03 | reverse complement strand
CGTCACAGACAGCAAAATCTTCAGGTTGGCTCCTATGGGAAGACCAGCAGGCAGGTGGTGCACTCCAGCTACAAGAGGCACAGTGGGTAAACCAAAGCACAGTGAGGGTGTACATGTCTATATGGGCCTCACAACAACAAGTGACTCAGAGCTTTGGAACACAGAATCGCTGAAAACACTGGCAAACTTGCAGGGAAATCTCCCGCACTCCCTGTGAGATCTTGAGCCAGCGCCAGTTGCAGCATATTGTTTGTGTTTGAGACCTCAACCTCGCATTGATGCCTGTGAATGGCACCATCATGCAGCTTTGCTTTGTTGTGAGCTCGCGGCTCCGTGTGAGACTTGGCATGAATGGTCCAGTGTACCAATATCACCAGAGAGCTGTTCATGAGCACTGTCCATAACGGTCTATTCTGCATTACAGTCACTGACTGGGCCATCCAACGCTTTGACAAAGTCCTTATCACGCCTGTTGATCATCACTGACGTGCGTGCATCTACAAGGCACAACATGCACACAGTCTTCGCATGTCGCTTATGTACATAGGTTTATGCCGTCACTCTCCATCACATCACAGGCTTCCACATCAACTGTCGAACCAATACAGAAGCTTCGATGTTTCTGTGTACTCTTATAGCAAAATTACAGTGTCCTCAGATCATCTGGTTCAGAGTCGAAGATACAAGTAGTAGCAAACAGCCAATTGCCAACGGCTGCAATAGTAGATATGCATGCATGCCAATTTATCATCCTGCAAACTCAAGCTGCAGCAAAATACAGTTCGCTAGAGCAATCTTCCACTCAATGTATCTCACACACAAACGCAAAAGGGCTTTCAATGTATTCAGAAAACAGAAGACAAAACTTTATGCTGCAACCGCTGCTGTGGCAGCTGCCTGTTCTACCAAGGCTTTTCCAGGTTTGCTGGTCTTTTGAAAAGCCATGCCTTTGATCCCATCAGGATTGGCCACGAATCCCAACCTATTGTACAGACCTACAACATTCGGCTCAGCATACAAGGACACTATTGTGATGTCTTCATTGACTAATCTAGCTGTCAGGCGTTCAACCAGACCTCTACCCAGCCCACTGCGCTGCCATGCCGGGTTGACCTGCGCAGACATGCTCGCAGAGTCAAAAGAGCAAAAGGTTTCGCCAACATGGCTTGAGAAGCTGTGGTGCAAGTGAGGCCACACCTGCTTTGAGGGCCAAAGCAGCAGTATGGTCGATAAAACACAGTCTTGATGAGATGCATTGTGCTACCAACAACAGGACCTTAGGCTCTTTTTCAAAACGAACTCCCACCAGCTTGGTTTTGTTGCATACCGCATATACTTGTGCTCTCAAGCCAGGATGTCTGATGAGTCACAACTGGCTGCACACCCCAGACTCTAAGATTATAAATGAAATTAAGCGACATAAAATGGTGACAAGCTCACCGCAACATCCCAGATTGTGGCTGAGAGAGCACCATCACTGGTGGCGCGGGCAAAGCCTAGAAGCTGCCCTTGCCTAGCCCACCGACTCTGCTTCATGCTACGGATCCAAAGCACAGAATGACTGTGGTCAAGTGCAAGTTGCAGCCGATTTGGGTCCCTCAGCGGAAAGCCAACCTGTTGCATGCATGCCAGCCTTAAGTTTCTGGTGCGATGAGGATTCAGCTGGTTTGATGGAGATTAAGGCTGTGCGAAACAATCTGTGATTGGTATTCGTACATGCAAGATGTAGTCTGAGCTGAATGCAGCAGCACCTTTTGGAAGAGAGCGTTCAGGTCTGAGACAGTCAGGTCATTCATGCCCCATACAAATTGACAGCCTTCAGCTTCGAAGGCCTTGTCCAGTTTAGTAACAGCGGGGGCCGTTACTTTGCTGTCTGTTGATGATTGCCAGGATGCTTTGTCTGCACACATGCCATCGGCCGCTGCAGCTGCGCAGTGGCAATTTGCACGTGAGGGTGTATGATCGAGACAGGAGTAAACTTGAGGTAAAGTCCAGTTTTGAGTTGCTGCAAAACAAATCAGCCAGTCGCACTGAGCGCACGATGCGTATCTCATTGATATATGCATTTTTCACACGCCAAGCTGCGCGCACCTGAACTTTTGCTGCCGACGTAGCTTAGTTTGGGCTTGTTAGCTGGGGGTCTGTCGATATTGGCCAAGGTCGACGCTACAGGCGAGTTGAGCCAATTCGCGGATCCGCGGCGGTGATGAGAACGTCTAATATAGCTGCAGCTGCAATGTGTTGCCAAAATCGGTTTGACCGAACAAGGGGAAGAGCTGGCAAACAGCCAGCGCGGCCCCATGCCTCAACGTATCGTGCGCTGTTGCGGCATAAAGGCCTGGTCAGGCTCTCCACGATCGAGACTGATTCACTGACTTGTAGACCAGAGCTCTTGGCTACACCTCAAGCCAAAGCAGCTCTTAACAACGCCAGCGCTGATGTCGACCTAGCCAATATGCATGAACGTTTACTCTCCGCGTTCCGTGTCGAGCGCTCCGTGCATTCTGTTTCGTGGTTTTGCATTCACAGCCCTCACGTTGTCGCGGTAGCGCATGAGATCTGCTTAACCGCGACGGCTTTGCGAGAATCTTTCCAGGTCGTGGCGATATCGTGCTATTGCTACTTGAAACCTCGAAAACGGCGGTTTTCTTAGATCGCTTTGATGGCTTCTTTTGTAAACAGCTTTGCTGTATTGGAGGGCGACGGTGAGCCAAGTACGTCCACGACCACTGGCAAGAAAAAAAAATCAAAAAAGAACAAGCGTTCAGCTTCTGCTGCATTGCCTCCGTCCGGCACAAATGAAGCTGTTGCCCCTACTACTCCAGCAGCAGCGCCTGCTCCAGAAGAAGACAATGCCGATGATGGCTTTCAGCTCGCGGGCAGGCTGTCGAGACGAAGCAGCACGGGCAGTGCTAAGCCCAGTACGCCGGCGAGTAATGTAAAACAATGTACGCTTGAGGAAGGAGTGCATGCTCTGGAAGTCGCCGCTCGCGAGACGCATTTTACCCAAAGCGCAGACAGAGTGTCGCAATGGAAGTCTTGGCTGCAACGGGTAACCGAAAACATGTCACCTCCACAGTTGTAGAAGGCTTTAGCCGCAGCATCTGCAACTTTTTGACCTACTTCAGGTCGAGGACAGGAACAGCGAGACCTTCACAGATCCGTCTGCAAAACCTATGATCTACAGCACTTTTGGAGACGTAAGGGGTCTGCTGCTCAGCATATCTGACAGTATTGCCATGCATTTGTATATGCCAATTCCCAGCCCTATGAGCTGCTTGCAGGTGTTACTCCTAAGCAGAGCCTTGGAGATCACAGTACAGCGGTGCCTTGAGGCTCCTTTCCCAGACAAGTATGACCTAGCAAACTTAGCCGGAGTGATCTTTGCTGCGCAACCCAGCTTTGCCAAACATGACACTCTAGATGCACTCTTCTCAGCTATTATCCAGCTGGGAAAGCTCATGCCAACTTCCGATAGCAAGGCAGACATTGACATGCGGCGGAGGACAAGAATAGCTGTTGCTGGCACAATGCACGCGCTCAAAGAGCAAGATAATGTGAACAGCCCCAGCAGTGTTCAGTCCTTTGACTCAGAGCTGCCTGACCGCGCTGCTACACAAGCCCAGCAGCTAGAAGGGCTGGGCAGGCAAATCAATGACCCACTGGAGTCAAAGTCAAGGTGCTTGCTTGTCTACTGCTTGGATCAGCTTGTACACTGCTTTGCACTAGAACTACAGAGGGAACATGCGGGAACACCACCATCATGTCTGCATGCCATCCATGCAACTGGACCCTTGCAATTCTGAGCAAAACTATTCTTCTCAACATGCTGCATGATCTTTCTGCTTCATGTCTCTTTCCCACCGTCACACGCACGTAGACTTTTGAGCTAGACATAATGTCCAAGCAACATGTGGCGCATACACATCTGGGTCTGCCATTGCAGCAGCATATGGCAAGACTGCTGGATGAGTTGTAAAGCTGGTCCAGAAAGCACAAACTGGGCAGTCTGGTATAATACTTGGCTTCTCGTTAAAATGACGCCGAAAAATGTATCTTATCTTTTCTTTTCTTTGCTTTCAGGGAGCGCAAGGATCACATGAGCATGGTCCACAGAGCCTTGAGGCTATCTAAGGAGCACCTAGCGCTGTTCCATCCCAGGGACGGCCCTAATCAAAACTCCAATGCCTGGCGTGCTCTAGATGCCTTGGACAACCTTGTGCTGCATCTGGCCGGCACTGCAGAGGTACAACACTTCAGCCAACTCACTTTGCTTGCCTGTGTGTTGGGCGCTGGGAGGACCACAAGTTTGGAATGACTGTGTTACAGATCACTGCCTTGTCACACACAGTGCACAGAGAGAGTGTGTCTGACATACTACACTAGTGAAATAGACACACTCGCAGATGGCCTTGCAGGTGTGCTTTGCGCTTGCTGGCTATTGCTATTGTGTACCTTTTGAACAAATGCACAACAGTTTTCAACAGCTTTGCTGAATTGAGTGCACACCTTTTGGTCTTCTCGTTGAAATTATGCATGGCGGGTTCAGACTTTATTGCCCTGTTTACCTCTGAGACTTGTTGTTCTGAAATGCAGACCCAAGTGGTTGATGTAGGCAAGCAAGTGCAGATGCCAAAGGGAGATGAACAGTATGCACAAGAGCTGTCAGACATTAGAGGCAAGATTCAGGTCAGGCTTTCTTACAGCAATGATAGGATAACAATGACAACAATGTTGACAATAGTAAAATAACAGTGATAATGCCAGTTTCATGCAGGAATGCTAATTATATCATTGAGAACAGTAACACAATACAACATTTTTGTACAGCAGTAATATCAATTCGCAAACATAACCAGAGAAATCAAGCAGCACAATGAGTTTGTCAAATACTTCCCTTCCCTTCCCTTCCCTTCCCTTCCCTTCCCTTCCCTTCCCTTCCCTTCCCTTCCCTTCCCTTCCCTTCCCTTCCGAGACTGTCAGCCTGCAGCAGGTCAGGTAGTTTAGCACCGCCTGCTATTCCACTACACCCATACTGCCCAACCTCTTTCTGTGGGGTGCAGGAGTGTGAGCAGGTATTGGAGGTGCTGAGGAAGCAGGAGCGCAGCCTTGAACTTCTAGTCCACCCAGAGCATGCCTACCAAATCAGCTCACAAGTATGCAAACTGCACCCATGCGTTATGTTTCATGCAAATATGCAAATTGCACCCAAGCATCATACTTTGTGCATTTACTTCACTGCAGGTATGCAAACTGCACCTTTGTAGTTACTTTGCGTGCATATGTTTCACTGCAAGTCTGCGCTGGACTTGCAACATGCCAAGCATTGGACTTGCACCATGCCAAGCATTGGACTGAATAGCACAAGCTCAGTTGCATGCTGGACCACGACTCAAGCATGTACCTATTCACCTAACAAGTACAGTCTCACCCATGTCTGGATTGTCATTGTTGAAGTCTCTACCATACATGGATGGCCTGTGACATGCGTGTCTGTGCGCATATTGGCTCATACCAGTCAGGCCCAATGTCACAACATACATTATACTGATATTTCCCATAATTTCCACACGCCAGACTTGGCAAAGCCCACTTGGCATTGAATGCAGCAGTAGCAAGCAAGCATCCTCAGTAGTCACAGGAGACACTGTGTGTCGGTCTCCGTCAACATGCAAACCATGATGTTCATTTGCTTGCCTCCAGCAATGCTGTACACCTGTTCCTGCATGTACACACATCCTGGCAGGCACAGACTGCTTTCTGTTATGCTCAGACGCAAGCCTTGAGGCGCACAGTGCGCAACATCCACAACTGGGCTGTGAAGCCTGTCTGCGCTGTGCCCAGTTGGTATGTACAATGTCAGCTGAAGTCAAGCTCTAGAGGTACCTAGTAGGTATCTGGCAAGAACGAGTAGCTGGAACGCCTATAAATTTTTATTACTATTAAGCACTAGATGTAGACCGCTTGGGCTAAGGAGCCCTGTCTTGTTGCCTAAACCCTAACGGCCTGTCTTGTTTCCAGGCAGCACAGACCAATGGGTTTGCGCTGCATGCCAGCCAGGAGCAGCTAGACTGCTTCCAGTACCTAAGGGAGTGCATGATCAGCAACCAGAGCCCCTACAGAAACCCTTCGGGCCTTTCGGCGCAAGGCCTGTCTGAAGGGCAGCTTTCAGAGGCTGCCCACTACTTCCTGGCCAACCTGGAGCGGCTTCTGAACGCCAACTTGGACACACTCACTGAGGTGATATTGCTGCACATGACGACAGCTGTAGTCAAAGATCTAAAATACATGAACTTTGAATGGTTCACCAGTGCATCATGCTCTTCTTGGTTCTCACATGTAGCATCTGCTGGAGCAGAGTACAGTCATGAGGCATCAAAAAGTTGTTAAACGCTGTTCATAGTCCTTGGTCTAGCTGCTTGGGTATGTTGGAGCATGCCTTTATGTGTTTGAGTTTGCCTGCTGTGTCTGAAAGTGCGGTGGAGTTACTTCAAACTCATGGGACAGAAACTGCCCTCCTTCCTTCCAAACTGGAATGTCGTCTGTTGTTTCTATGCCTCCTGTGTCTGATGTGCCTCCAACTGGACACCTGTGCCTGGTGTATTTGTGCCACATGCATCACATCTGTGCGGCACCTATGACTCAACAGGTGCCACAACAGGTGACACAACAGGTCACACAACAGGTGCCACAACAGGTGACACACCAGGTCACACAACAGGTGACACACCAGGTCACACAACAGGTGCCACAACAGGTGACACAACAGGTGACACAACAGGTGCCACAACAGGTGACACAACAGGTGACACAACAGGTGCCACAACAGGTGACACACCTGCTGTAATCCTCCCAAGCATGATGTGCAGATGCGAGTCAAGGCTGAGGAGATTGGGCAGAGGCTGATCAAGGCCAAGAAGACTGAGCAGGACCTGTTCAACATCAATGCTCCTCAGAGTGCTAGAAAGCAGAACCAGCAGCACCAGCACAGCCACCAAAAGCAGCTCAAGGTATCTAAGGCTGGGCTGATTCTTACTTGCTTGCTCTTTGTTCTGTTATTGAAAACACTCCAATTTACTTTTGCCCCAATACATGTCTGAAAACTTTCTTCTTGCTTTTTGTTGTAATCAGGTGTGGTTTCTGGGTGCAACACCTGCAATGTGCTGCTGCTCCCTGGTAATGGTATTCTGTGTTGAACATTGCATGACTCTCACACAGGATCAAAAATCTCAATGCTTTTGCAAATACCAGGATCATTTAACCAGACATCCATTCCTGCTAGGGCACTGTGCAGTCATGCAAGCATGCTAACCCGGGTCTACATGCACAGCTGCTGCTTTCCTGTTGGCCTGTATCAAGTCAGGGCAAGCAAGCATGCAGTCCAATGCATTTTGTGACTCCCACAACTAAACAGGGCTTTGTGCTTGCTGCAGGACTGCATTGCAGCAGCTGAGAAGATCTTGCAGGAGTCCAAGGCAGAGTTCAGCCATATGGAGTCCTACAAGAGCCAGCTGCAGCTCATCTGGTCCAGGGATGATGTGCAGAGCTGGCTGACGCTGTTCACCAACATCATTGCTGACAGCCAGAAAGCGCTTGCTGCCATGGTCGATGCATCCACAGGCAAGGACCAGGTGAGCATTGGGGTGTTTGTCAGCAGTCAACTTCCTTCTACATTCTCTGTCTCTCCAAATCATTCAGGGAGTCATATAGGGTGAACAGACTATATCTAGGAAGTCTGACAGCACACTGAGCCCTGAAACTTCAATGGTGTTCAATAACTGGAAGTTGGACATTACACTAACCGCTGATAGTTCTTGACATAGTCGAGAACGGCCATACTTTCTGTTTGGTGCGTAGTTAGCCATGCTGTGCATGCACCAACCAAACGATGCGTCGTATCCCTGTGCCTTGTGCCCTGAAAACACTGCAGCACTGAAATACTTCAGTTTCTTATCAATCTGCACCAGTCTTGTCACAGCAGATGCCTGAATCCTGACGTTTGTGCATTCAGATGCCTTGTTTCTGACACCACTACATGGTCTTCTCAGCTGATGCAATGCAAAGCTGCAGCAAGGACAATCTCACTGTAGTGGCAGCAACCTGCAGAAGAAGGTTGCAGCTTTATTGCCTGCAAGCACAACACATGTTTCAACATAGTAGTTGTCAACAGCCCCCTGTAGCAGCAGCAGATCTTCTGAATGAGTAGGTGACAACAGCCATGCACCACCACAGGTCCAGTTGGTACCTGATTGTATGTGTATGCAGGCAAACAGGCGCGGACAGACTCCACGCGCAGCCCCTGTACTGAGCTTATCCCAGGCTGACCCCCTGGTGCAGAATCTCAACTCTGGTGCAGGGCCCATAGGCAGCTCTGCTAACACAGGTGAGGTTAAAGTGTCACAATCAATACACTGGGCTCACTTCTAGTGTGAAGCATTGTTCCATTGGAGAGGGCGTGACTACAAGCAGTCACAGTGCTCACAAGGACAGCATGGCATTCTTTCTGTGTTGCATTTGAAGCATGCTTGTGCAGATCAAGGGGATAAATGGAGGCAATACATTCTGCATTTGGCTGCTGACATGCACAGCCTTGGGTGCTTAGAGTGTGACTGCTACTCAGTCTTTTGCCTGCTTAGCTAGGGAAACAGTGTGGGCATTGCTTGGCATGGTCATTGTATACAGACGCTGTGAGGTTTGTGGAACCTTGGAATGTCTATACAGCCACTTCAAGCCATGATCCCTGGGCTTCATAAACACTTACCTGACATAGTACATGACAGACCATGTGTCACCTACATGCATTCTGCCCTTGATAGAACCAGCAGGGCATGCCATCAAGTTGATGACCAAGGCTACTGCAACGTGTCTATTCATCAGGGCCGCCACCATGCACACTCGCCTATGCAAAGCCCAAACCTCAAGCTTGCTAGGTGATTTTGTTATCTTTGTCTTGTTAGCACCAATCTTGTACATGATCCAAGCATATCGTAACTGCTATCGGGCAGAATGTAGGGCTTAGGGATTCTGTTCTGTAATTAAGCACATACTGCTGCATGCGGTGATGTAGTAGCTCATAAAATCACTGCAGCTGCTGCACATGCAGACAGTGCTGCAAAGGCAAGGAATGCAAGGCTTGATGCTGAGCGTCAGGATGTTAATGGAGGCACAGCAAGTAACCCTGCGGTGGCTGACCCTGTGCATCCGTCAGGCCAAGCAGCAGAGCTTCAGATGGGGAATGGTGTGCATCAACAGCCAGGAACTAGCAGTGCTGCTGGACAATCTGGTGAGCTGCCTGATTGTAGGACTGCTCTGCGTGGTCTGCACTGGTACTATACATCATGCTGTTGTGTTGTGACAGTGTGGATTTCCTAATTTGCCTAATTGAGTAGACGCATGTAATTGCTGATCCCAAGATACTGGCAATTCGTAAGTGTTTCTGTCGTATGTTAGTCCTGCAGTGTGTGCGGTTTTGCGTGTAGGTCAAATGAATGGGCAGCATGAAAGCCAGCAGCCAGATTCTTTTGAGCAGGCCAAAGGCAGGCGAAAGAATCGTGGGAGGCGGGAGTAGCTATACAGACTGTATGCAAGATGGCGCCTACTTTTTCCTTACGCGCTCTTACATGTGCTTATGAATTTCTGCCCAATGCAAATGTCGTGATGTGCAATCCTGCTCATGAAACCTTATGCAACTGTCTTATGAGCAGGTTGCAACGACACCCTCGGTGATCACCCTGGATCACCCTGCTTGTGATGAGCGAATGCGCTACAGCTTGTTATCACATGTCCTGTAGAGCAACCATGCTCACGGCTGTATTACATTGGAACACCAGACAAGGTGTCAGCTCATATGATGCATTGCCTCTTCAAACATTGGACGTCCAAGCTGCTCAGGGTTCAGGCATATGATGTGTACGAGAACCTGGTGTAATAAAGGGTGAAAAGCTGCTTTGCGTAATGTTAGTTGCTTGCAGTTGCTGGTCCCACTACTAAGGGCCATTTTTCAATTGGACACTTCCGTGACAAATTCCGAAATTGGATGCCTGCATGGAATGAATGAAACTTACCGTTACTGCACCGTATGCACGCCTGCAAGCGCTCGCGTTGGCAATGAACACAGGCCTGCCGTGCCTTAGCTGTGCAAGCAACCTCCCGCAATAAGTTCGCACCGCATTGTAAGGGACAGCAGTGCATGTGTGTTACTGAAAGCTCACGAAGTATGAACCAGCCTTGCAGGCTGCAATAGCTTTGTTGACCTTCACAGGGCTTTTGCAGCCTCAAGGGCTCTTGTGTTGACACAATGGTGAGCAGAGTTTTGGAAGTAACTGCAGAAGTATCAGAGTATGCTGAGGGCTTGGCTGAGCTCATTCAGCAAAGCCTCACGGAGACATGTTCTTGTAGGAGGAGGCGATTTTGGACGATATAATCGATCCACTCTTGGACGTCAGAAACGGTAGACCAGGAAAGCAAGTGCAGCTGACCGAGCAGGAGATCCGGCAGCTATGTCTGACAGCGAAAGAGATTTTCATGAGTCAACCCAACCTGCTCGAGCTCGAGGCCCCTATCAAGATTTGCGGTAAGGACTTGCAGCTGAATCGCTTATTCCGTCTTCATCCAGGCAATTCTACTAACATCTGCACAATTGCCGTAGGCGACATTCATGGTCAGTACTCAGATTTGCTGCGGCTCTTTGAGTACGGAGGGTTTCCACCCGAGGCCAACTACTTGTTTTTGGGGGACTACGTTGACCGCGGCAAGCAAAGTCTCGAGACCATTTGCTTGTTGCTTGCGTATAAGGTATGTGGTCCAGGTCACCAAAGCGTTGTTCGCCTAAGCCTGAAGGAGCAAGGTTGATGCTTATAACTCAGCAAAAGCAAAAGGATTGTCTCTAGCCTGGCTGTCCACTGAACTCAGCTGAATGTGCAACCCCACATGTCACTGTTACAATTTTGGTCAGCATGCGCCACATGACCTGATAGTACTGTGACAACAGCAGCAGCTGCAGCATCAGACAGGTAGCAACCTGTGCAACTGCATTGCAGACCACCGCTGACATTTTTCCAATCTGTTGCGGCCAAACAGCCATTGTGTCAGGACTACATGCGTCACATATTCCATGATAAAACAGCTTGCATTGTGAATATGTGCTTCTGGCGATGAGCGTCGCTGACACAGTCTTGGCGACTGCTGTACTTGATTTAATGGTCAAGGTTGGCTTCAGTGGTCCTGATTCAATGGATGCAGGTCAAGTATCCAGAGAACTTCTTTCTGTTGAGAGGTAACCATGAGTGTGCGTCAATCAATAGGATTTACGGCTTCTATGACGAGTGCAAACGGCGGTACAACATACGCCTTTGGAAGACATTCACAGACTGCTTCAACTGCTTGCCAGTTGCTGCTTTGGTAGACGAGAAGGTCAGCAGCGTCAACCATGGTTCTCAATGCTTGTATCATGCCTTGCATACTTTGCTGCAACGTGAAAGCAATTTGCATGTGATGTTGAAACCCAGCTTGCTTGCTATGCGTCACAATGAACTTTGCATGCTTGTTGTCCCTGCATCGTATGAGCTCATGCATTACAACGTGCACATGTGAACTGTGACTCATGCCAGTGTTCAGTTCCGTTTGCTTGTTGTTACACTGCAGCAAAAGTCATGTACACACAATTGTCCAGGCCATTTATAGCAGTTGTGTTCATCAAATCATGTAAGCTGACCAATCGTGTACACACAATTGTCCACGCCATGGTATAGCAGTTAGTTTGTCAAAACATGTAAGCTGACCAACCAATGACATGCTGGCCATGTGTGTGAGTGGCGGCTGCTGTGCAGATCCTCTGCATGCATGGAGGCTTGTCGCCAGAGCTGAAGTCTCTGGAGCAGATAAAGCGCATCCCCAGGCCCACAGATGTGCCTGACAC
>JAABUK010010984.1_pt1 | contig 11917 bp, 12 predicted proteins | sample 5559141 | NCBI WGS metagenome assembly JAABUK01 (sample SAMN10711869, study PRJNA513367) | rock metagenome | isolation source: Antarctica rocks | place: Antarctica: Victoria Land, Pudding Butte nord | collected 2016-01-03 | reverse complement strand
CCTGTCATGGCCGTCTGCCACAATGGTGGATGCAGAAAAACAGCACTGCACCTGTGTGTTCTCCAACAAAGTCCAGTCCTTATGCTGGTCAGTGTACCCCAGAGACTTGCACGCACTGACAGGGCCAGCAGCATGGCTGACATCATCTTGGTGAATAGTAGCTTCTGAAAGCTGAGGGTCTGTGAGATGCAGTGCTGTTGGGGGTTTTCTGGTTGTCCACAAGTCCTGCAGCATGCAGTCAGTATCAGAGCATTCTGCAGTCAAAGCAATCAAGTCTCAGTTGCAGGCTTTGCTGGTACCCGATTCTGGGAGGCCTGCAAGATGTGATGCTATGAGTTGCTTCTGTTCAATTGTGCCGTCCCTGCAATATATAGTTGTCACCAATGGCATCATGTGTCATGTCACTACTAGCGCAACAATGGGATTGACAACTGCTCTAGCCTGAACCATACTGGCCAGAAAGAGATCTCAAAACTTTACAGACAATTAGATAGTGCACAGGTGCTGCACATTTTGGCAGGAATGGTGCCCTGTCACGTTCTTTTGAATTGCTGACCAGGCAGGGACTGCATTAACCACATGCCAGTGCAGCCTTCTGCTTGTATGCAAACCGCACAGGCACAATTTTGAGTCAACTCAAGTCACCTTCTGAGCATGCTCAACAGCTTACTGCTTTCAAATTTTGTTCAGCTGACAGCAGGGACCGAGTCTGATGACTGCTGATGCTCTGGTGTGCGGCAGAATGTCATGGGTTGCATGCATGCTCAGACTTTCACAGATCTGAAGGTTGCTTAGGCGCACCTCCATTCTGAGCACACGCTCTATATCATGACCATATACTCTCTCAAAGATCCTGCGGGCGTATGCCTCTGCAGCTTCCCCTTCCTGCCTCAGGAAAGCACTTGGGTCCTCTGCCTCCTTCTGCTCTACTGCACCTTCCTGGTCAGTTTGAGGGCCAGCCCCATCCTGCCCTTCTGCAGGGCCCTGGGTGGGGTCTGATGGGGCGGCCCCCTCATCCAGGTCAGTCACAGCATCTGCCCTGTAAGTCAGCAAGCCCAATCAACAAGTGCAGTGGGCAGTATCAATAACATTATTTTGTATAGATCAGCATCATGAGTATGCCGTAGAATGACATTCTGCAGGGCCACAAAGTACTTACAGACAGACCCAGATTTGGTGTAGCATCTAATCATGCCAAAAGTAGGTTTGCTATGCTGGATTGGCTATCAGATGTAGCCTCAAGTCAGATGGCTGTGACTATGCAGATGACACACATGCATCAGCAGTGTATCAAACCATCCAGACATTCAGGTGTTTGCAGCCTTTGTGCAAAGTAGTCTTTTCTGCAATTCAAGTGAAATGTTCTGCAGTGCGCACCTTCCAAACAGCCGCTGAAACAGAAGATCCTTGGCCCACACAATGCAATGAATGGGCTTGTCAGGCGTGTTGCGGATGGTGCATACAGGATAAGTCTTGGGTGCCTGCTTGGGCTGGCACTCGAAGCATTCAGTCTTGCCTCTCAAGTGCACAGTTGCCTGCACATTGCACGGTCAATGGTTGGCCAAAACAAGAAGTTTTGCATGCATGCAAGGCATAGAGTAGGTGTCATATTTCAAGCTGGCTTGCAAAAACACATAGTTCATTTATGTGAACGCACATATGTCTTGACATATCTAGTCCTGCCAAAAGTTTAAATGATGATTCTGGCACTATACAGCCTGTGGACTGCCCATTTCAGGAAACTTAAGCCGATTGTGAGAAGCTGCATGCTGTCTCCTTGCGCTGAGTAAAAAACTGCTGGCCTGTCCCACATGATGTTTTATGAAAACCTTGTTTTGGTGAGGCTCACCTGCCCAAGGTATCCTGCTGTGCCAGATTCAATCAAAGGTGTCTCAGCAGCCAAGCAAAGCCTGTTGACATGGCGGCGAGCTTCCAAGTTGTCCAAGCCATTCATGACCAGATCAAAGGACTTGAAGAAGTCCACATCATACTGGGGCTCCTTGACGTTGCCCTACATCACAGCAGGGCAGTTTGTCATTGGTGGCTGTGGCTGCAGTGGGTTACTTGAGAGTTTATGCATAAAGTGAGTCGTGCTTGGCTCTTCAATGAAACAATGGATGGTGGTTGCGCTGTTTATGTGCCTGGCTAGCTGCATGCCATCTGCCCAAAGCATCAGGCCTTGGCCATGGGAAAGTGCTGATGCTGATCCTGATGCTGGTGCTCAACAGACAACAGACGCCAAATGACAGCAAGGTGCAATGCCACAGGTATCAAGTGCACAGTACTGTAGGCTGTGAGGACACTGATTGACCAGGAAGTAGCATGCAGATTGGCTGTCACAAAGACAACGATGATGATACGGCAGCTTGCAAATCACAGTGTGTTCTGATTTATGCTGCCAGCAAACACAGCTGGATCAAACAGCTGGCATGTTGTTACAAAAGACTTTGGAGCACAAACCTGGTCTGCCTGAATCTTTGCTTCTGGTCTAAAGCGCTTCACAGCTTCAGCAGCAACCTTTGCCTTGCTGTCGCCAACATGGTGCTTGCGAAAAAGAAACTGCCTGTTCAGGTTGCTGGTCTCTATTGTATCCATGTCAATCTGCACAACACATTGGTGTAGTAATGCATAGCATGTGCACTGTGCAAGTAGCAGATTAGGTCAAGCATACCACATGAATGTTGACAAACCCAGTCAGCACCAAGGTCTTCAGAAGCTCACAGCCAATCCCTCCTGCTCCCACACATAGCACTTTAGAGTCCTTGATCTGCAGCAGTGCCACTCTGGTAAATACGTGTATGACACACAGCAGCTGATCAAGATGCTGCACAGACAGCTTTTGCTGGCCCACCTTGTTCTTTGCCTCATCTGACCTGGCAAGGGCTGGCCACACTGTCATTTCAAATGACTATACAAGGGGCGAAGGCGTTGTTGCAAGGATGTTGCTGCCTGAAGCTGATCTGCCTAGATCACACAGAAAAAGCCAAAGTGCTCACAGCTGTTAGGCAACGTGGTGTCCAAGTGCACTGGGCAGGTTCACACGCCATACAGCTCGACTTGATGCGGTGTGCATTCCGAGAGCAATCTTTCTTTACTGCGCACATGAAGCATGCTATGGACACATGCATGTCAGACAGGCGACACGCACATGAAGCATGTGAATATTTTATGCTCGCAGCACAACTGGACAATCGTTTGACCTCCATTGTCTGAACGTTTGTCGACCGCTGACGCACACTTTAATTGCCGGTAGTGACACGCCCTTGTCGTCTCTTGGTGCTTTTACGGTTGTTAGGTAGTCCACGGTCTGCATGCTTTTCTGAAGAGGTCTTCGGAAGCAGGCCTGACGCTGAACGTACACCATTCGACAGCACCCAAAAGGTGCATACATGTCCGGGGACTGGCAATCCAACTGGAATGCCGAAGCCGAACTCAGGCCAGGTAAACCTAACAGACCATGCATCCTCCTCTCGTTACGTGCGAGCTTAAACGCTTATCGTGCCTTGTCCACCGAGTCAAGACAACCTCATCAGAGCGCTTGGTGTAGGTGTTTCGCTGCCGCCCCGAAGAGGAACGCATAGACGCTCGAACAGTACACCACTCCTCTCAGCTCCTAGCAGCTACTGGAAGTGGCAGGTGCAAATTTGCTTGCCCTCACGTCCCGTCTGCGGATGCGATCTGCACCTGCTGATTGCTCCCTGCTGAGGCACCTGAGAAAGTCAGGAGCTCTGCCTGTCTTGGTCAATGCAGAGTGACATTTTGAGCTGTGCTTGCAGACCTGAAGAGTCAGACTATGCAGCATTGGATGAAGACAAGGCAGGCATTTTGGCAGATGTTTTGCATGGTCCTGTATTGACAAAAGCAAGATCAGGTCTGGAATGCAGCCTTGCAGAGTGCTTGATATATGCTCCTTGTGCTGCTCGCCACTGGCCACCAGCTCCAGCCTGTCTATGACTCAATGATGCATGCACAGGCCCTCGGCGAGCTGACCTTGGCTCACCTCTGCTCCTCAACCGATCTGCAGGTCGGATGTTGAAATTGGAAGAAACACCACAGGTATGCAAGCTGAGTGTGATGCAGGGTGAAGTTACCCAGCTCATGTGATGAAGCAAGTCACTGTCAGCATGTAAGGTGCACGCAGCTCATGTATGTAGACAAACTACCTTGCTGACGCTTGCCAGCAAAATGTCCGGGCGCATGACAAAGGGCAAGGGCAAGCTTGCTGTCTTGCATGAGGTATTACTCTCGGAGGCTGGATTGGGGTGCTTCAAGGCTGTTACAGATCCTGAGCATTGCCCATGTTTATGGTTGAGTAATGACGCTTGCATGCTGCAAGTCAAGTAAGCTTGATATATCAGTCGCAGCAAGCTGAAGCTTGCAAACTTGTTTCCTCGGAACCATCCTGCTGTTGCTGTGTTTTGGTATGAACATCCAGGTTGTAGGTCTGAGCTGCTATGACCCTCAGTTTTTTGTCACAGCAGTGAACTTATGCAATCCCTGCAATTCATCTGTTTGTGGTCAAGCAGTTCTTGCTGAGAATATTGAGACATGCACAATGCTTTTGGCTGAAACAGTGTGAAGATAATTCATGTACTGATGCATGCTTTGACGCTGCAGGCATTTGAGAGCAGTGAGGAGGAAGGTGGTGATTCTGGAGAAGATGGTATGCCGACTTCATTGCTCACACCATTTTCTCACTGGTAGCTTGCTTTTACGGGACATAGGTCTGCAAAATGCCAAGGATGCGTGTAGCACTGACCATGCATGCATCACCATATTGTGTTTCTTGTTATTCAACTGAGCCAGTCACAGACAGTGTCATCATGACACAGCAGAACGTGCTAGGCATTTCAGACTGCAGATCCTGTAATATTTCAGATCCCAAAGCTCAGCTGTGTGCACACAAATGACAAGGGCACTTAACAGACAATGACAGCAAAGCCAATGAAAGGCGTTTGACAACAGAACACACAACATCTCCCAGCAGTGATCAGCTGTGGGCAATGCAGGCTATGGGCATATGGTTGGCAAGGGTGGGAAGGTGAAGAGGGTTCTAGCCAACCGGCAGTCTGCTCAGCGCTCACGCATACGCAAGCTGCAGCACATCAGTGAGCTGGAGGAAACTCTGCAGGGTTTGCAAGATGATGTGCACAAGTTGAGCCCTCAGCTGTCCAAGATGCAGGCCAAGCAAGCAGGTACAAGACAACTGCAACCTTGCTGACTTTCTTGAAATGCCTCACATTCTGCATGCATCCACTGCTGTGTGTGATGGGGCAGTATCAGGCCTGTCAATGCTGGAGATGCTGACCACAACAATCTTTGCCCAGCAATAATTTGCAGTTGTCAAGCCTTTTGCCCTTGATCGTAGCCCCACGCTCCTTTGAGTGCTTTTGAATACAAGGGGCTTTTGAATACAAGGGGCTCTTGAATACAAGGCGCAGTGTTTCAGGACAACTATTTGTGAATTGTTGCTATCAGTACTGCTTCATCTCCTTGAGTGCTGCTCAGTCTGTCTGCAGCAACACCGTCGTGATGTCGACTGCCATATTCACTGTGCTTCGTGTGCTGCAGATTTGGATGATGAGAATCAGGAGTTGCGGCAGCAGCTGTCCTCTCTGTTGCAAGAGAGCAGGCAGAAGGAGTCTGTCAACCAAGCCCTCATCACTGAGGTGTCTGAGCTGGGACTCAAGCAGGAGAGGGCTCAGTCTGGTGGGTACCCCACGTCTGTGTTTGCAATCCCCTGTGGCCTTGACAACAGACATTGTACTATCATGGTCATGTCATGTGCAGCACAATCATGTGTGCCCAAATGAACTTAGCAAATTCCACTGTGGCATTTAGAAACTGCCGCATATCTTCTTTTGTCACGCCTGCAATCCTTTGGTTTATCCTTAGTTGCGTGAGGAGAACGGGAGGTTCCGACAGCATGCTGAAGCATCTACACACATTCACAGCGTTTTGGCATGTGTTAGCTTGCTGACAATGGTGTTTGCTGCATTGCAGATCACCATCATCAGCGACAGCAACAGCAGCAGCTGCAGCAACTACAACAGCAACATCCACCCTATGCTTCATCCACATCTGCCCAGATGCATTACCAACAATTGCCAAGGACCCAGGACTTGAATGCCTTTGGCTCTCCCACATACACCCACCACCCAAGCTATCAGCCGCCCTTTGCCTCGAACCCCCAGAGCCAGGTTCAACCCTACCTCCAGCCCCAGTCTTCTTCACCTGGACAAACCCAGCAGTCAAGGCCGCCCCACCAGATCCCTGACTCCCCTCCAGCTGCTGAGCAAGACATTGTTGATCGCCTCATGGAGCGGTATTCCTATGATGAGCAGCAAGCTTGGCAGCGGCAGCAGCAGAGGCAGCAGCAGCAGCGGCTGCCGCAGCAGCAGCAGCAGCAGCCTACTGTTCAGGACAGGTCTTGTCAGCAACAACAGCGTGGGTATGACATGTCAGCAGAGCTCGATCAGTTGCAAGGAGCACACAAGGCTGATCATGCCCAGGCAGGTCAACAGCAGATGAGTCATAGTCAATCTGGATTTCATCAGTCACAGCCACACTCATCCCATCATGTGAGGCAGGGCAGTCAGGAAAGTGTAGATGAGCGCAGCTCGCCACAGCTGATCTTCTCACACGGGTATCAGCAGGCTAGCCCTCCTTACTCATCAGCCCAGCATGACTACAGCCTGGGTCAACAGCAGGATGTGCAGGACCATCCACCTTACATGCCCAAACAGCACAGTCTAGATGCTGCTGAGTCACAGTACATCACTCAGAACCGTGCACTGCTGCAAGCACGCAGCCAGGGTCAGCAAGGTGCACTGCATGCAAGCCGTAGCCCGACTGCATATGCTCTTCCACAGCGACACAGCTACGACGGGGTACAATATCAGCAGAACGAGCAGCTGCAACAACAGCTACTGTCCAGGAGTCAGTCTCTGACTCAGCCAATGCAACAGTCATCACTGCAAAGGCATGCCATGAGCGGGTCAATGCCAGAGCACCACCAGCATCAGCAGCATGGCATGCATCAGCGGCTTCAGAGTGCTGGCATACAACCAGCTGGAAATGAGGCTGTCAGGCATTTACAGCGGCACAGCACAGGTCAGACACACCTAGATTCCTCCCCTCGATTCATACAGCTACACCCTCAATCACAGTTGGATATGAAGCCGTCATCTCAAAACCTTCTCCAGTTTTGGGGGCAGCCTCAGTCCCAGGCGCAAGCACAACACCAGTCCCAGAGAAACTTTTGGGACAGTGTCAGGTGTGCAGAGGGCATGTACCCAAATGCCCTGCCCAAGAAGAAGAGCAGCGGTGACATGTCTAGGCATGGCAGCGGCAGTACTGATGCACCTTTGTCAGAACATGCACCTGATGCCATCCTGGTAAGCTGATGCTCACACAACATGCAAACCGTCTGGTGCAATCAACCCAGCCTTCATGCGTCTCATCTTTGTGCTGTGCAGCAACGATATGCTGTGACAGTACTCTGCTGACCAACTACTTGGTGGTGTTGCCATGATACATGTACTGCTGTCATAGTCAAGAACTGTATGTGTCAAGTCTTGCCTGCCTTGTGATCACTGAATAATACGTCACTATTGCACTCAAGCTGCCGTTGCATTCATGAACCAAAGATGATTGCGTAGATCTTGTCTCAAACTGATGTACCATGCATGCAGAGGAGCTTCAGCTCTGTCAGCAATGCCTCATCAGATCATTCAGATTCTGCTGCCAACGCTAGCATCCATTTAGGCCTAGCAGCAAGATCGATGGGAAGCAGCCATCTTCGCTCTGAAGGGCAGACAGGGCAATTAGTAGGCCCAGCTGATCCTGTGAGACATGGCACATGGGCTAAAGGCATGCCTCCATCTGGCAAGAAGAAGAAAGACAGCAGTGGACCCAAAGCAGCCTTGACCAAGCTCATCTGATTCTGTGGGAGAACTTCTGACTCAGGAAGTTGCATGCAGCATGTTATGTGTACCTGATTTGTTATTGAATGTTTTTTTGCAGTCAGCAGTCATTGAGTACTACAACACGTTCACCAAAAAACAGTACTTGCCTGCAGTCAGACTAGCTAGGCAGAAATGTGCTATTGAGTCCTCTGTGCAGTGTCTGCCATAGTAGAACCTGTATGTGGGGTGGTAGAAACTGTATCACACAGTGTCTTAAGGGCCCTACTGTACTGTGTCTCACGCAATATCGCTGTGTTCCAAGCAGTGTACCAAGCTCTGCAGATCAGTGTGCTCTTGTGGACATGTAGCTGAGATCAAGACAATCGAAACAGTGCACTGCATCGAAATGGCTCAACGGTCAATCACCGACGCAACTGAGCATGGATCCTCAACTCAGGAACTAACGAGCTCATTGAGTCAGCCACACTCTGTCCTGCACACACTCATACAAGCGGTATCACTGCTTGCACCGTGACAGCGCGCTGAGTCGACGTCGGGAATAGCTCTTCTGTAAGTCAAGCACCGGTCACAGGCACGGCACTCACGCATTCAGCACAAACAAGGTGATATTTTTCATCTCTGATGACATTTCACCTGGCTCAGGCGTTGTTGAAATTGCTATCATTGTCTGGCTTTGCTTTTTCAGTACTATCTGTGAGAAGTTACGGCCTCCTGATAGCGGTCCAAGCTTATGCTGATGTGTTTGGCTTTTTCTGAACAGTCACTACAGGCACGCCTGCTCCTACTACGCCGCTTATAACTCGCTCTGACAGCATAGGCAAAACACACAGCGGTCTCTCACAAAGCCACGAGATGTACACTGATCTACGCATCGATGCGATAGATGCGTCGAGCGGACTTCCTCCGCCGGGACATGGCAACGTCATTCCGATCGCCTGGATCAGTACACATCCTGCAAGCATACATCCATCAGGTACCTTCACCGCATTCAGATAGGAATTTTGGGCTTACGTCTTAGCATGTTTCTTGCAGATGGCACTGTGCTGGACCTGGGTCTGCTGCGCTGTACACAAATTGCGTGATGCAGAAGGTCTTATTGCACTGGCTGACTCTCGCTTACAACTGGCTGTAAACTTTGCAGGGAGGGGCTGCCCTCAAGCATCACACATCTTTGGCCCTCAGCTGAATGTATCAGCGTTGCTTTAGGGTGAGCCAAAGCAAACTGGATGGACAGGTGGAGTGCATCTAGGCCCTGCGCCACCTGCTGATGTACAAACAAAACCGGAAAGCCTGCAAATATCCCAGCCAGTTCCGGAATGCTTTAGCGCACCTGAAAGCAACACCCAATCGAGCTGAGCAGTGCACACTTTGCCTTCAGAGCTGTGATGAGAGCTGAGCCCCAGTCGGCTCCCCAGAGACCAGCTGACTCAGGTGTATCAATGTCCTGCTCAGATGATGCATGCCTCAATACAGACATCACTGCTGATGAGCTGAGTCAGTGCATCAAGCACTTGAAATGTGGCAAAGTCTTGGCATAGATGGCATCCTTGCAGACATGATCAAAGATGGAGGTGAGCTTGTGCAGCAATGCCTGCTGTGGCCCTTCAGTTGCATGCTTGCCAGCCACTTCCCTGTGTTGGGTTGATGGTTGCACTTTAGAAATCTTGTGATGAGTTTGATATGGGCAATTATAGTGGCATCACAGCCGGGCTTGTAGTTACAGTCAATGTCAGCAAGACAAAATTGTGGTCTCTTGAAGCCGGCATGTGATGCATGTGACTTCGTACTCAGTGATGCAGATAAGGAGTGGGTGGAGATCTGCAAATTGTTTGAAGATTGTCTTGCGTGGTACCACAAAACTGACCCTTGGGACAGATGCTCTGGTGGCTGTAGCAAGAAACTCTCTACCTGCTGTGAGACATCAATACACTTCTGGGCATCCAGCTCTGCAGTGCAAGCTGTCCGACACTCATCATGGTGACTCTGGTGTTACCCATCCTGAGCAATGGCTGCAAAGTCTGGGGAAAGAACACCAAATGCAGCGGCAGCAGAACCTTTGCATTGGGACTTTCTGAGGCATCTTGTGGGTGTCAGCTTGTCCACAGCAAACCACGTGATATTAGCTCATTCTAGTCACTTTCCACTGCAAGTTGACTTCTGGCAGCAGATTTTGCAGCATTGTCACAGAAGACTTTCATTAGACAGTGTGCATCTTCTTAAGTTTGTACTGGTTGATGGCTTTGCTTTGAACCAGACAGCAGTCAAAGACAGTTGGCAGCGTTATCTGGGTGTTATTCTTCACAACCATTTAGATCAGCTTTTTCAGACGCTTTTGACATTTCGTCTGTCATGGACAGGGCTAAGCATCAGCATGCCTGTGAGTACTTTGGACAGTCTCTGCACAGCAGCTTTGATGTTACAATTAAATGCAAGTGTGCTTCCAGTAGAAGGCTAATCAGTACATTAAAACTGCCATGGTCTGCTGGTACACACAGGCCGCTGGCCAAACGGGTGTTCAACTTAATAGGACATACAAGCTGTCTCTAGTGTTCAAGTACTTGTCATTGGATTGTGTGGAGGGCGAGCATCACTTTCTTGTTGATTGCCCAGCGTACATGTACATGATGTGACCTAGGTAAGGCCTTACATGTGTATACGGTATATATGGCCGTATCAGGTCACAGCATTTGGACCTCTTGCAGCAATGCTGTACTATTGCAGACTTGACGTCTTTTTGTGACTAAAGTGCATGTGGTGATTCTGTTGAGGAATGATTTGCATATGGTAAGCAAATTTTAACTGTTTGAACTCACTGAAGTGTTTTCTATTGGTCCCATGCTCTGCAGCACATGACATTGCATCAGGCCATGTTTACTGGCCTGTGGACAGATTTGCAGCAATTGGCAGTGTGCAATTGACGGCAACAATTCGCAAACAATTCCAGATTCTTCAGCATTGCCGCAAGCATTCAGAGGTGTCACTGAGCGGCAAAGAGCACAGCTTGTCAACATGAGTTTGTGCTCGCAAGCAGAATTATCATACATCATTTGCAAATCACCACTCATGGCATTTTGTATGCATATGCCAATTTTTATATACTCATACACTGGTGTACATTTGCACTGTTCCACCATAGCAATTGGTTTAGACACCCCTTTCTCTCTGAATAAACCTAGATTGCAGGTGTCGACAAGACACCATTTGAGATCTTGTTTTAGCCAAGTTTACACTGTTCAAAAGGCAGTGCAGTGGCCAAGATCAACACTGTGTTCAATCATTGCCAGCATGAGAAAGAAGCTTCTGAAAGTCTGTAGAAACAGATGCGAGCAAAGCACTGAGAAAGCATGCTGTGTTGGACAACAAGCACTGACAAAGTGGTGAAGCAACCACTTTTACACACACATCAGCGCAACAAACCCCAAAAGATGCAGAATCCAATGATGCATCTACATTCAACCAACTGGCCTCTTGGCCACCCTGTGACGATCTTCAGGAGCCTTCTGAAAAAGCTCCTAGAGACCATCACAGGATGTTACCAGGACACAGGACGAGGACCTGGGTCAGCAGCGTGTCCCATGATGGTGGGCAAGAGTGGGCAAACAAGTGTCGCCAAACACTGTTGAGCGTCGCCAAACACTGTTGAGCGTCGCCAAACACTGTTGAGTGTCACCAAACACTGACTGCGTCTCCAAACACAGAGGCACCTGATGGCCTGACACGCACAACATGCAAGCAAATGCAGAACGGCAAATGCAACACCACACAATACAGGAAGTTGAGAGGCTACCGAATCCCAGGTTCAAGGGTATATATACCCTCGGCGCCAAAAGCAAGACAGTTATTGAATCCAATCTTGACCGATCCGCCCCTGTGTGCTTCTCCTGCAGTAGGCGAACCGCCCTGTCTCTCTTGCTGTAACCAGGGGCGGTACAGGGGCGGTACAGAGGCGGATCGGTCAAGATTGGATTCAAAAACTTGCCTTGTCTTGC
>JAABUK010010983.1_pt1 | contig 11917 bp, 8 predicted proteins | sample 5559141 | NCBI WGS metagenome assembly JAABUK01 (sample SAMN10711869, study PRJNA513367) | rock metagenome | isolation source: Antarctica rocks | place: Antarctica: Victoria Land, Pudding Butte nord | collected 2016-01-03 | reverse complement strand
CGGATCGCCTGGATCAAGCCGCCGAGCCGGGTGCTGAGCGGCGACTTCACCGGCGATGTCGAGATCAAGTGGTATGAGGACGGCACGCTGAACGCCTCGGCCAGTTGTCTCGACCGGCATCTGCAGGAGCGGCCCGACCAGGTGGCGATCATCTGGGAGGGCGACGACCCGAACAGCACGCTCTCGGTTACCTATCGCGAGCTGCATGCGCAGACCTGCAAGCTGGCCAATGCGCTGAAGGGGCTGGGGGTCAAGCGCGGCGACCGGGTGACGATCTATCTGCCGATGGTGATCGAGGCGGCGGTGGCGATGCTGGCGTGTGCGCGGCTCGGCGCGGTTCATGCGATCGTGTTCGGCGGGTTCTCGCCGGACAGCTTGGCCAACCGGATCCAGGATTGCGACAGCTCCGTGCTGATCACGGCCGACGAGGGGCGGCGCGGCGGGCGCCGGGTTGCGCTGAAGACGAATGCGGACCTGGCGCTTCAATCCTGCCCGACGATCGAGCATGTCGTGGTGGTGCGGGTCACGGGCGGCGACGTGCCGATGCAGGAGGGGCGCGACCACCGCTATGACGCGTTGGTCGCCGATGCCAGTGTAGATTGCGCGCCGGAGGAGATGGGCGCGGAGGACCCGTTGTTCATCCTGTATACGTCGGGCAGCACCGGCCAGCCGAAGGGCGTGCTGCACACGACCGGCGGCTACATGGTCTGGGCGGCGTTGACGCATAGACTGGTATTCGATTACCAGCCGGGCGAAGTGTATTGGTGCACGGCAGATGTCGGATGGGTGACGGGGCACACGTATATCGTGTATGGGCCGCTGGCCAATGGCGCGACGACGCTGATGTTTGAGGGCATCCCGACCTATCCCGACGCGTCGCGGTTCTGGCAGGTGGTCGACAAGCACCAGGTCAATATCTTCTACACGGCGCCGACGGCGGTGCGGTCGCTGATGCGCGAGGGCGAGGGCCCGGTGAAGAGCACCAGCCGGAAGAGCCTGCGCCTCCTTGGCAGCGTCGGCGAACCGATCAATCCGGAGGCCTGGCTGTGGTATCACCGGGTCGTCGGCGACGGGCGGTGCCCGATCGTGGACACGTGGTGGCAGACCGAGACCGGCGGCATCCTGATCTCGCCATTGCCGGGAGCCATCGCGCTCAAGCCGGGGTCGGCGACGTTGCCGCTGCCGGGGATCGTGCCGGTGCTGGTCGACGCGGAGGGGCGGACGGTCGAGGGCGCGGCGGAGGGCAATCTGTGCATCGCCAAGCCGTGGCCGGGGATGATGCGGACGCTGTACCGGGACCATGCGCGGTTCGTGCAGACCTATTTTTCCACGTTCAAGGGGCTGTATTTCACCGGCGACGGCGCGCGGCGGGATGCGGATGGGTATTATTGGATCACCGGCCGGGTCGACGACGTGATCAACGTCAGCGGGCACCGGATGGGCACGGCCGAGGTGGAGAGCGCGCTGGTGGCGCATCCGAAGGTGGCCGAGGCGGCGGTGGTCGGGTTCCCGCACGACATCAAGGGCCAGGGGATCTACGCGTATGTGACGCTGGTGTCGGGCGAGGAGCCGACCGAGGCGTTGCGCCGCGAGCTGGTCGCGTGGGTGCGGCGCGAGATCGGGCCGATCGCCTCGCCGGACGCGATTCAGTGGGCGCCGGGCTTGCCGAAGACGCGGTCGGGCAAGATCATGCGGCGCATCCTGCGCAAGATCGCCGCCAACGAGACCGATCAGCTGGACGACACGAGCACGCTCGCCGATCCGGGCGTGGTGACCGATCTGGTGGACAACAGGGTGAGCTAGCGCAGTCGGGAGCATACAATTAGAACGGTATCCAGGAGACAACAGGGGTCGCATTTGGGGTCACCGGCTTCAGGCAAGGGCGGGCGGCCGTCTTGGCTGTTCATGCTGCCGCGCGACATCTTCCTGTTCCTGCAGAGCGCCCGCACCGATCAGCGGGTTGCGCTGCAACGGAGCACCGATGGGGCGCAGGCGGCGTTCGAGTCGGTCTATGCCGATCTCGAGGACCCTTGGGCCTCGGCGGATCCGCGCTATTCCTACCAGCGCTGGAAATATCAGGGCGTGATGGCGGCGCTGCCGCCGGGCCGCCGGTTCGCGCGCGCGCTCGACCTGGGGGCGGGGATGGGCGCACTCAGCCTGGCGTTGACGGATGTGGCCGACGACGTGCTGGGGCTGGATATCGCCCAGTCCGCGGTCGACCAGGCGCGGCGCCGGAACGGGACGCAGGCCGGGTTGCGCTTCGTCCAGGGCGATTTGGGCGCGCTCGACCCGGCGCTGGACGGCTGCTTCGACCTCGTGGTCGTGGCCGACACGCTCTATTATATGGACCGTACTGACGACACGAGCCTGAAGAACACCGCAACCCGCATCGCGCGGCTGCTGGCGCCGGGCGGGCTGTGCCTTCTGGCCAACCATTATTTCTTTGCCGGCGACACGGATTCGAAGCTCACAAGGCGCATCCATGACGCGTTCGCCTGGTCGCCCAGCCTCGACCTGATCTCGGTGCGGCGGCGGCCGTTCTACCTGACGTCGCTGCTGAGCCTGGCGGCGCCGGCGCTCGCGCTCCCGGCCTAACACGACGGCGATGCGCGCTTCGACCAAGGCCCGGCTGACGTCGCTTCTGGGCCTGCTCGCCGGGGGCGCGGCACTCGCGTGGATCCTGTCCTCGGTCGGGCTCGATGCGGTGATGCGCGGGGTGGTGCGGGCCGGGTGGGCGCTGCCGGCGGTCATCGCGGTGCATGCCGTGCAGCTGTTCCTCTCGGGCTGCGGCTGGCGCGAGGCGCTGGGGGTCTACGGGTTGGGGCGCTGGCGGGTCCTGCGCATCCGCTGGATCCGGGAGGGGGTGAACAGCCTGTTCCCGGTCGCCCAGATAGGCGGCCAGGTGGTGGGCGTGCGCTTGCTGGTGCAGGCGGGGCTCGCGCCGACGCTGGCGGTGGCCGGCACGATCCTGGACCTGACGCTCGAGGCGGCGTCGCAGGTGGTGGTGATCCTGGTGGCCATCGCGATCCTGCTGCTGCGCGAGGGCGACCGGTCCTGGCTGGTTTGGGCCGAAGCCGGGCTCGGGGCGACCGTGCTGGCGGTGGCGATGCTGTTTGCGGCGCAACGGCTGGGGCTGCTGCGCCTGGTCGAGACTGGGTTGCAGCACGCGGCGGCGCGCTGGCCGGCGACGATGGGGTGGTCGATGCAGGGGCTGCACGCCACGCTGATGCAGCGGCAGGCGGACCGGGGGGCGATGCTGCGCGGGGCGCTGATGCATGCGGCGAGCTGGAGCCTGGGGGCGCTGGAGGTCTGGCTCATCCTGCGCGCGCTCGGCGCGGAGGTCGGGCTCGGGCCGGCCTTCGTGATCGAGAGCCTGGCCATGGCGGCGCGCAGCGCGGGGTTCGCGGTGCCCGGCGCGGTCGGCGTGCAGGAGGGCGGGTTCGTGCTGGCGTGCGGGCTGTTCGGCATCGATGCGGAGACGGCGCTCGCGCTCTCGGTGGTCAAGCGGCTGCGCGAGGTGACGGTGGGAGCCGCGGCGGTGCTGGCGTGGCAGATCCAGCGTCCGGCGCCTATGCCGGAAGCAGTACCGCGCGGAGATCGCTGACCGTATCGCTCCAGGCGACGGGACGGAAGGCGCGGATGGCGGCTTCGGCCTCGGCCAGCGCGCGGTCGTCGCGGGCGAGTGCCCGGATGCAGGCCGCCCAAGCGGCGCTGTCGTCGGGATCGAGGGAGATGGTGCAGCCCTGGCCTGCTTCCGGGATCGCGGCGGCCGAGGAGGCGACGCAGACCTTGCCGTAGGCGAGGCTCTCGGCGACCGGCAAGCCGAAGCCCTCGAGGCGCGAGGGGAACACGGTGAAGCGGCAGTGGCGGTAGAGCCAGACGAGGGCGTCGTCGTCGAGGTTGGGCAGGAAGCGGATGCGCGGGCGCAGCGCCGGGTCGCGGCGGACCTGGTCGACCAGCGCGTTGCCCTCGAGATCGATGCGGCCGACGATCAGCAGCGGCGGCGCGGCCTGGCCCAGCGCGGCCCAGACCCGGACCAGGAGCGCGTGGTTCTTGCGGGCGACGACGTCGCCGACGCAGAGCACGAAGCCGGGTGCGACGGCCATGGGTCGCCCGCCGAAGGACGGGATCGCGCCGGCCAGGCGGATCGGGTGGATCGGCGGCCCGGGGACGCCGCGCCGGGCGAGGTGGGCGCGGAACTCGGCGGCGCTGAAGCGGGAGATCGGCAGGACGATGTCGGCCTCGCGGGCGATGAAGTCGGTCTGCGGCAGGTCGGTGGCGTCCGGGTCGGCCAGGCGGGCGTCGCCGTCGGGCAGGACGTGCAGCAGGTCGAACATTACGAAGGCGAGGCCGAGGCGCTTGGCCCGCTTGCGCGCCAGCAGGCCGGCGAAATCGTGGCGGCTGTGCTCGCCGGATAGCAGCAGTTGGTCGCCATCGGCGAACGGGTCCGGCGCGCCGTCGGGCGGGGGGCGGCGGGGCCACAGGCGGGCGAGCCTTGCCTGCATGCCCCAGACCCGACGGCGCCAGACGCCGGCGCGCTGGCGGTCGCGGTTGCCAGCGACGGGGCCGGCGACGATCGCCGGGATGGCCTCGGGCGTGATCGGTCGGAAGCGCTGGGAGGCGCGGTCGAAGGCGACGAAGCCGATCCCGGGGTCGCCCAGCGCGGCGAAGGCGCCGACGATGCCGCGCTCGACCCGCGTCGTGCCATGCGCGATCCGGCCGCGCTCCTCCCACGACGTGGTGAGGTCGACCCAGAGGCGCGGCATGAAGGCTGTTAGAGCGTGCCGCCGCGGCGTCCGGCCATGGCGCCCAGGCGGAGGCGGAGCGCGTTGAGCTTGATGAAGCCCTGGGCGTCGACCTGGTCGTAGGCGCCCTGGTCGTCCTCGAAGGTGACCACCTTCATCGAATACAGGCTGTTCGGGCTCTCGCGGCCGATGCAGGAGACGTTGCCCTTGTAGAGCTTCATGCGGACCCGGCCGCTGACGCTGTTCTGGCTCTCGTCGATGGCGGCCTGCAGCATGCGGCGCTCCGGGCTGAACCAGAAGCCGTTGTAGATCAGCTCGGCGTAGCGCGGCATCAGGCCGTCCTTGAGGTGGGCGGCCTCGCGGTCGAGGGTGATCGATTCGATGGCGCGGTGGGCCGGCAGCAGGATCGAGCCGCCGGGGGTCTCGTAGACGCCGCGCGACTTCATGCCGACGAAGCGGTTCTCGACCAGGTCGAGACGGCCGATGCCGTGGGCGCGGCCGAGCTCGTTCAGCCGGGTGAGCAGGGCGGCCGGCGAGAGCTTGACGCCGTCGATGGCGACCGGGTCGCCGCGCTCGAAATCGATGTTGATGATGGTGGCGTGGTCCGGCGCGTCCTCGGGGCGGATGGTGCGCTGGTAGACGAGTTCGGGCGCTTCCTCGGCCGGGTCCTCGAGCATCTTGCCCTCGGAGGAGGAGTGCAGCAGGTTGGCGTCGACGCTGAACGGGCTCTCGCCGCGCTTGTCGCGGGCGATGGGGATCTGGTTCTGTTCGGCGAACTCGAGCAGCTTGGTGCGCGACGTCAGATCCCACTCGCGCCAGGGGGCGATGACCTTGATGTCGGGCTTGAGCGCGTAGTAGGCGATCTCGAAGCGGACCTGGTCGTTGCCCTTGCCGGTCGCGCCGTGGGCGACCGCGTCGGCGCCGACCATCTCGGCGATCTCGATCTGGCGCTGGGCGATCAGCGGCCGGGCGATGCTGGTGCCGAGCAGGTATTGGCCCTCGTAGACGGTGTTGGCGCGGAACATCGGGAAGACGAAGTCGCGCACGAAGGTCTCGCGCAGGTCGTCGACGAAGATCTCCTTGATGCCGAACATCTCGGCCTTGCGCCGCGCCGGCTCGAGCTCCTCGCCCTGCCCGAGGTCGGCGGTGAAGGTCACGACCTCGCATTTGTAGGTGGTCTGCAGCCAGCGCAGGATCACCGAGGTGTCGAGCCCGCCGGAGTAGGCCAGGACCACCTTCTTGACGTCTTTGATCATCGAGCCGTTCTTTGCATGACAGTTTCGCGTATCGCAGTGCGGCAGGGGCCGCAAGCGCTGGGCTCGAGACTTACGCCTCGGCGCTGTCTTCCATCACCGCCCCGAGCCCCAGCAACGTCGCCAGCCGCTCGAGGCGGCGCTGCACGCCGTCGCCGGCGAACACGCCGGGGCCGTCGAGACGGAGCACCACGCGGCCGGGTTCGAGCCGCAGGGTGGCGCGGGCGAGCAGGTCGGGGGTGCCGGCCGAGAGCGTATAGGCCAGGCGGAGCGCGGTCCCGAGCACCTCGGCGCGGGCGATCGCGGCCGGGTCGAGCAGGACGCGCGCGGTGGCGAGGAAGGGCGCGTCCGCCTCGGCCTCGTAGCGGGTGGCCATGGCGATGGCGAGGAAGGCGCGGGTGGGGTGGTCGAGCGCGCCGGGCGCGTAGAGCGTGCGCTCGAAGGTCAGCTCGGCGCGGTATTCCGGATGGTCGTGGCTGCCGGTGTCGGACATCCAGCAGGCGGCGTGGCGCAGCCTTGCGTGGTCCGGGGTCTCGTAGGGGAACAGCGGCGCGGTCCAGCCGATCAGCGCCGGCGGCAGGGCCGGGTCGCGGCTCAGCCGCTCGGCGCTGTCGCGCGCCATTGCCAGCAGCGGATCGAGCCGGCGGATCGCCTCCGGCACGGTCTGCAGGAACCAACCCTCGCGGATGCCGTAGGCGCTGAACACGAGCCGCCGCGCCCCGGTGGCGCGCATGAGCCGGCGCAGCACGATGGCGGCGTAGGGCAGGTCCTCCGCCCGCCTGCGCGGCGTGCCGGCCAGGCGCCCGGTGGTGGTGACGAGGTGCACCAGCTCGCGCCCGGATTCCTGGCCGATCGTATAGTGGTGGACGATGTTGAGGGGGTAGCGCACGTGCTGCATGTGGACCCGGGCCAGCGCCCGCCAGGCGCCGCCGACCAGATAGAGGCTGCGGTCCTGGCCGCCCGAGAGCCAGGGCAGCGTGGCCAGATCCTCGTCGGCCAGGTCGCGCGCGCGGTCCAGATTGCCCTCCGCCCGCTCGGACAAGCGGATCACGCCCAGCCGCAGCGTGGCGGCATGGCGGGCACCGGCGGCGTCCAGCTGCACCAACTCGAGCGAACCGCCGCCGATATCGGCCAGGATGCCGTCCGCGTCCGACACGCCGCATTGCAGCCCGGCGGCCGACAGCGTCGCTTCCTCCGGCCCGGACAGGATACGGATCGCCGCCCCCGGCATGCGCTCGCGGAGTGCTGCGACGAACGCCTCGCCGTTGCTCGCGTCGCGCACCGCCGCGGTGGCCAGCACGTCGAACGGATCGGCGCGCATCGCGTGGGCGATGGCGTGGTAGCGCACCATCACCTTGAGCGCCTGGGCCACGCCGGCCTCGTTCAGCCGCCCGGTGGTCTGCAGGCCGCGGCCGAGCCGCAGCACCGCCTTCTCGTTGAAGATCGGGATCGGGTTGCGCCCCCTGCCCTCGTAGACGACGAGGCGGACCGAGTTGGAGCCCAGGTCCACTACTGCGCAGCGGGACGAGGCGGCCAGGCGATCGCGGCCGGGCTCGCGCACGGCTTGGTCCACCCGGCTAATCCTGGCTCACGCGGTCCTGCCGGCGGTTCTGCGAGGGCGCGGTCAGGCCGCCGCCGTGCAGCGCCGAGCCGCGACCGGAGAGCGACGGGTTGGTCATGAAGTAGTCGTGGGCCGAGATCTGCCGCGTGCGCGTGTTGACCCGCCGCCAGGCCCCGTCGGCGCCGAGCTCCCAGGATTGCAGCGTGTCGCGCAGATTGACGACCATGATCTGGTCCAGCACCTGGGCATGCACCGTCGCGTTGTGGATCGGCACCAGCGTCTCGACCCGCCAGTCCATGTTGCGCGCCATCCAATCGGCACTGCTGATGAAGACCCTCGCATTGCGATGCGGCAGGCGGTGGCTGTTGCCGAACACGTAGATGCGGCTGTGCTCGAGGAAGCGGCCGACGATGCTCTTGACGCGGATGTTCTCCGATAGGCCCGGCACGCCCGGCCGCAGGCAGCAGATCCCGCGGATGACGCACATGATGGTCACGCCGGCGCGCGACGCGTCATAAAGCCGGTCGATCAGGCGGTCGTCCACGAGGCTGTTCATCTTGAGCCAGATCGTCGCCGGCTTGCCGGCGCGGGCGAAGGCGATTTCGGCGTCGATCAGCTCCTCGAGCCTGCGGCGGATGGTCAGCGGGCTGAACGCCAGCTGGTCCATCTTCTCCGGCTGGGCGTAGCCGGTCATGTAGTTGAACAGCCGTGCGCTGTCGCGGCAGAGGTCGGGGTCGGAGGTGAAGAAGCTGAGGTCGGTGTAGATGCGCGCGGTGATCGGGTGGTAGTTGCCGGTGCCGAAATGGGCATAGCTGCGCATCACCGGGCCCTCGCGGCGGACGACCAGGGACAGCTTGGCGTGCGTCTTGAGCTCGACGAAGCCGTAGACCACCTGCACCCCGGACGCCTCCATCGAGCGGGCGAGGCGGATATTGGCCTCCTCGTCGAAGCGCGCGCGCAGCTCGACCATGGCGGTGACGGACTTGCCCGCCTCGGCCGCCTCGATCAGCGCCTTGACGATCGGGCTGTCGCGGCTGGTGCGATAGAGGGTCTGCTTGATGGCGACGACGTTGGGGTCGGCGGCGGCCTGGCGCAGGAACTGCAGCACCACGTCGAAGCTCTCGAACGGGTGGTGGACGATGATGTCCTTGGCCCGGATCGCGGCGAAGCAATCGCCGGCGAAGTCGCGGATGCGCTCGGGGAAGCGCGGCGTGTAGGGCGTGAACAGCAGGTCCGGGCGGTCATCGGTGATCATCTGCTTGAGGTCGGCGGTGCCCAGGATGCCGTCCTGGATCACCACCTCGTCGCCCGGCACGGTCTTGTCGTCGACGTCGAGCTCGTCGGCGACCAGGTCGCGCAGCTCGTCCGGCATGGCCGCGTCGACGGATAGGTGGATCGCGACCCCGCGCCGGCGCCGCTTGAGCGCCGTCTCGTAGGAGCGCACGAGGTCCTCGGCCTCTTCCTCGAACTCGACGCCGGTGTCGCGGATCAGCCGGAACATGCCGCTTCCCTTGACCTGGTAGCCGGGGAACAGCCGGTGCAGCGACATCGCCACGAGGTCCTCGAGCAGGACGAAGCGGACGTGCTTGCGGCCGGCTTCGGTTTTGGCGAAGAAGGGGGGCAGGCGGATGAAGCGCTCGATCATCGCCGGCAGCGGGATCAGCGCCTGCATGGTGTGCGCGTCCTCGTCGCGGTGCAGCTTGAGCACCATGACCAGGCCCATGTTGGGGATGAACGGGAACGGGTGCGCCGGGTCGACGGCGAGCGGGGTCAGCACCGGGAAGACGCGGTCCATGAACCAGTGGCCGAGCCAGGCCTGGTCCGCCTCGTTGAGCGAGGCCGCCGCGCACAGCTCCACTCCCGCTTCGGCCAACTGGCGCCGCAGGTCGCGCCATACACGCTGCTGCTCGTCCATCAGCCGGCGGGCGTGGGTCTGGATCGCTTCGAGCTGCTGCGCGACGGTGCGCCCGTCGGCGCTGGTGGCGGCCACGCCCGACTTGGCCTGGCCGATCAGCCCGGCGACGCGGACGCTGAAGAACTCGTCGAGGTTGCTGGCGCTGATCGAGAGGAAGCGCAGGCGCTCGAGCAAGGGCTGGCGCGGGTTCTCCGCTTCCTCGACCACGCGATGGTTGAAGTCCAGCCAGGACAGCTCGCGGTTGATGAACCGTTCGGGACTGTCGGGCTCGATCACCGACGCGTCTTGGGGGGGACGCGCCTGAACCGCGCGGACGTCGTTCATGGTGGGGCTTCCTCGATCGGTTCAGGGGACAGCAAGCGGCGCAGCGCCGCGGCCGCGAGCGCGCGGGTGACGCCGGACTTGGCCGCGAGGGCGGCGTAGTCGAGCTGCTGGACGGCCTCGCGCAGGGCGGCCTGGCTGCGCGGCAGCCGGGTCAGCATCCAGGCCTGCAACGTCGGCGGCACCGGCAATTGCCGCTCGGCCAGCAGGCGGGCGAACAGCGAGGCGCGGAACTCGTCGTCGACCGGGCCGATCTCGACCGACATGGTGGCGCGCAGCCGGCTGGCCAGGTCGGGCAATCGGAACGGGGTGCGCGCCGGCGGGCGCGACCCGGCCAGCAGGACCGGCCGGCCGCCCTCGGCCGCGGCATTGAGCACATGCAGCAGCGCTTCCTCGGAGCCGGGCCGGTCGCAATCGTCGACCGCGACCGCGCCCTCCGGCCAGAACGGCTCGCGCAGGCTCGGCCCGTCGACGATCGAGGCGCCCTTCTCGCGCGCCCAGATGTGCAGCAGGTGCGTCTTGCCGACGCCCGCCCCGCCCCACAGCGCCAGCCGCCCGGCCGGCCAACTCAGCGTGGCGCCGAGGAACTCGAGCGCCAGGCGCGCGCCCGGATGCGGCAGGAAGTCGGCCGCGGTCAGGGACGGCTCGTGCGGAAACGCGAGCGGAAGCTGGTCAGACAAGGGGTTCAGCCATCACACTTAGTCATGATGGGGCGGCTCGAGGTACAGCGGGCTGTGCAGGTACCGCCGCAGCCAGAACCGCGCCAGCACGCCGAGTGCGGCCGCGATCGGGACCGCGAGCAGCACGCCCAGAAAGCCGAACGCGGCGCCGCCGGCGAACAGCGCGAAGATCACCCAGACCGCATGCAGTTCGACCCGGTCGCCGAGGAAGCGCGGATAGATCACATAGCCCTCGAGCAACTGGCCCAGCACGAAGATCCCGGCGACCACGGTCACGCCCTGCCACTGAAACTGCGCCAGCGCCAGCGCGATGCTGGTCACGCCGCCGAGAATGCTGCCGACATAAGGGATGAACGACAGCATGCCGGCGGAGATCCCGACGATCAGGCCGAGGTCGAGCCCGACGAGCGTCAGCGTCACGGCGTAGAACAGCGCCAGCAGCAGGCAGCAGATCGCCTGGCCGCGCAGCCAGGCGGAAAGGATCCGGTCCACCTCGCGCGCCTGCGCCCGCAACACGCCGGCGTAGCGCCGCGGCAGCCAGCTATCCAGCCGCGCCACCGCGCGCCGCCAGTCGCGCAGCAGATAGAACGCGACCACCGGGGTCACCACCACGAGCGACAACACGTTGAACAGGGCAAAGCCGCTGCCGACGATGCGGGTGAGGGCGCCGCCGAGCCAGCCGATCATGATGCCCGCCTGCCCGGCCACCAGGTCGCGGATCTTCTCGTCGACGTAGTCCGAGCCCAACCGCTCCTGCAGCCGGTGCACCACGTCGCCGGCCCATTGGCGGATGTCGAACACATAGGACGGCGCGCGCGAGATCAGCAGCCCGACCTGGGCCACCAGCAGCGGGTAGAGCAGCAGCGCGAACAGCAGCATCGCTGCCAGCAGCGCGATTACCATGATGCCGGCGGCGATCCCGCGCGGCAGCCCGAGGCGGGTGATCCGCGTGGTGGGCGGGTCGAGGAAATAGGCGAGGCAGGCCGCGGCGACGAACGGCAGGAGGATCGAGGAGAACAGATAGAAAACGGTGCAGGCGCCGAACAGCAGCCCGGCCAGCAGACCCAGCCGCTGCGTCTTGGTGGTCGGCGCCGAGGACGGCATGCCCGGTTCGGCCGACCCGAGCTCGACCGACGGGATCGGCCGGCTCATCGCGCTCGTTCCCGCGCCAGCGGCGAAACAGAAGCCGTGGCGCTCCGTCCGCTGGCAAGATCAGGCATGGCGTGTCGCCGATACCGGCGCCCGCACCCGACGGCGCGCGGTTGCTGGCGCAGGGAGCCTGTGGTTGTGTCGGGCGAGGCCGTTCATTGCGGCACTCTATCCGCCTCCTGAGACAGAGTCTTTGCCGATGAGCCCTCCCGCGCCGCACAATTCCATTACATTTGAAGAGACGGAGACATCTGAACAGACGGGGACATCTGAACAGACGGGGACATATCGAC
>JAABUK010010980.1_pt1 | contig 11918 bp, 19 predicted proteins | sample 5559141 | NCBI WGS metagenome assembly JAABUK01 (sample SAMN10711869, study PRJNA513367) | rock metagenome | isolation source: Antarctica rocks | place: Antarctica: Victoria Land, Pudding Butte nord | collected 2016-01-03 | reverse complement strand
GTGATGCGGAGGCACGCCCTCGGACAACGCCTGCTCCGGCGTCCAGGAGCGCAGGCCCGCGTGCCGGAGGTCCTCCGCGCCGAGCTCCATCGGCAGGCGCGCCGCCTCTGCCAGCTGTGGCCCCAGCTGCGCCAGCACCTGCCGGCAGGTGCAGCGAGGCCTTGCCACGATAGCCCGAGATGATCGGTTGCCACGACACAAAACCACGCATCAAAGTTTCAATTCCATCATTGGTGACGCGGCCAGAAACAGCCACAGGTCTCGGCGAGCCTGAGCTGCCCCTGGCAGCCACCCGGCTGGTGGCTGTCGCGTCGACGTGCCAGGACATCTCAGTCAGACACGATGTCTCCCTCACCATGCAGGGCTACGGACGCACCTGCGGCTCCAGGAGGACGGACATGCGGCGGTGCAGCAGCCAGGCCACCACCTGCTGCAGCGCGGTCTGCACCCGCGGCGAGGGCTTTGCCACCACCAGCACCGTCGCCGGCGTGCTCAGCCACTGCAGCTTCAGCGTTGCGCCTGCAGCCGAACAAACTTGATTAATCATATTTTGGTGAAGGTAGTATGACGGCGGCCCATCATCAGCACCGTCGCCGGCGTGCTCAGTCACTGCAGCTTCAGCGTCGTGCCGGCGCAAATGCCTCCGGGCACTGTTCGAGCAGGGTCACAACAGCAGCAGATCTCCTGCCCATGGATTGCGTCCATCGCCTCTTGTGGCTCCCTGGACCACTCGAGGCATGTGCAAATACGCAACATGCCCCTGACAGTTTGGCAGCTAGCATCGCGCTGGCGCAAGGGTGTGTGCAGGGGAATTTAAAAATGCGACAGAGGTGCGCCTTGTTCTGAATGCAGAAAGGGTACACCAACCACAATGCAACAGGCTCAAGCGGCTGTGACCTTTACTATCTGGTCAATTCAGCATGCAGACATGCTGCGCACCGAGCGAGTGCAGTTGCTCGTCCGTGGCCTTGCTGCGGGGCGAGCAGCCGTCCACCGCCAAGCCGCCAGAGAGCCGGTGCAGGCTGCTGCCGACTCCGCCGACGTCGTCGGCCAGCTTCATCAGCGCCGGTGCGCTCTCGTTGCGGCTCCTGGCGCGCAAAGCCATCGACAGCCCACTGGCCTGTGGGCACAGCGTGTCGTCGCACTGAACTGCGGGCTCGGCGCGACTGGAAGATGCAAGCCTCGCTGACAGGCTCTCAGAACATCAGTGCTGAAAAGACGTGCTGGGAGTCTGCTGCTGCCGTTCGACCGCAGCGTCCAGGGCGGTTCCAGAAAGTTGGCATCGGGCAGCAGGTGCACCTGAGCGGGGGACGGGCTCTGCGGGGTGCTGGCACCACTGCCACCGCTGGCGAGGCTCCTGGAGGATGCGGAATGCCGCGGCCCTCGCGGCCGCACTGCCGTCAGCCGAAAGCCCGCCCGCCCCAGCTTCATTCTGCCGTTTGCTGTCTGCTCCAGCACGCCTTGCGACTGCAGTGCAGGGTTGGACACTGTTGCGATGGGCACCCCACAACCTGCTGCGGACAGTCCCAAATACATGTTACTTGCAATTGCCGCTGAGCGTGCATCCCACACAAAAACTCAAGGGGACAATCTCAGTGCATGAGCTCGCCTCCAGCATCTCGCTCGGTGGCACTTCCACGCCAAATATTGCGGTCTTTCTTCCAGAGTACACTCACCTGGTGTGCGGCAGAGGCCCAGGACCGGGCTAGCGCGACGGACACCGCTGCAGCTGCCGCGGCGCCTACGCCCGAGGCGCCGTCGTCCTCCACCGACACGCGGGACTCGTCGGCGGCGGCCTCTCCGCCGCTGTCACTGCGGTCCGCTGCCGAGAAGGGGGTGCCGCAGCCGGACTCCTCCACGGAGATGCGCCGCCCCGGCTGCAGGTGAGCAATGCCATTGCTGCTGATGTCACTGTTTGAGAAGCTTCCTGAGTGTACACTCAGTGCTCACAAGCTGGGTCACAATCAGGGTTTTGTCATCAAGCCACATGATGGTGATCTTGGACATTCTATGGAGGCTTGCAATGTCATGCTGCCCGGCGAGGAAGAAATACCTGGAAGAAGCTGCAGGCCATGAGCATGGTGGCCAGGGAGCCGAGGGTGGCCTGCGGCACAGCGCCCTGCGGGCCGCCGGCCTGCCGCGCCATCTGCAGCGTTTGCAGCCCCGCCGTCGGGTCCCGCGGCGGCGGCCGCGTGCGCACCGGCAGGCAGGTCAGCCGGCCGGGCAGCTCCGGCAGCGTGTTCCGCCTGAGAAAGTCGCGCTGCCTCTTGCTGCCTGCCTGCGACCGCACGAGTCGTCCGTGCTATTGGTGCACAATTCGTCAGTGTTGGCGTCGAAATGTCAGCAATCAGCAAACCTGTCTCACGACATGCGGCAAGCCGACCCGCGCGACTTGTACTCCTGCATCACGGCGGACAGCTGCTCACCTCGGGGGCGGCTGCCTCGGTGCCGCCGTGCACGCGCGAGTCCGCGTCCGAGCCGAAGGTGACACTCTTGCAGGGGATTTGGCTATCATCCTGTGTCTCGGAGACGCTGCCGCCAGACAGGCTGCTGTGTGAGCGCAGGAGCTTCACGAGCTGCGCCTGGTTCTTGTACTTCTGCTGCCACTCCTCCGCCTTTTCCCGCCATGACTCTGCATCCTCCTTCGCCGCTGCCTCCGAAAGCAGGGCTTCGCGCAGCGCCGCGGCAATGCCTGGCGCACAGATTGTCAAGGACGTGAGCGAGCTGTTTCACCACAGACTTGCTGCTTGTAAGCGAGTGCCCCCACTCGCTCACAGGGTGTTGCAGGAGAAGCATCTCGGTCTGACTCAGGGATGTCGGAGGTGAGGTTCCAACATCAGACCTCGAGGAGTGACGTGCCCACATTCAATGTGCTGTAATGCTGCGCATGAATGCCATCTGTGCAGACACCACGGACCACACCCCCCGATCACGGGGTTGCACCTCCTCACCCGAGAACGAAGACCCCAGCAACGCTTGGACTTTTTCGTCGGCGGGCTCCGCCATCGCGCCAGTGGCAGCAGCAAGGTTGTAAGACTATCCACTGCTGGCCATGAGCAAACGCTTCTTCTGCAGCTGTCAGGCGCTCTATGCGAGCAAATGGCATAAGCTCAGAGCGTGGTGCACGTGCTTCTTCCTGCCAAATCATATCTAATTCTATTAGTTCTCCTGAGGCCAAACGTGGCTCCGTGCAGGCTGCCTGGCCACAGGACAGAAGCCTTCCTGATCGCAGGCTTTCAGCGGGCTACAATCCCTGCACAACGCTTCGAACGGCACTTGTGTCCGGGAGGTCCGTCCCCGCTTGAGAGTGGTCGTGGCACCAGGGAGTTCGCATCATGGACGGGCTCCTGAGCAGGAGCAGGACAGTTCCATGCAGAGCAGATGCGGCTAGGACTGGCCGCAGACATCTGTGCTGCTCCCTGGCAGAGGCACGATGCAGCCGGAGAAAGGCCTTCATGCCAGCACGCAGCAGTTCAGGTGAAATTGCTGACTTGTTGAATATTTGCACAGACTTGCATCCGGCATCGTGAGCAGCGCGACACCCATGTGCTCCAGTGACAGCGTTCATCACTCCTTCGTCCCATGATCGAGACACAGCGGAAACGCAATGGTGGCTGACGCCGTGCATGTGTGACCTTTCTGCAGCGCGGCCGTGCCGCAGCCAGCGGATACTCACTAGGGCAGCAGAGGGCGACAATGCCTCCGACGAGCCGGTGCGCAGCATCGACGGTATCGCGAAGGCGCTGGGCGGCGCGCAGGTCAACAAGCAGTCGGTGCTTGTGGTAGGCGCGACGGGCACCCTGGGGCGGCAGGTGAGCGGCGCCCTGCACGTGTCGTGCGCCTTTCACAAGCAATGGAAGCAGTCCGGGTGACTGTGTTGCAGCACGGCCGTGGTGTCTTGTACCATCCACTTTTGCAGTTTGTCCTGCGTACTGTCCTGCATGTCGCATGATTGCGGCATTTACATCGGCATGCATGCTGCAAGCGGCAGGCTTGCAACCCACCGGCGGCAGGGGCGCTGTTAATGAAATTGCATGCTGATGAGGACGGCGGGGTTTGTACCACAGGTGGTGAGGCGGGCGCTGGACGAGGGGTACGAGGTGCGGTGCACGGTGCGGCCGCGGCAAAACCCTGCAGACTTCCTGCGCGACTGGGGCGCGACGACCGTGCAGGTGCAGAATTCAACAGCACCTACGCTCGGCCATCGCAACCGAACCGTGTTGCCAAGCTGCTTGCTGAGCAGCAAAGCGTGTACTGTGCGGAGCGACCCATGCGGCCATCATTTTACCTCGCGGCCATCATGTTACCTCGTGCAGGCGGACCTCAGCGACCCGTCGTCGTTGCCGGCAGCGCTCGTGGGCATCCACACAGTCATCGACTGCTCCACTGCGCGCCCTGAGGAGCCGACCACCAAAATTGACTGGGAGGGCAAGGCGAGGCCGCTGCCATGGTGCTGCCGCTGTGGCGATGGACGAACTCACGTCACATCTGTGTCGGTGCTGCTGCCACAGAGCGGTCGCATGATCAGCAACATCGCACACGATGGGGTCTGCCCTCTTCAGCACGTGGTGCAGACACGGAAGATGATGCCCCAGCGCAAGCAGCACGTGTTGCGAGTGGCCCCTTCTGAAGGCTCTTCGTGAGCTGTCTGCTTGCTTCCCGCAGGTCGGCCTGATCCAGTGCGCGCAGGCGATGGGCATCCAGCGGTACATCTTTTTCTCCATTCACAATTGCGAGAACCACCCGGAGGTGCCGCTGATGCTCATCAAGAGCTGCACGGAGGAGTACCTGCAGAAGAGCGGCCTCAACTTCACCATCTTCCGGCTGTGCGGCTTCATGCAGGTGCACCTCAAGTGAACCCTATTCTTTCAAACCCTGTCCTCCAGCCCCGTATCTCTGACTTATTCAGCACACCATCTTGCAGATGCACCAAGCGGCTGCAGCTGTGACTGCCAGCCCTGTTGTGCCAGAGCTAGAATCGCTGTCGCGCATTGCTCGGCGCATTGAACGGCGCGCCGGCTGAGGCGGCAGCAGTGGCGGCGGCAGCAGATGCAGCACGGGACAGCAGCACCGGCGCCGCTGACCTGGACACAACACACATCAAACAGACACAGTAGCGGCGACGGAGTCGGGCAGCCGGCTTCGGACGCCCACATGCCTGTTGCACTGTTCAGCCAGGATGCAACTGCAACTTCCTGTCCTTCCCGCAGGCCATCATCGGCAACTACGCGGTGCCGATTCTGGAGGAGAAGCAGGTGTGGGGCACCAACGACCAGACGCGCACGGCGTACCTAGACACCACCGACGTCGCGCGCATGACGCTCGCCTCCCTGCGGTGCGTCATGATCGGGTCATTCGCGCACTGAAGCCGGCCCTTGCACCACCAGCCAGCCTCGGACGGCACATCAGCATGAATGGATGCCTCATCAGCAAGCAGCCTGCGTGCAGGCTGTGCACTTGGCGACTTTCTTGAAACCAGATGAATGCTGGTGCAGAGCGGTTCGCCTCAGCAATGATGCCCCTGGCCATGCAGTAGCGACGCGACGGTGGGGCGGACGATGACGCTCGCAGGGCCGCAGGCGTACACGGTGGAGGAGGTCATAGAGCTGTGCGAGAAGTACGCCGGCGCGGACGCGGACGTCACCAAGGTGCCCGTGTGGCTGCTGCGCCTCACGCGCAACGTGCTGCGCGGCTTCCAGTGGGCCCGCGACGCCGCCGACCGTCTGGTGCGCGCCTCCCGATTTTATAAATCAATTCTCAAATGGTCAACACATGTGTATGCAGATCAAATGCAATGTGTATATAGAGCTGCCCTCTGTGCGTCGCTTGGCAAGCGTGCGGCGCCGCGCCGTGGCGCTAGTGGAAGGGAGTGAACCTGTGTACGGGACGGCCCTGGCATGCTCTCAGCGCCTGCTGGCCCCTCTGGCAGGCGCACAACTGATGTGCTGCAAGACTGCCGGCTCGGCAGCAGTGCGCTGTGCATGTCAGTCGCGCTGCGTGCCGCGCACTACGCCGATGCAGTGCTCTCTGGAGCTGAGAACTCACTTCTCATTCGAGTTGATCATGTCCTGCGACAGGCGTTTGTGGAGGTGCTGGCCAGCAACGAGGTGTTCAGCGCGCCGATGGAGGAGACGTACAAGAAGCTGGATATCGACCCCTCCTCCGTGACCACGCTCGACGCCTACCTGTCCGAGTACTACAGCCAGATCCTCAAAAAGCTCAAGGAGGTCGGCGCCCAGGTGCGCAGCGTTTTCATTTTCGTGACCTCGCCTCCCCCACCTCTTAAGACTGCCCGCCCCTGTTCTGCGGACCACACTCGTGCAGAGGCGGTGCATGTCACCTTTCACACCGCTGCATTGATGCATGGGCTTCTCCGTCATGCAGCTGTTCTTAGCTGAAGAAGGTGATGGTGGATATGTTTGACGGTGTTGCGTCCGCGCTGCTGTGCAGGGTCGCCAGACAGGTGCGCATTGCAGTACTCAGTGGACAACAGCTGCATGCCCAACAACCTTTCATTTGTCCCTTGCTGATCTTTGCAAACTCTGCTTCTTGCATGGCAGCATGCACGTGAACGGCTGCTTCATCTGTCGCCAGGTGCTGCATGCCTTGATCCGGCCAGGGATGCTGAGGCCCCCTTGTGTCGCTCGCAGACTTCTACATTTGAAATTCCTGCAAACGTCGGCGTCTTAGCTTCCAGATTGACGGTTGCTTTCTGATGGCGGCACACGTCCGACTCAGCTGCCCGTTGATGGTTTGTTCAGAGGTTGGACACTCGCAATGCGCAGATTGCAATCATATTAAGATGCAGTGATGTAACTATTCTGCTGTCACGTTGAGACCGATGAGCTCGATTGGTTTTCAATGTGCTGGAGGAAGCTCACAAACAAAACAAGCTCAGTTACAGCACAAAGCAGGTTCAAATTTGTTCCAAATCACTTGAAACCCAATTTCTTCATGACGCGCGCGTACGCATCATGCAGCAGATTTTCGCCGCGCAGGTTGCGGTTCCGCTTCGGGCCCTTCACAAACCGCTTGTGCCTGTGTCCTGGCTTCTGGTAGCGGATCTTTCCAGTGGCCGTCATGCGGAAGCGCTCTTTGTACGACCTGTACACCACTATTAAGCGTTCAGATCATAATGCTGCCTGCACTGCAGCAGATGGAAGCTTTCTGGATGCAGTACTGATGCGTGTGAAGAATCCACGTACGTGTATGCCTTCAATTTTCCCCCCACAAACTCTGGCTTTCCGGCCTTCGCCGCGGCATTCGCAGCAAAGCCTCGGCTGCCGCTGAGTGCCACCTGCGCAGATGATTACGGGCGACCTTAATGTCTTTGGATTGGCATCAGCTCTATCAGGCGCAGCAAATTCAGGCATGTGACCATGCATTCTTTGACGCCAGCTGACCTGCGCTGGCGCGGCTGCGGAGCACGCGTTTCTAAGGCAGGGCTGGCTGTACATTGACCCTGAGATGCTCGTCGCCACAGCACGACCAGTGTTTAGCTCACTGACAAGTACCGACTGAACACCATGCATGCCTCGCAAGGAGCTGGCCACGATGCTGAGCAGCCGCTGCGCCATTGCTGCTTGGTGGGAAAATTCAACAGCACGAACGAGCGGTGTCGCAGCCGTGGTAACACGACGTTGAAATGAGACACCCCCACGCGAAAGACAGAGAGGACAGCGACGCCGGGCGTCTCTCGCAACGGATCGATGAGAATCGCTCGGATTCGTTCAAGCTTGCGATCCAACGATGCTGCAAAACACAGGGTGATGCCTGACACACCTCAAAGTGCAGCTGCAGATCCTATGCAAGTGCAAATCTGCAGCTCACAGAGCAAGAATGGCGGACTGCTTCTATTGCCGCCCCAGGGCCACCGGCGGAAAATCCGTGCATCCATGCAAGCGAAACCGCGCCCAATTCAAGTGCTGCACACAGGACCTGGTAGCACTTCACAACGATCTCAACCGACGCCAATTGATCCAGAAGTATGCTGCATGTCCGCAGCACCGCTGGGGTGGGTTGTGCCAATTGGCACAAACACCGCTAATGCCTCTCAGAAAATACCGCAGGCGGCCATTCTTATTCCCACACCTCCACTTCATCCTACAGCGTCCTGTAGTCCTGCCCTTTAGCCATGTTATAGCCAGGAATTGGCACTGTGCTGACCGTCTGAGATACCTTCCACCCTTCGCCTGCGACAGGAAACAGCACACTTGGTCTTCCTCCGACTGATGATGCAGCAGAAGCGCCTCCCTCTTCTAGTGCTTGTCTCACCATGATGTTTCAACACTGGGGTTTCAGCACGAGCAAGAGGTGTTTTGAACACGCACCCTCGAGCTTGCTCCTGAAGAGCTCAGGGTACTTGCGTTCCTCCTCTGAGCGCGTGTCCTCAACGCGCACCGGCCTGTCCTTCAAATACAGCGGCTCCCGGAAGTTCTGCGCCAGGAGGACGACAAAACACATTGCTGCCTTATGGAGTCCTTTTTTCAAATGAATATGCGGTGCCTCCTGGCAGAAGGACCCCTCTCTTGCTGGACGCGGCGGCTCTGGGCGCACTTGACATGCACGCAGCAGGTGCCACGCAGCAGGTAACAGCGGTGGACTTGTCCACACCTGATTGAGCCAGGGCGTGGGCACGAGGCGGCGGTCGAGCATGCCCCGCAGCACGTCCCGGCAGGCCTGCGCGTCCTCGCCCAGGTTGAAGCGCAGCTCGTCGCGGACGCCCTCGCACAGCACCGTGAGCTTGTATCCGCGCACGCTCTCCGGGTCTATGTACGCCTCCTCCTGGTCGGCCTCTGTTAGCATGACGGAAACACACTACGATTACACCAACTGTGTGCTTTGCGGTTCCGCTTCCTGTCTAATCATTCCTCCTGGTCCGCTCGCTGTCGCCCAGACAGAAACACAGCATGGGTGTACCAACTGTGTGCGTTGCGGTTCCGCTTCCCATCCAGTATGCCGCCGCCGTGGCAGACCGTGCACGGTCGCACATCCTGGTGTCAGGTCGCAGATGTTGAGGAGAGTGCATCCTCATCCATGTGCCACCAGCGCCGGCTGCCAAATGAGTGCGGCTGCATGTACACGGCGAGCAGAGTGAATCCATACACTGCCTGTCACCGCACCTATGAGGCTCAGCCAGTGGCGCACGTCCTTCACGCCCTCTGCCTCTGCGATGCGCTCCTCCAGCAGCCGCGAGATCTGCAGCGGCACGCAGTCGCTCGCCCGTATGCGCGCCCCTGCAGCCAACAGACCTCCCAGTTCTGCGCAGTCCTTCGTTGTGAACTCGGCTGATTTGTCCGTTCATCTGCATATATTGTCGGAATACATACGCCAATGCCGGCCTTCCATATTTGCCTTTATCTTGATTTGATCTACAATGATATGCACCAGTGATTGCAGTCGGCTGATCATGACGTCTGCTGCCGCACCTGGGTGCAAGTGGAATGTCAGGTCTGCATTGCCCTGGTCCAGAAACTGCACATGCGCAAACCTGCAGGGCGGGCATGTGCACCTCAACTACGGCGCCGCGAGCCTGCGGCGACGCAAGCCAGCGGCGCAATACAGAGACATCTTGGACGCAGGGCACGCACAAGAAGACAGGTGTAACACCCATCAGCAGCCAGCGGCAGACGCCAAAATCGAACGAGCGCACCAAAACTGCGGCACGAACAGCAGGTCGCCAGGCTGCAGGATGCACGTGGAGCCGCGCACGCCGGCAAAGCCGGGCCACTCGTCGCCGTCGACGCGATCCAGGTCCACCATGGAGTAGCGGTCGTATGGGTGGTGCACCGGGTAGGTGTATATGCCCTGAAATGCCTGCGGCGTCAGGAGCAAAGCTTTGTTGTGCACTGCTGCACCTGCTCCAAGAGCCGCCCCATCCATGCTGTCGTTCCAACGCGATAGACACCCGAAATGCCGCAAACCAGACTGCTGCCTTCTCGCACCATTATCATGTGCCACGGCGTCACATGCAATAGACATGAGCGCTCACGCCTGCTCCTCCCGCATGGTCAAGGGAATGTCCTGCCTGCGAGGGTGGGATGAGCAGGACGCGGCGGCGGCCGTTGACCTGGGCGAACAGCCGGTCGATGCACTCGTAGCGCGTCGGCAGCAGGCCATTGGGCGGCCCCATCTGCAGCTCCACTCGCAGCACAGGGCCGTGCTTCTGCGCGTGCATCAGGCTGTGCAGCCACAGCCAGTCGATTCTGCCTGCAAAATGGGCAGAGTGACCTCGTCACGTGCCACATCTCGCCGCAGCGGCGCTACTATTCAAAAGGCAATCGATTGCAGCGCGTCTGCACCGTGCGCTGAGCTTGTACGTTTTGAACACAAGGCTCACCTTCGAGCTCTTGCTGAAACGCTGCGCCCAGGGGCGTCACAAATTCCAGCTGTGCACGCACTGAGGTCTTGCCCATGGCCTCCGAGCTGCAGCCGCTGTGGACCATGATGGCCTCCTGCGTGAGCCGGATTGCAGTTTCCTCGCTGGACAAGTTTTCAGTGGACAGATCGCAGATTTTCATTCCCTGCAAACAATCAGAACCAGAGGTAAAAGTCGATGCGGAGCTCACCTTGAGATACACCTGCCGCGTCTGCCACCGCTGCGCACATTGCACAAACTCATGGAACGTCATGCTGAGGCGCTGGCTCTCCGGCTCGCGCACGTGGTACAGGCCACCAAAGACGTTTTTGCCGTCGTCACACTCCATGAAGCGGTTCTTCTGGCTGGCTGAGCAAAGAACCACCAGGCTGTCGTCGCGCCTCTGGATCGCACACTCCTGCGGGCGGGCAGGCGCAACAGATGAGGACAGCCTCTCAGCGAGCATTCCAAGCATGTGCAAGAGCGTAGAGCACAGCTTGGAGCGATTTCATCCGGGTTTCACCAAATGCTGCGGTGTCCACCGGTCCTGCAGGCCCGCCACCAGCGGCGCGCCGCGCATGTGGCACGGAGAACCGCGACGCATCGCCTCCAGGGCTTTGTAGCCCTGCGCCTGATTGTCCAGGGACATCGCAGGCAGCCACGAAGCCGCTGTGCCCTCCGGATACCTGGGCCGAAAGTCGCCCTCCTGGGCGCCATGCTGCGCCTCTCTGCGGAGCATTGTATGATCTCATGTCGTTGCTCAGCACCGTTTGCATATGGTCATCCCAGGAGCAAATGCATGTATAGAGAGAAACGCGACTCACAGGCTAGAAACGCCAGTCAGGCGAGGCACAGCCGGCTGCGAGTTGGCCGAGGCATTGGGCCTTGCAAGCACCTTGCCCTTGCCTTTCGGAGTCTGCAGCCATCGTCCAGCAGGTGTCACAGAATTTCGGCGACCCAAAGCCTGGCTGTCCTCTGGCACGGTCATATTGGCAGGCCGCGTGGTGTCTGTCACAGAGAGACGGTGATCGGGACGATGAAAAGGCGCTTCGCATTCACGGCCAGAATCAGGGCGCTGCGCACACCACGAGCAAGGCTGCAACTTTCTCGAGCTCTATGTTGCTCAAATATGAGAACGAGCAAGCCGTTTGGGTGTGCACATGCATCTCTGCCTCCAAGAATTTCAGGCCTGATGAAGACTCAGTCTTCAGAGCATCCCAACCCTGCTGCTGTGCTGCCTGTGCTGCCATTCTATAGGCTGACAGCTGCACGAGGCGTGGCCGAGTGCCCAAGCCTGTAGCGGTAGTGCTGCCCTGCAGGCGACATGGTGGCTTTTCCTCATGTTGCCTGCTGCGCGCTGCTCCTGACACTCTCCACACTCTTCAGCGCTGGTGGAGCCGTTGTGGAGCTGATCGCAGGTACAAATGGTGCCTCGTGAATGCTGTGCATGCTGCCCGCACACAGAGGCTTAGTCACAAATCTGTGTCATCGGCGCAGATCTCCCTGTCAAATTTCTGGATGATGAAAAGAAGCCAAAGTACATCATTGCCATCGATCGAGA
>JAABUK010010979.1_pt1 | contig 11922 bp, 1 predicted proteins | sample 5559141 | NCBI WGS metagenome assembly JAABUK01 (sample SAMN10711869, study PRJNA513367) | rock metagenome | isolation source: Antarctica rocks | place: Antarctica: Victoria Land, Pudding Butte nord | collected 2016-01-03 | reverse complement strand
TAACGCGGGAATACTATTTCAAATGAGGAGATGTCGTCAGTTCAATGACACAAGAGATAAATAAAGAACGCCGAGATAAAAATAATTTAAGAGATAATAATTTTAAGATAGCTTGCTAAGAATTAAGAAGTAATAAAGTTTGTTATGAGAATATAGAATAACGTGAATAATATACTGCGCATATTTAAGAAATTCTGTGATTTATATAATGAGATGATTAAGACTTATAATAAAGAGATTAATAAGATAACAGAAAATTATTAAATAATTCATGAGTTACAAAATTATTAACGGGAAGAAAGAGATATCTAAATAATTAAACGAAAATAGCTAATTTAAAAGAATTAGATTTTAATAGAAATACTGAAAGATAAGAAGATATTAATAAAGAATCTATTAGCAAGATCTATAATATCTGCAGCTTCTTTATCATATCAGAATAATGCGGAGAGTATCTAAGAAATATTAGAAGCAGTCTTTAATATATAGGCGAGTGATCAATATAATAAGAGCGAGAAGCTATTAGATTCAGATGCTTTTAAGATGAGAACTTCTTAATAGTTCGCGGTATAATTATTAATATTAAAGCTAAAGTTGCTTGTGAATAAAGATTAATATTTTATAGAAATAGATTATATAATTTATATAAGATCGAGAATTAAGAGAGAGATTAGTAATCTACTAAAGTTATATTTAAAGATATTTCAGACGATTATAATTGAGAATCTATTGTAAATATTATTAAATCGATTTGGAGATTTCTTTTAAAGAGATACTGCGCGAGATAATTATCATTATCTGCGTTAATTAAATAAGGATTTATTTAATTTTCTTAAAGAATTCTTTTAATATATTATAGAGACGAATATCTTAAAGAAGAATCAGATTAGAAATATTAGATTAAAGATATTTAATGATTTGAAGTTGATTATAATCTTAAAAAGATATATAATTATTAAGAAGATTGTGAAGAATTTATAATTTTTAAAATTAAATTTGCGAAAAGTAAAATAATATGCGAAAGATCTCTAATCTATCTGAGCAGATTCAGAATTCTGAAAGAGAAGATCGATTAAAAAGTTAGAAGATAAAACTCAGCTTGCGAAGATAGCGTTCATCTATACACTGAAAGCTGATTAAAAAGAGTTTAGATGTTATAAATATTAATAATTAGAATATATAATTAGAAACTGCTTAAGCTTAATAGCTGTTAAGAAAGAAGACTCTAATATTTTAAAGAAATCGGAAAAAGAGCAGTCTATTATAAAGATGTTATAAATAGACTTATAAGCGCAGAAATAGCTGTAAAGAGACTTAGATAGAAGTATTAATTAAGAATATCACCTGCGATCATTTCTGCAGTAGTTAAAGACTGAATGAAGCCTTCGTTTCTGATAAATATTCTATTAAATGAAGAAAAGACAGATTCTCTAAACATGTTTATATTAATAAATACAGATTATTAACTTATAATGATAATGAACTATTAATTAACTGAGAATCTATATAAAAGACTGTAAATCGAATTAGTGAATCTAGTTAAGAAGATTTTATTAACAGATTTTATAGAAAGAAAGCATTCTATTATAACGCAGGCGATTTATATATTTATTATGATTATGAGATATTAATAGATGTTACAGATCTTTTATATGACTCAGGCGGTATATTCTATTATTTTAGAGAAGAAGTGAATGAGATTATATAATTATATATCTAATCTTATTACTAATACTGTGAATTTTTAGTCGGGATATTATTAATATGATGATAGAAATCTAACTATTTTATTATATGTGCGGTACAGCAAAATATTAAAAAATAGAAATAAGTTAGATATGAATAACTCTGATTATTCTTGAATAGAGAAGAATATATTTAATTATAATTAGATATGTAAGAATAACTCTGAGCATATATATTCAGATTTAAATAGATTAAAATAGAAGATGAAACGATCTTCTATTAAAATTCTAAAATATAAAAAGATGAAGATTGATTTAAGATTAATCTCGTTCTCAGTTAAGTCTTCTATAAAGAAAAGAATGAAGTCTCAAAGATCTTAAAAATGAAGAGATAATATAAGTTTAATAAGCTTAATCTCTTTTAATTTAAAGAATACTAAGATAATAAGTTTAATAACTTTTAAAGAGCTAACTAAGAAATCTGAAGTAGAGATTATTATAATTACTCTTAAGAATATTAAGAAGTAGAGAAAGAATAATAAGAAGATCGAGAAGAATTTATAAGAGATAATTCCGTCTGAGTTTTATAAATATATTCATATCTTTTTAAAAAAGACTTTAAATACTCTTTCTTCACATTAAGATTAATATAATTATCGAATAGAACTACAGAAGAATATTAAACTACTCAGAAGATAGTCTTATTAATATATCCCTTATATCACTAAATCTATAACTCTTCTTTTGAAGATTTAGCGTTACCGCGCTTTAACATTAAAATTTTGCTGCAGTCTTGATATAAGAAACATTAAAAAATCAATTTTTAATGCTTTTCATATTAAGACTATAGTAAAATTTTGATTTTTAATGTTTCTCATGTTAAGACTGCAGCAAAATTTTAATATTAAAGCGCGATAACGCTAAATCTCTAAGAGAAGGATCACAGATTCAATGACATAAGAAATAAATTCTGCAAAACTTAATATGATTAAAAGATATATTGAGAAGAATCTTAGAAAGAGATTCATTAAATTAAGTGATACATTATTTATATTTCCGATTCTGTTAATTTGAAAATTGAATGAAGAACTCTGATTTTGCGTGAACTATCGAGATCTAAACACTCTTATAAAGAAGAACAAATATCTAATATTTAGAATTAATAAGATATTAAGACAGCTTATTAAAGCGAAGTTTTTGATGAAGATGAATGTGCGTTAAGCGTTTTATTATATTAAAATGATTATGATTAAAGACAGTAATTTAATAATATTTAGCACAATATATAGAAACTATCGCTATTTAATAATATCTTTTAGATTGAGTTCGGCGCCCTTAATTAATTAGAGATATATGAACGATATATTTCTGAGTGTATTAAAACGATTCATAATACTATATTAGAATGATATTCTAATATTTAATAACACGCGAGAAGAATATAAATAGTATATTAAGAAGATATTAAAGATTTTAAAGAAAGTAGAACTTTAAATGAATATTAAGAAATATAACTTCTACATTATAAAGATTAAATTCTTAAATCTATTAATAAGTGTGAATAAAATATAATTAAATTCAGCTTAAATTAAGATGATTCAGAAGTAAGAGATATTTAAATCAGAAAATGTACGAATAATATAATAATTCCTTGAATTTATAAACTATTATCACTGATTTTATAAGGATTTTAATTAAATAGTGAGATTATTAAATAATTTATTAAGAAAGAATATCTTGCTAGTATAAGATAAATTCTATATTGAGACATTTAAAAGATTGAAGAAGTTAATAATATTTAATTCAGTTCTTTAGTATTTTAATCTGAGAAAGAAGATTTACGTGAAATATAATATAAGTGTTAAGATGAATTATATGATAGATAGATAGTAAGAATAGAGTGATGATGATGAGATGTTAGCTCAATATCAGTGAAGATATTAATTAGTTTTATGTAATAAAAACTAATCTCTAAAGAACCTCTTTAGAGATCTCTTCTCTTCCCTCTATATCTATTCAATATAATAGTTAAAGAGGAGGAGAAAGTGAGGTAATTATAGCTAATTATTAATTATAATAGTAGTTAAGAGAGAATCTTTGAATAAAGAAAAGATATTAAGAAGTCGAAGATGCGAATATACTAATTAATAAGTAATTTATTAGCTGAGATTATAATAATATCTTCTCTTCTAAAGTTCTATCTTCAGAACTAAAATTAGATTAACAGAATCACTCTACTAATAAGAAGAAGATAAAAGTTAGATAATACGTTAGCGTTCTAATAATAGTTATGTTAGAAACAATAATATATAAGTAAATTAATTATTAATTATAATATATTATAATATTATAATAAAGATGAAGATAAGACGCGAATGTTTTAAGAATATTATTTTGATAATAAAAGAAGATTAAAGATTAATAGATTAAGAACTTAATGTAAAATCGGAGAAGCGCTAAATTAGAATAAATAACTGATCTTAATTAATGTGATATATTAAGTTATAAGTTTAATCGCTTTTAATAGATTAGTCGCTTCTATAATTAACTCTGTAAATTAATATTACAGACTCTTTATTAAGTATAAATAACTGCTTCTTTTCTTATAATAATACTTCTTTTCTTCTTACACTCTTATCACTCACTGCTATCTCGCTATTATTAAGTCTTCGCAATAAATCAAGCCTTCTTTATTAAGTCTCTCATATAATCTTATCAGTCTTATAATCTTTAAAAGTCTTTCACAAAATCTTCGCAATAATATTATGAGTCTTTTATTATATTAAAATCATAAGAAAATCTTTTAAACACTCTATTAATATCATCTTAATATCATCTTTCTTACTTAAACATTCTCATTCTATCTTTATTTTATTACAGTAATATTATCTGCGCTATATTAAACATTTAACACGTTTCGATGATTAAGATAATATGTGTGAATAATAGAAGTTCAAGCGCTGTAAGTATTATATTAAAGAGAGTAAAACTTATCTCAATATATATTCTTTATTCTGCTTTCTATTATTATACTGATAAATAAATCTCGAAAAAATTCTTCGGGCGTATAAATAAATTAATAAGATTACAGAATAAGATAATAAACTTAAAATCTGAAAAAGATCTTAAAATTGATTTAATAATAATAATATTTAAAAAAAACAAAGAGATACTTCTCAATAAAGACTGAAGATTAAAGAATGATATTAAGAATTAAAAGCGTAATAATTAGCGTCTCAATAGATTATTATATAATACGCGCAATATAAAAGACTTGATTTATTCAATCATATTTATAATCAAAGATATTCGAGATTTACTATAGTATTTAATTAATGCAAAGCGCTTTAAAATATATATATCATCATTACTTCATTAATATTTACTAATTATAAATAGCTTCGTCTTCCCGTCATTATTAAAAAAGAATTCTAATAAGCTATTATTATAATTACTGTGCTGTACTGTCTTATAAAAAGTTTGATTATACTGTAATACTTTAATATAACTTAATCTATTATATGACTGCTCTCTATCTATAATATATTAATAATATATTAATGAAGTAGAATTCTTATTTAAATCAATTCATTAAGTCTTGATTATATTTCTTCTTTATATAAAGTCTTAAATCATTTCTTTATTTAATTCCACGTATTTAAATATATTTAAGTCTCGATAAAATTTATAAACTCTATAAGAAAAATTAGAAAAGAGTATCTTACGTCCGACACTTACACTTCATCTTATCAACTTCAGATTAAGTTAATAATTTATACTTCTAAATCAATTCTTCAGCATTTCTTATATTAGAGATCTTAATTTAAGTGCTTTCTACTATAAATCAGTCTTTCTACTTAATAAGATATCACTAACTTCTCTAATAAATACGCTTATTCAAAACTTCTTCTATTTCCCACTTCTCATCTTTATTCTTTAACAATATCAATTTAATATATTATACTAAATCTTCACCGACTCTACAATAATAAGACTTTAAAAATAAGACATAAAAAATCAAATAAATCTTTTAATAGAATAGTAGCTTTAACTAATATATCTATTATTCTACTATCTTGTTAATCTGAAACGAATCAATATATCTATCTATTAGCTTTCTATTAGAATGAATCTATCTCAGATTTCTTATAAAAAATATTATCTAATCCCTCATTTTAAAAGTTATTAATTTATACTTTTCATTATATTATCTTACTTAATATTTTACAGCTTTCTTTCAGCGCTTTATCAATTCTTCTCTTTATTTTTTCACAATCTTAATTCTTTTCTTAATACTTAATACCTCCCCTTCTAAGATCTCGTTTATAAGATTAAATAATCTTTAAGAATAAAATTTCATAAGAGCGAATACTAAAATTATATTGATTATGAAATAAATACTATTATTATAGCAGAACTGAGCGCGTGATAATAGCTCATATCAATCATCTTAATAATAAATTGAAAAGCATCGAAGATATTATTTAAGCTTTTAATTCTATCATTCAATTTAATCATTAATTTAAGAATGAAATATAGTTGAAAGTCTTCTCTTAATCTTTAAATAAAAACACAGCGCTAATCAGAAATATAAAATAAAGATAGAATCTTAATTAAAGACGATATTATTTAGTATATCAAAGTTACTAATAATGCGTTTCTTAAATACGAAAGCTAATTCTTCAGCAGTAATAATTTTATTCACAGCAATATATCTTATAAATTTTATAAATCTATTTATTATAATAAAAATAAAATTAAAAGCAGTTTCCTCTTTAACATTAGAAGATAAGTTAGTAATAAAATCTATAATAATTTCTTTTCATAAAATAAAGAGACGAAGTAACAATTATAACGCGTTATATAATCGATATCGCTTTATCTTCGTTCTTTAACAGATATTATAACTCGCGATAAAGTTCTTTACTTCTCTATTCATACTTAATTAGAAGAAGTTCTAACAGAATAACGCCAGTATTTTACGGACATCAAAATAATTACTTAAAGAATTATTATATTTCATTAAAAGAATCTTATTATAAACTATTAAATTCGCAGAAATGAAGATATTATTATATTTACGAAGTAGATTATTTAAATCTACTTATCACTCATTAATCTTATTAATAAGCCGCTTACTTCTCAATATTATCTCAGCTTTCTTTCACTAAACAAAGTTGTTATCTTATTATAATGTTAGAAGGAGTTCTAAAAGAGAGATATCGAGCGGCTTATAAGTTATTAACTTTATTATTATTATAATAACGCGTCTTAATATGAGAAGTTTGCAATCTTTAATATTAATAAAAGAGTTAAGTGATATTCCCGCTATCTCGTTAGTATATATCACACTATTTATATAAGATATTAAAAAATTATTAATTTAAGCTTCTTTAAGATTTATAATATTATTCAAACTAATATAATATAATATTCATGTAGAAGAAGATCTCACATCTTTAATTATTAGTAGATCAGCTCTTCTATTAAAAAAAACTTGCGGGGGAGCTTAAGAACTCATTAATATTATATTAACATCTTGACTTTTAAGTATAGATTTTTTACGATAGATAAACATCTCATTCTTAACTAATATCTTATCAGAATCTAAAAAGATGAATATTATATTTATATTCAATATCTCATTAAATTCTTATTGTTAACTCTTCTGCACAGAACTATTACGCAAGACTGATCTCACATTAAAATCTTAAAAGATAAATATCTCATTCTTACTCGACATCTTATTAAAATCTTAATACATTATATTTTACATAAAGATATTCTAAAGCTTATTTCTTAAAGTAAATAATATAACAGTTACTTACTCTTCTTTTAAGACTTTATAATCTAATTATCTTAATAACAAATCTGCAAAATTTAACTTATTTAATTAATACTTAATTTTAAAGTTATATTTTAACAATTTTAAAGCTCATCGCGTTTAATATCTATTTAATATCGTGATAATCATGAAATATTTCAAATTATTATAATCACACTAAACTTCTATAATTTCTTTCACTTTCTATAAATAATATCATCATTATTTAAACAACTCAATAATAGCTAGAAGTTTCTTATTATGAGTTTTATAAATCTCTTTCATAATTATAAGTTTATGAGAAAAATAGACTATCAAATATTATAACAGCTTACTCTCAGCATTCTCAAATAATTGCGATAAGATCCCTCTCATTATATAATTGAAAGCATTAATTTCCATACGTATTAGCTTTTAAAAGTTGAAATAATATAATATTAACATCTCATTAAAAACTCGCTTAAGTTCTTTAAAAGCTTTCTTCGATTTCACATCAAATATAAAAAGATTAGTTTGTTTATTATTCTTAATATTCTTTAATAAATTAATAAGAGGAGAGATAATATAAGAGTAGTTCTACATAAATCTATGATAAAAATTCACAAATCCCAGAAAAACTTAAAGCTCTCTAATAAATATAGATACAAATCATTTAATAATAATTATTACACAACTCAATTTCATTATTACGCCGTCAGTATTCATAATAAATCCTAAGAAATTCACTTAAGTTATTATAAATTTATACTTTAACAGCTTAATGTATAAACTGAAATAATAAAGTCTCTCAAATATCTTCTTAACGTGAACAATATATTCTTTCTTACTCTTTAAAAAGATTAGAATATTATTAAAATATATCACACACGAGATATTAAGAAGATCTCGTAACGCTATATTAATATATAATTAAAAGATCGCAGAAGCGTTAATCAATTTAAAGAGTATAATTCTATATTCGAAATAATTATAACGCGTTTAAAATGTTATCTTCTATTCATCTCTCTTCCGAATATAAAGTTAGTAATATATATCTCGCAAATTAAGTTTAATGAAGATCATAATTTTAATTATATAATTCAAAGTTTCACTAATTAAAGATAGAGAATAACAATTCTTAATTATTATTTTATTTAATTCTTAATAATCAATATATAATCTTATCTCTTTATTCTTTTTAAGAATGAACAGAATAAACGCTTTTACGAAACTAAAGCTTAAATAGATTCATCCCTTCTCTAAAGTGATATCAAGATATTCCCGCAGTATTTTCAATTCTCTTTCTAACAAGACATATAACGGGTCAAATAATAACTACTTATTAAACATTAACTTAATACTGTGCTCTAATTAATTATGCTTCGAAAGACTACTAACATTCTTATCTGAGAAAATATTAAAATATTCTTAGAATTTCTTTAGAAAATCTTTCTAATTTAAAGCAGTTATTATAATTAAAGCTGAAGCGAATTTAATATGACAACTATCAATTATCTTTAACACGCAGCAAAGAAAAATCTGCTTATTCTTTCGAATAAGTCTCTTTAATAAAAGAAGTTCTTAAATCAATTCAATATCATTAATCTTTAACGAAAATCTTCATTAATAAACTTTAAAAAAGAAATCTAAATCCTCAATTTCTAATTAAGAAAAACTAAGAATTACATCAATACTTAAACTAAATAAATTTATTGTATAGAACTTAACTTCACAGACTCTAATAACTTTGTTAGAATCTTTCATTTTAATAGAAAGTAAATAAGCTTCTAAGAAATAAAAGATAAAACTATTTCCTTATTATAATACAATAATTAACTCTGCAGATGAGTTTGAAAAACTCATTTTCTTCATTATAAGTTATGAGATTAAATTCAAATTCGCGGTAATATTAAAAAAACATTTTGTAATATAAGAGCTATCTTCAACATTTATATTCGCGTTAGTAATATATCGCTTCTTATCTAAAGCGATCAATCTCAGCGAAGTTATTAAAAATAGATTCTCTCTTTTCTTAATAACACAATATTAATAATATAGTTGTTAGTATAATATTTAAACTTATAACACTTATAATATTCAATCTTAAACTTATTCAAAGAATCGAGAAAAATATTATTAAAATTAGAATAATGAGTAATAGACTTATCTTCAGAATTTTAATTAAAATATTAGCTATTTTTTAATTTTAATTAACTTTTATTAACAGTCTCAGATGAAACAGACTTAACTAAATCTTTATCGCGATATTAATCGCGATTATCAGTCTTCATTATTCTCTTAAAACGCTGTATTAACGTCAGTAATTCTTAATATAATAAAGATATATCTTTCTTCGATAAAATATTCTTTCTTAATAATAACTTCAGCTTTATAAAAAGATGTTAAGCTTTCTATTCTTTATTATAAGAAGAGAGAATAGCTTCGAGTTCTTTAAAATAAAGAGTAAATTATTAAGCAGACTGATATTCTTATTAATACGCTTCTTTGTATCTTTGAGCGGTAATAAGCCGGCGATTTATTAAATCAGACTGTAAATTTTGAAGAAAATCTTTAAATTTCTTTTAGATAAAGATGTTATCATTCTCGTTATAAATATTCTTCTTATAACACTCTTATATTTCTACTAAATCTCTCTTAAGAAAGATAATAACTTAGTATATCTTCTGCGCTTTACTATTAAAGCGATATGATTTTATTTAAGTAATATTTCTGTAAACTCGAAGAAATGTTTTAAGCTTCTTTAAAAATCTATCTTTATATTTCTCAGAATCTCTAATCTTTAAGTTATATTATAAACGTTCGCCATCTTTTATATATCTTCTTTTTACTGATAACTTAACATCATGATATTAAGATATAGATAAGGAACGAGTTATTAAAAATATAAATCTTTTAATATCTTTATTATAAAATAAGATTTATATACTTTCTCTAATCTATTATAATTCTTAAAGTGTTCAGATAAGAAGTTATTCTTAAGCTAATTTAGTCTTTATTTCTATTAAATCAGACTGATGAGAAGTTGCAGACGTAATTCTGATAGATAATCCTAAAAAGAAGAATTAAATTATCGAACTTTCCGATTAATTAAGAGAAGGCGTTATCACTCTCATAAATTTAGTTATCACTCTTATAGATAACTGTAAGATTAGAGAGATTAGAATATTAAGATGAATTATATAATAGATAGATAGTGAGAATAGAATAATAATAATAAGATGCTGACTTAATATCAGTAAAGATATTAATTAGTTCTATATAACAGAAATTAATCTCTAAAGAATCTCTTTAGAGATCTCTTCTCTTCCCTCTATATCTATTTAATATGATAATTAAAGAGAAGAGGAAAGCGGGATAATTATAGCTAACTATTAATCATAATAATAGTTAAGAGGGAATCTTTGAACGAAGAAAAGATATTAAGAAGTCGAAGATGCGAATACACTAGCTAATAAGTAACTTATTAACTGAGATCATAATAATAAGTAATTATATTATAGAAGAAATTCTCTTATAAAAAGAATTGAATGGAAAATTACATCTCATTACTTATTATTTAAGCAGTATGAGCCCGATAGAAAGGAATTATATTATATATAATAAGAAATTATTGACAATAATTCAATGTTTTAAAGAATAAGAGCTGAAGCTATAAAGTATTAAAGAAGATGTTGTTAAGATACTTACAAATTATAAAGCTCTAAAGTACTTTATATTAATAAAGAAGTTAATAAGATAATAAATATAATAGACAAAGTTCTTAACGCAATTTAATTTTAAAATAATCTATTAATTAGAAGTAATTAATAAAAAGACTGATATCTTAATAAGACGAGAAAAGAATATTTCTAAAGTAAGAAATAATCTGAATTTATATTAGACGCTGTTAATATTAAAGATATTGTTTAAAGAGATTCAGAGAGACTATAAAATAACATGTGTCACGCAAGAGATTCGCACGCTAAATAAAAATATTAAGCAGATGAATAGAAATAATCAGAATCTGAAAGAAATTTATGAGATTTTATAAAATAAGATCGAGAGCGTTTATAATGAATATTAGATAAGTCTATATAAGAAAAGAGAAGATCTGCTCTATTTTCGAGATAGACTAACTATTTTAATAGAGCTAAGAGAGTTAAGAACGCAAGCGATTTAATAGATTTATAAGAGTTGAAAGACGAGTTATATAAAAGAATTGAAGATATTATAATTAATTCGAAAATCGTATTAATTCTCTAAGTTAATAGAAGCAGTTAAATAATATCTGAGAAACTACTATATTTATTAGAGATTAAAGACAAAGAGATAACACTTAAAAGAAGAGTTATAATCTCTCTTAATTTCTAAAATATCTTGAAAGAATATCTCTATAGATTTTATAATGAAATTATCGGAATCAATAGAGTTTAA
>JAABUK010010977.1_pt1 | contig 11923 bp, 9 predicted proteins | sample 5559141 | NCBI WGS metagenome assembly JAABUK01 (sample SAMN10711869, study PRJNA513367) | rock metagenome | isolation source: Antarctica rocks | place: Antarctica: Victoria Land, Pudding Butte nord | collected 2016-01-03 | reverse complement strand
GACGACCTAGTCACGTACCAGAGTCTAGACAAGGACAAGCTGTCGACTATCAATGGTATAGACAAGTGCTCAAGCACCGGTGAAAAGCGAGGTGAATGGGACTGGCGCGGGAAGGGCTGGCTGAAGATTGCCGGCAGTCATTGGGAGGTGCTGGGGTGGGGTGAGGAGGGGACGGGTAACAAGTGGATGGTCACTGAATTCGCCAAAACGCTGTTCACGCCGGCTGGGCTTGATGTGTACTCGAAGGACAGAGGTGGGCTTAGGGCGGAGACATTGGAGGACATCAAGAAGGCTCTTACGGAGATTGATGATCCGGATGTGAGGAAATTGGCTAGCGAGATCTTTGAGATCACGGTTGATGGTGCGAGGCAGGACTGAGAGGTGGCGGCGGGGCCATAGGGCATCCGTGGAGGGTCGAACAAGCTCGGTGTGATATGAGGTTGTTGCTCAGCCAGATACCAGTGAAACGGCTGAAGTCCTAGCTTATATACATGTTCGCACGCCTTTGCCATGCCACCCCTCGAGCCTTTCCTTTCCACCACTTTTACCTCGCGTTGCTCCTAATACCAAGTCTTGTGACCAAGCACCATTCGGACCATCATGTACATCGATGCTGCGGTCGCACAATTAGCCTCAGCAACTTCATATGATAGAATGCCGGGTATAGCCTACCAGATGTGGTCGAGATCAGGAGCGCATAGTATGGGTAGAGCATGTACTTCGCTCGTGGGCCCTGTGTGCTATCTTAGCCATTGCTCTCCCATGATTCGCCGTTTCGCGCTCAGCCTGTTCAGCAACCCACCTTATCCCATTGTCTCAGTCCATCGTGTGCCTGGTGGATCTTCTGCCACTTGGGGACATTGTTCTGTCGGTAGAGGCCGGGGAACTGTGGCATGCTGCAGTGACAATGCTGTTAGTCCTTCGCTTCATCCCCTCGCGTAGGCCTGCGAACACGCGGGTCAAGACTGGAGACTTACCCAATTCGCCTGACGAGTGTTGACCGCATCTTGACGCTAGGAGATGTGGTCGTGAAGCTCCTGGTCGTGTTTGAGTGGATCTATTGAGCTGTAGCCAGGAGCTGTCGTTGGTCTCGAGCTGGACGGCGGAAAGATCCGGTGCTTGGCGCTTCAACTTCCGACTCTACATACCTTAACGTGGCGCATTGAAAAGCGCATTTGATCACGGGACATCAACAGTGCTGGCGAGCACTTGATAGGAGGCTAGAGTGCTAGCATGGCGCCAGGCAGAGGTCCCTGGAAAAGAGGCGGACCGCAATGGGCGTAGCATTCGATCGATGGCTGGCAAAACCTTCGACCCTACACTTCTCACGGCAGCTCGTGACACCTTGCAACGCTACAAGATCATCGTACTCGAGGGCACACTGGCATGGAGTACCTGGGAAGCATGCACGAGCTTATGGCAGCGCTGTAGTTGTTAGCGAACGTACTGCCGAGGAGGCTCGCGAGCAACCGTTCTTGAGGCCGCGACCTGTCGTGAGAGCAGGCAGTGAGGCGGTACCTGAAGAAATCAGTCTTCATGTGTTCCTCAAAGCCAGTGTGGGAGCTCTCCGGCGGTGGACACCAGGCGAGCCGTTTCTGGAAACAAAAGACCAAGCCGACGTCAACAACCCAAAGACATTCGGTAAATTGCTCGTGGACAATCATAAACACTTATTCGATTACACTATCTGGGTCGAAATCCTCAACTATCGCAAACGAATACATGGGCATGTTGGCATCCTGGATGTCTGGGAGGGAATGCGACAACGCGATGTGGATCTGCCCTTGAATGGAGCTGAAGCAGACACGCTGTGGAGCGAATTTACCAACGCTGGTGCGCGACATCAAGACAAACACGAGCGAACAGTAGCTTCACCGTTGTCCCAAATGTTCGAGCATGCTCAAGACCTCAAGGACCGCAGAGGCACGTACTATACTTGTCTCTACAAATGCATCGTTGGACGCTGCGTGCACAACATACCCAGGGCAGCTTTTTCATGGCATCAGAAGCTTGTCAAAGCCGGCATGGTGGAGGCTGGAGCCATCGCTGGTATTGCCGGTGATGCCATGTACGCTCCTCCAGCCCATGCCAATGATGCCTTCCGTGCATTTGCCGCCATTTACAAGTCCAGCCAGGAAAGGAATCTGTACGACTCATGTATGGACGTGGTATCCAAGCTGCAAGATGACGCATATGCTCTCCATTGGCACAGACTGTTCATGCAGCACGGAGACGGCCCTAGTCCCGAAATGTTCCAGCGCGAAGATGTGCAAAGGATATTCGAGCGCGATCAAGATGTCTCTCTACCAATGATGAGGCCGAAAAGCGCAGATCTAGGCATGTATATTCCAATGACGAAGTCGAAGCGTGCTGATCGACCGCCCCCAATAACGCGAGCATCGATGAACACCATCGTTGGAGAAGTGTACGGCATCAAGCCCAAGGTCATTAGCGACTCATTCTGTGCGAGACTCCTTGCTACTCACGCATTGTCGTTGGACCTTGTACTGCAGAGCCTGTCGTTCTTCGGGATAGAAAGCCTTGGCCCGATGGCGGCCAGAGAGATGGTCTTAAGGTCAGGCTCGCCTGTACAATTCTCCAATAAGCTGCGGGACCTCAAGCATCTCGGTATCACCATGCAAAAGTCTGCATACGCAAAGCTTGCGACCACACTGGCAGAAGAAGGCAAGGCGGGGCTCTGGTCGGCCTTCGTAGAAAGCGACCAACATCCAGAATCATACGACGATCCGAAAATTCAAGAACAGCTTCTCGCGGCCTTCCTTGAGAGTGGTGACTGGATCAAAGCGCATCTCACTCTCATGGTCCTAACGACAGCAGATAGTGTTACCAAATGTCGCGGTTGGAATCGCGTAATCCAACACTACATTCGGGAGAGAGACCACCGATCCATGTTGGATACGATGCAAAGGATTCGCGATCAAGGGTTGCCACTGACGGTGCGAACGCTCAATTTCCTATGGCTGATCGTCCTTCCACCAAGGCAAGCCGGCAAATCATTTGCCAAAAGACATATCTCCAGCTTGTACGACCCTTTGACTTTCTGCACGAATGCATTCATCTATTCGGCTGAACGTGGCTCGTACGCTCCGTCGAAGATGTGGACTGAGCTACTCAAACGGCATGGAATGGATGACAGGTGGGATGAGCTCAGACGGCTACTATTGTGGATGGTTCACTGGTACTCAGAAACAAACCCAGATTATCGGAAACATTTGTACGCGAAGGGCCACCAGAATCGGAGGCGGCAAAGGTTCCAGCTCTGGACGATGCGACAGATCTTCACCCCAAACTTCGTGAAGGCCATCCTCACCTGGGGCTTCCGACATGGCAGCCGTCGCGGCAAGCTCCACCATGTTCCGACTGATGGAAGTGAACTCGAAGTGAAGGAAACAGAACCGTGGGCTGTGGGCTTGGTGCTGCTGCGGAAGTTGCGCAAACAGGGCTGCTTGATCGCCTCATCACACGTCAAAGACGCATTGGTGTTGCGAATGTGGAGTCTTTTCGGACCAGCGTGGTCATCTCGAGGAATGAACAACGAAGCTAGAAGGATCAACGAGCTTCCGCTCCCGCACTACATCCGCTACGCGAATAAGGTCTGGCCCAACCTTATCAACACTGTAGATCCTAGTGTGCTGGACGAGACAGCACCGAAGCAAGCGACTCTGCTCGTGCAGCTGTTTGGCAGATATCGTTCAACGAACCGCAGAAAGCAGGAGTATGCGGACGTGAGAGCTTGGGCGGAGTCGATTGGCCAAGGAGGCACTGCTCTCGTCTATGAGCCCTATACAACAGGTGCTAAGCAGCGGAAGTGGCGCCGCAGCAGATTCCTCCTCAAGCTGTCTCAACACGGACCAGTCAATGATACCACCTCTGCGACCACTAACCCTCATCCAGAGCATCAATCGCCTGCTGCTCGTTCAGAGAGTTCGCATCCGCCACCCAGTCAGCAATGTACTCCGGAACCACCTTGACCTTGTTGTCATCGTTCGGCACCGGCTCGCCGAGCTGCAGGTACGTCGGCACAACGCCAGTCCAGGTCTTGTCGACGACTTCCGGGTTCTGCAGGTCGGCCTTTTCATCGCTCGGTCCGCCCCTTCGGATCTTCGTCGACGCAGTCTCGATCCGCACTTTTAACACAGCAGTCGAAGTGATCTCCGACTTAGTTGGCGGGTTCCGCGAGTTCTCCCATCGCTCTGGCATGGTGTTGTTTGTAATAACTTTGAGAGCGTACGTGGCCTCCTCCTCATCCGTCACGACGATGCCGTAGCCGAAGACGACCGCAGCGCGGTAATCGCAGCTGTTGTGGAACGGAGCAAGGGACATGACGTAGCCGTCCAGAATCGTACCGCAGACACAGAGAGGGACCTCATTGCCGTCAGTGAGTTTGAACAGGCGAGCAGCGGAAGAGCCGTGGAGGTAGAGATGTTCTTCCTCGTCACCGGGGTACTTGGCCACGGCTCCCAGCATGGGAAGGATAGTGGGAAAGGCTGGACCCTCTTTGAGTGGTGCATTGAAGCTGACGTGCAGGATTGGCGTGGAGTTGATGATGGAGTGGACTGTGTCTTGTTCATGGTGTGCTGTCTATTCTTAGTATCCCTGTGTATATGTGTACAGGCTATTGTGATTCTCACTTCGCTTGTTGAGTCGGACACCCTTGCTGCGCTCGTCTGGGTGGTAGATCGCTCCTGGTGCCATTCTGTGCGGTTTTTGGACGGGGAGTGGCTTGGAAGTCTGCCTGTAGTACGTCGAGCTCTTATATTGTTTGTCGACGGATGTTGCGGTATTGCACAATGCGTCAACACGCCCTTCCAATCAAGGAGGTGCAATTCGTGGTCATCGAGTGGAGCTCGGTCGGATGTACCTGCCCGATTTGGCGGTTCTCAAAAGTTATTCTGTGAAGTAGTTTGGTGACTGCAAAAGATTACACCTTTGTGATAGATCAACCGCCGGCCGAGATCATGCGGAGATGCGGTGAAGCAAAAAGCTGAAATGGAAGGCTTCTGTGAAGCAAATCTGCGCTCGAAAACAACTAGAAACACTGAAAGCCACAGCCATCCTTGATCAAACGTACACCTTGTCCGACGAAAGCACTCATTACAACGAGTAGTCCTTGAGTTCTTCCTGCGTCCAGTTCCAGAGCTTCTCCGCCAGCTCGTCATTCCGAGCCTCATTTTTGAGCTGTCCTTTGATGCCCACAGGCTCGTAATACGTCCCGCTCTCGATCTGTCTCTCGCCTTTGCCTAGCGGAGCAGTTGCAGCCCACTGTTGGTTCCACGCACACTGCTCAGCAGGGATCATGCTGCCGATGGTGGTGACGTATATGAAAGCCCTCTGAGCAAAACTGAGATTGGTCACCAGACCTGTTGCCGAAATACCAGGATGGATTGACACAGATGTGATCGAGGGGTGGCGTTTGGCATAGGCTCGAGCATATAGGATGTTGGCTAGTTTGGATTGGCCGTATCGTCCCCACGTCGCTAGCATTGGAGCGATATCTTCGTGGGTGGTTTTGAGCTTGTCGAAGATGATGCCACCTTTTGGAGCAAATTGATAGCCGAGTGACGTGTTCCACACGATCCGTACGTCGCCGTGTCGTACAGCGGTCGCCTCCATCAAGGGAGTGAGGAGCTTCACTAGCAGAGAGTGACCCACGTGGTTTATACCGAACTGGACTTCGTAACCGTTGCTGGTCAAGCCTGGCGGCAGAGCCATGACCCCTGCGTTGGCGAACAAGACGTCAAGTCGATCGGTTCTGGACAAAACGTCTTGCGCGGCATCTCTCACGGCTTCCAGCGAGACAAGATCGCATTTCACGAAGTCGATAGGCGTGCTGGGAAACTTTGAATTGACCTCCTTGATGAGCTTGTTCGCCGAGGACTGAGAACGGCCAGTGAAGAAGATGTGTCCGGGGTTGTGAGCGGCGAGCGACAATGCTGTTTCGTAGCCTAGCCCGGCAGTCCCACCAGTGATTAGCACCACCCGAGACGAGAGATCAGGGACCTCCTTCGCAGCATTGAACTCAATCTTGGGCATGTTGAGCCTTCGTGTTGGTACGAATTATTATTGAGAAGAAGAGGGAAAAGATTTCGAAGCTTTGAGATGGGCGTGGTGTGATGTGACCCCTTACCTTTGAGCGGCCTCGACGGCCTTATATACTGCCTCGCAGACAGGTTGCCTTGATACGTTGCTGTCACGGATCTCTCCACGGGGGACAATGTGCCACCACAATGCCTTCCATCTATGCCAATGCTGAGCTCTGCAGCCTGGGAAGTCAATGTACAGGTAAGGGTTTAGTAAGGAGCGGCCAGGCGCGGCCGCAGAGAGCATCGGAGCAACTCTTCACCGAGAAATGTCGGTCCATGCTCGCCTTCAATCCATCGATCTCGAGGAATCTCCCAAGCTTTGCCATTCATCGTGGTCAAGCTTGTTGTCGCATGTACGTATGGAATTCTTGATGACTGGGGTGCCCAATGAAGACAACGGCAGTCCAATTTGATCTTTTTGCGTCGTTTTCATACGAGCATACTAAAGTCGTGAACGAACTAAAGTCGTGACAAGACCGGACGTCACTTTTGATAACCGGCTCAATTTCATGTTACCAGTGGCAATGTGCTAAGGTGTGGTCCCTCATTCTCATAAACTACAGGTGACTTGACGACCATCTTCGAGCCAAGCAGGCCATCGAGCTAGGATGAGTCTGGGCCCTTCGAAAGGTCGTGACTACGATTGTCCTCTACCCATAGGAGGCCAAGACGACGCCTGGAAGAACTCAACGATAGGAATTCCTAGCGGATGGCAGACATGTTTACAAGCACACGTGCAAACAGCTGCTTCTTTCTCCTACCCGACGGCGATCTTCTGGGGCGAACAACAGGTCCTACTGTGCAACTCTGCCTGGTTCAACTCTGTGAGCGATATCCAGCAGGGGTCAGCACAGTGTGGTATCCTGAAAGACGACGCAGGCAACGCAGTTAACGCAGCTCTGCGCGGTGGACAGCCTAGGAGAATCGAGAGCAAGCATTTTCTCGAAGATGGCAAGGACCATGTTGTGCTTCTTAGTTGCCTCTTCGGCGAAGGGGACGAAAGCGACAAGGCAGTTGGAGTACTCGCGCAGCTGCTCACCAAGCCGCAGTCAGAACGGGAACCCAGTCGAGATCGTGAAGGTGACCAAGACGATGGCGGTGAGCACCATGTTCTTGATCTGAGCGCCTTGGGTCAAGTCGAGGAAAAGGTACCGCTTGATCAGCATCCCTTCTTCCGTCGCTTCGCCGAGATGCTTCCATCGGGCCTCGCTATTCTGGATCGAACAGCAAATGCTGTTTTCGTCAACCAGCAGTTCTACGACCTCACGACACACCAAGGTGACGACCAGACGTTTAAGTCGTGGCCGCAAAGTATACATCCAGATGACCATGATCGCGTGCTAGAGGCTTATCGCGATGCCTTTGATGGACGTAAGCGATTACGCACAGAGGTACACGATTGCCTTATATCATATCGGAGCAGTTTTCCAGCTGACGAGTGCTACAGTTCAGAGCCTCGGGTCACCAAAATCCGTGGCGTCTACTTCTCCTCACCCCACTGGGCGACGAGAATTTGGGTCACATCAGCCTGCAAGAATATGGTGGCTTTGTCTGTAGCGTGGTCGACATTACTTCCGAGAAGAACATCGAATTCGCGGAGCGTAACGCAGCAAAGGAAGCTAGGCAGCGAAGAGAGCAGCAGGAAAGGTTCATAGATATGGTATGTGTGCTGGACCATCACCTGCATCTCCAAAGTTGGAGACACTTCTCGGTTAGCGTAAGACGTAGCTGACCTGCTTGCTTCGCAGATTTCCCACGAGATTCGTAACCCGCTGTCAGCCATGTAAGCGATCCATGTCCTCTGAAGTATTGTTAGATATCTGCTGACGATGTTCGAAAACGCTAGAGTCCATTGTACCGAAGACATTGGAGAAGCACTCGAAGTCGACGACCCGGGACGTATCAGCGTTGATCAGATCAAGGATTCGCTTGAGACCATCAACCTCTGTTTGCAGCATCAAAGGAATATCGTCGACGACGTACTCTCCTTCAGCAAGCTAGACGCATCAATGCTCTCCTTGTCTCCGAAAGCTAGCCAACCAAGTCGGCATCTCGCAAACACAATGAAGATATTCCAGCCTGAGTTCCGGAAGCAGAAGGTGGAGTACCGTAACATAGTCGACCCAACTTACGAAGAATGTGATGTCCAGCAAGTTATGGCCGATGAAGCTCGGATTGGACAGGTGGTCGTCAACTTGGTTTCCAATGCAAGTTGCCCGGGAAAAAACCCCCTCCTTGTGTTGAATTTTTAAGACACGTGAGGCATGAGCTGATGGCTCCCAGGCTATCAAATTCACAACGCGAGGACATGGAAAGAAGGAGATCCAAGTCAGAATCGCCGCCAGGCAAGTAGCCACTCCGTACTTTTGATCGTGGTGGAGAAAGACTCACCATCATATTGTTGGACATATGCTAAAAGACGTTAGTTACGAGCGGCCATCCTCCTACCCGCCTGACGTCGTCTTCTTTCAGTCGGGAGATTCGGCCTACCGCATAGATCAGACGGGTCAACCCGAATGGGGTGAGTAACGCATCGAAGGTCAATGTTGCGCCGAAACCTTTGCTGAACATACGATCCTCGCTTAGGCGACGGAGAAATGCTATACATCATGGTGGCAGTCAAAGACACCGGTACGTCAGCGCCTAAGTGATGTGTAGAAAGCTGAGCAAGGCTCTCGGACCTACGATCGAACTCTGAAGGTTGCAGAACGCTGCATTTTCTTTGCTCCTGTTCGGAGAATGTTTCTACCCATCACTCCGACGGCTCATACATCCACAGCCTTGCATTATGTGCTGACATCATGAAACAACTACAAAGGCATCGGCATAAGCAAAGAAGGTCAGAAGCAACTGTTCGAGCGATTCCATCAAGCCACGCCCAAGACCGAGCAAAACTACGGTGGCTCCGGGTTAGGCTTGAACATCAGCCGCAAGATCTGCCATTTGCATGGCGGTGAGATAGGTGTCACTTCTAAGGAGGGTTCGGGAAGTACTTTTGGTACGGCATCGGGCGTCACAATGTGCTGATACTCGTACTGATGCGATCTCCTTAGGCTTTTTTTTCAAGGTGAGACGGACTGGGCTGGCGACGCCAGAGTCATCGCCGCAGGGAGGCCATGGCGAACAGAGCGCGGGTGCACATGTGAAGAGCCAGATCACAGCACTCAGCGATCCGTCACCGAACAAGTCGTACACACCACTGGCGGCACTATCGCTTAACACAGTGCCTGGATCATCCACCAAAGCAGGGCACGGAGACAAGCCAGCTGTACCTCAGCAGAGCACATCCGCGCCCGCTAAGAACAACAATCCTCGAAGGCAGCATACTGAGCAAACTGGCTCGCTTGAGGAGACGAGCTCTGAGGACCGCCAAGATGCACCACAGTCGGGTAGACGGACGCATATTCTGCTCGTGGAAGGCAAGCCTCTAGGCAAATACTTTCAACATCTTGCAGACGGTCGCTAACTATTTGCCGCAGATAACATCATCAATGCCAAGCTCATGCGCCGCAGATTCGAAGCCAACTCCTACCAGGTCACCACTGCGAATAACGGCCGAGAAGCGGTGGAAGCGGTCAAGGCAGTAGGTTCGCCCAAAGACATGTATGATATCGTCCTGATGGACGAGAACATGCCCGTGCTGGACGGCAGCAGTGCTACTAAGGAGATTAGAGAATTGGAACGAAACGGCGAAGTCAAGAGGCTACCAATTCTAGGAATTACGGCGAACGTGCGAGAGGAGCAGACGGACGACATGATCGAGGCCGGCATGGACGACGTCGTGAGCAAACCATATAAAACTGAGGATATGGTGAAGCGGATCGAAGACCTTGTCAAGCGATGACATTGACAGATGCCGCAGATGCATTATTAAGTCGCCCGATGTTCTCAGTACCGACATACTCAGAAACATACAGTCGAACAAACTTCCTCATGCTCCGAACGCTGACCAGAATGAAATATCCAAGTCGATGCTCAACTCCATGGAGTTAACGATGCTGCCCTCACCTTGCACACCGAATCCTGCGGTCGACTCGAAACAAAACGTGTAGCAAAAAGTTCCATACATATGGCGAGTTGTTCCTCGTGCTTTCACGTACGGCCATAGGTCTGAGAATATAGAGCTTCCCGTTCGTACTGAGTCTTTTTCGATGCTCAGGAATGGAGGTTGCCCATTGCATAACTAACATTTTGCAGAAGTCCAGGAAAGCAAGGTAAGCACGGTCAAACACCATCAAACAGCAGTTTGCTACGAACATAGCTCGGAGCAAATCGTTGTCAGGTCTCGGGATCGTGGATCGCGTCTTCAGACGGGCGTTGCGCTAACAGAATGTCGTGGTACAGATTCGCAGAACTTATGAAAGGTCTGAATACTGTTTACTCACAACAAGACCTTGCAGATATTAGCGTTAGCTACGGTTTCATTTGCTTACTGCATCTCGCGAACGAGAACGGGTTGTTGCTGCGTAGTGTGCCGGGTTTACTAGACATCGAGGTTGAAAGGGTGTAGTCCGTATTCGAGTTCCGGGTCCTCAGAAACCAGATAGTAATACACTGGATCTAAGCCAAAGGGCATCACCGAACCGATCAGATTTTGATTCCTCCACGGCTGGGCCGTGCGTTCCCTCGACCCGAGATCGGAGGACTGGGTTCCACGAGTTCTATCACAGTCTTCGAATAGTAAATCTTCCTTCGCCGGAAGCGGAGTAGCACAGGGGCGGCGCCAGGCAGCAGCAGGCAGCAGCAGGCAGCTAGGCCAATCAATCTACAACGTGCGGATCGTTACGGCCGCTGCACGGGCTGTGAGCCGTCCTGCTGCGTTGGTTCGTCGCTCGGCAAGCCGCATATCAGGGTTCTAGGCTTCTCATCCCGTTTGTCGATTAGACATGCAGGCGGCACAGGTCCCGTCGCCCGCGATCCGCGATCCAAGATCGAAGTCCCGACTCCCGGGGCCAGGCCTGACTGATCCGCGACCCCACCTTGATCCTTCATCCTTCATCAATTCCTCGATATGCCTTATCATGAGCCCAGAACTAAGATCCAGGACGACGGCGAGGACAGTGACCGTAGCTCGTCATGCTCTGTACGGAGTATGTGGCCTGCATACTTGCTTCGAAACACATAATAGAGCTTCGGTGTACGGAGCTCCCGGAGCGTGACTCAACTGATGAAGCTACATGTCCGTGACGCCATGGCATCCTACCACTGATACCGCCTCGTTGACATCGTACTGTATTTGATCGCGCTGGCTCCACTTGTCTCGGCAAAGCGATCATTTTACATCATTGCTATTAGCAAAACGACAGATCCTAGTCGGGCATTCCCGGACGTCCAAGCGGTAACGACATTCGATCCTTATCATCGCAAAGACTTCTACCTTCGCCTTACTACACACTCTCAAAAATTGCCACGGTTCGGCATCAAGAACGGCGGATTGTTCACGGATGTTGTGGATTAATACTGGTGCAATCAAGGGGGAAACTGCATTTACACCCTTCTCGATCCCGTAGACGGCGACAGTGTTCGGCTCTCTTCCCTCGCTCAGTCCTCAGGTCCAGTAAGCATCGGTGACAACTCGCTGCTGTGCATCGGCGACCAGCTGCATTGGGCGATATGCGAAGGGGAACTTGGGTATATGGTGGTAAGGGTTCATGCTCGAGGGCGTGAAAAGGGCTGACAAGATGTCATAGATCTCTTGGTGGAGAAATGGTTGGCGATTGATACACCGTTGATCTTACTTCGTGGATTGGAAGGGAGGAATCTGTACAGGCCGATATCAAATTTGTGGCTCGTTACACAGGGTGGCTCGCCTCGGAGGG
>JAABUK010010976.1_pt1 | contig 11923 bp, 10 predicted proteins | sample 5559141 | NCBI WGS metagenome assembly JAABUK01 (sample SAMN10711869, study PRJNA513367) | rock metagenome | isolation source: Antarctica rocks | place: Antarctica: Victoria Land, Pudding Butte nord | collected 2016-01-03 | reverse complement strand
AGCGGTTTCCGCGGCCAGCATTCCCTCGAGCGAGGCGATCTTCGCCAGCTTGACGTCTCTGAGCATTTGCTCCGTCTCCAGCCGGGCCCGCTCCGCCTTCGCATCCCTCTCGATCTTCTCCACCTGGCACCCAATCTTCTCCAGCAGAGGCTTGATTCGCGTGCCAAGATCTTCGCCCAGGTCCTTGCACCTCTGCTCGCGCTCTTCTGCCGTCGCTCCGTCCAGCTGCCAGTCCACACTGCCCAGAGCCGCCTCGAGGATTTCCTGCGATCTGGTGACGAGTTCTTCGTATCTATGATTGACTGCGTCCCGCTCTTTCTGGATCTCGTGCAAGGAAGTCATGTCTATCTCGCGCTCTTGGCTGCTGCTGGCCGTCCCTGCGTTCACAGCAGCGGCAGAGCTGTACTGCTTGTATCGTTGTAGCTGGAGATTCAAAGTCCTCTCACGCGCTGTCAGATTTGCCGCTCTGATCTCCATAGCATAAAATTTGCCTTCCAGAGTTTTACATTTGACTCTCCAGGAGTCTCTTTCTTGCTGTAGATCGTGATGCATTTTGAGGAATCCCGAAGAGGGCCCGCCAGTCACGCGAATAGCGTCCAAGTTGTCTTGCAGAAGTGTACGGGTCTTGGCAAAGTCCCGTTCCATATTTTCCAAAGTGATCTTGTATACAGCATTGGTTTCTCGCGGGTCTTTGAGCTTTTTCTCGAGTTGATGTTTCGACCTAGTTAGCTCAGCAATGTGCTCTCTGGCAGCGTGTAGCTCGGCTGTAGGAGCATTGGCTTCGCCCTGGGCTTTGAGGTCGTTGAACGCTTTCACCAATTTCTGGTACTCTGCGTACAAGGCATCAGCCTTGACGCACTGGCTTTCTAGATAGTCCAACCGCTGTGCACGGCTATCAAATTCTTTTTTCATATCCGCAAGCGCAGATCGGTCTCGAAGGAGCTGGTTCTGGAGGGTACCGTTTGCTTGTTGCGCATTTGCAAGCCTGAGATTGCCTTCGGATAGCACTGTCTGCAAGCTGCTGACTTGCTGGTTATGGTGGGCTGTCAACTGTTGCGCATTGGCAGCAGCAACAGAGCCGTGTTGTGAGAGTTGGGCTCCAAGGTCCTGGACTCTTTGATCATACTGGGCAGTAAGTGACTGTCGCGCATTTGCAGCATCAACGTCCCGCTGTGAGAGCTCGGCTTCGAGGGCGCTGACGCGTTGATTATACTTGGCAGTAGATGACTGTCGCGCATTGGCAGCCTCGAGGTCACGTTGAGATACTTGACGCTCAAGGGCAATGATCTGGTCGCGGAACTCTTTGAAGACATAACTTTGTGGTGGAAGTGAAGGTCCATTGCGTCTCGAACGCCAGTTGGAACTCTCTTTCTTCAAGACGTCGGTCTCTTTCGCCAACTTGGCAACGCTCTGCTCTAGCTCCGCTTTACATGCTAACGCAGCTTTCAGCTGTTTTTGGAGTTCTTGGGTGTGCTCATCGAGGGCAGGGGTAGGTTGTTGGGTAGGCGTGGCTTTGACTGCTTGCAAATCGGATATCCTTTTGTCTCTCTGCTGCAAGGCGGTTTGGTAACCAGAAATTTCCTCGTCTTTTTGTGCCAACAAATCGACAAGCTCCTCATCTTCTTGCTCCAAATCATTTCGAAGAGTGGCAATTTGCTTGTCCTTCGTTAGGAGTAAATCCCTCAGCTCATCAATCATTCTTCGAGATGGTGTAACGGGGAACTCTCCTGGCGTGAATTTGTGGTCAGGAAGCTCGACAATAGAAAGGGGTGCATGTAGTGTCTCATTAATACTAGAACAGGTTTCATCGTAGCCTGGTAGAAGTCGGAGGACGACGTAAGTGAGGAGAATCCCGACAACAAAGCTGAATGCCGGTAGATATGGTTTTGCCAGAGCCTTGATCTGCAGTTGAAGAAGTTCAAGCTCTGGACCATTGTGCTCCAAAGTGGCGCCAACAACGATTGGTAGTGACTAGGAAAATTGTCAGCGTGACATATAGGTCTTCTATCTGATCTTGGCTTACACCGAGGGAAAAGAAGCCCGCAAAGGCACCCAGCGGAGTGACATTGTGGGATAGGAATCTGCAAGCAAGTCGCGTCTTCGTTGCGAATTTGCTAGGGTATATCCATGCCGATAAGATGGCATAGACGGTAGGAAGGTGGAGAATTTTCGCAACAATAGCGACAGTGACGAGAGTGATCTTCAAGATCAACAAAAAGAGGTGTAGGAGAATGTAGCCGAAGTTGTTCACGAGCATTTCCATCCTAATCTGCTCAGGTGACTTCACCGTCGTCGACGCCATGATCGAGATCGGAATCTGCCCAGGCGGAATTTCAGTGCTTTTTCACCGTTCAGAAAGATGTTCTTGAGTTCGAAGGGTATCAGTATCATATACGGATTCTTGAGATGAGTAGAAGGCTTTGTGTATGCAGAGGGGTGGAAAGGAACTTGGTTATGGGTAGAGTTGATGGAGGAATTTGCAGCAACAAAAGATGGAGGATGGCAGGCAGCTGAAGTTGCAGGCTCCGTAGACGTGTTATTGTTTGCCGTGTTATTGTTTGCCGTGTTATTGTTTGCGGTGTTTTGCCTATTCATTGTGAGTGAAGTGTTTATAGAAATTTGCTTTGTTGTGGCCGCAGAATATTCACCATTAAGGCACCCGTATCAATAAACACACGAAAAATGGCAGATATTATGCAGTCTCTGTTTTGTGAATGGATAAAGTCCATCACGTTTGATTTGTCTTTCATCGTCTTCACACAGCTGCATTGTTGGACTTTGAGCGGTGGTGTCGTCGTGGGCAAGCAAACAAAGATGGCAGACAGGCCTGGGAACGAACCTACGTCTCAACAATTGTCGTCAAGAAGGGGTTCAGTCTCGCCCTTAATTTGCACCTTCTTTCTCCGTTTTCTTCTCTTCTTCTTCGGTTGGGTGGTTTCATGCTCAACTTGGCCGTCAAGACCTCCGCCACGCAGCCTCGCACTCTCTGGACTTTCACTGCGACTGTCTCGTTGTTGCGCTCCATTATTGGCCCCACCATTCTCCTCTTCTTCATTAGAGCTGCTCGAAGTCATTTCCAACACGACTTTCCGAATGCCGTTAGAGTCGATGACGTTTTCTGTAATACTACCGCTTCTGGCAGGTCCTTTCGAGGTGTACCTCGGACTCTTTGAGCCATTTCTTGCCCGATCAGGGAGACTTGCTATTGTGCTTTTGCTCCTCGACCTTGCGGACGGTCCACTTCTGCCTCTCTGACTTGATCTTCGAGAACTTCCGTCCTCTTCATCGAAACCTGCATCTGGTGTCTGTGACTGATCTCGAGACAAAGACGTTTGACTACCTTTGCTGGCCCAGCTGTTTGGGCGGCGGCTGAGAGGCGAACTAAAACTCGCCCCACCGTAACCCTGTTGCAAAGCCTGCACGCCGTCTTTAGCATCGACGCCGCCTGACTGCAAGAGGCCTCCACCGATTCCGCCGTGAAGTGAGGAAGCAGACTCTGAAACCCGACGATCCAGGGTCCTGTAGCCAGTTCCGGTATTCATTGCTTGCATGTCTGCCCCACTGCCCGGCTTGATTTTCACAGACGTCCACCGGGTCGCTTTTGGACGGCTGGCTAGATTTGAAGGCCCAAGGTGCATAAGATGTTCACGTAGCTCGCCCGCATTTGTCCGTCGAGCACCTTTGAGCTCACCAACCTGGCTGCCCCCGCTAGATCGCCGTCTGACGTGCGGAATAGACCGGTGAGGAGATGAACTGTAATCATAACCCTTAGCCTTAGGTGGCAGGAGATCTGGATTCTTTTTGGGTTTCTTCTGTAGATCAATTGGTGATAACGTTTCGCCCTCATCGATATCGATCAGAATGCCTTCATGATCATTTGCTGTGGAAATCGTCGGGTCTTCAACAATCTGACCTTTGGGGGCTCGGGTTCGCGGAGCAGGGGCTAATCGACGTATGGCTTTGTGCACATCAACAAATACGTCGGATTCGTCGATGATCTCCTCTCCAATGAGTTCCTCGATCACGTCCTCGAGTGTAACGACACCCAGAGCGCCATAGTCTGCACCAGGATTATCCGACACGAGGACCATGTGCGACTTGCCCTCTTGAAAGAAGTTGACAATGTCAAGGCAGCTCGTCTCGGCACGCGTTTCGGGCAATGTAGCCAAGGCGAAGTCTCTCACGGGCTTGCAGTCCTCTGGATCATACGTAATTAGCATTTTCACCAACAGCATGCCGATGAAATCCTTGTCGTTGTCCGGAGCATGTATCGGGATTCTTGAATAGCCCTGGGAGAGAATCATGTCCATGGTTTCCTCGTCTAGAACGTCATCTGCGGACAATGTGAACACATCATCCATGGGTGTCATGATAGTTCCCACAGATTTCTCCTTGAGATCGAGCACGGCGCTAATGATGGTGACCTCGTCCGAATTCAGCTGATGACCTGCGTCACCCATTGTCCGATGAAGGCCCACAAGGGTTTTTAAACCAGCCTTCTTGTACACGGTCCCGTGATCTTCGCCCAGCAGATAGTCCAGCAATTTTGCGGTGGGCCAAGCGATTGGTGCCATGATGTACATCAGACTTAGAACAAAAGGTGACATCCATGCTCCAATTGGCAGACCGTACCGGACGCATATGGATTGAGGGACAATTTCGCCAAAGATGACTAAGACTTGATAAGTAGCAATTCAAAGGTGTTCCAATGAGGTAGTTTACCAATAAGGACGGTCGATCCTAGTACTGCAGGCCAGCCGCCGCCAAGAGACCGATCGAGCACAATTGGAAGTGTCTCATTTGTAATCACGTTGCTCAGTAGAAGCGTCACCAGTACCCAATGTTTCCCTCGTTTTAGCAGCCCTAGGACTTTTGCAGCGTGCTTTCTCTCTGCACCTTCGCCGGAAGTTTTGATGACTTGGAGGTAGATCTCATCCTGCATACCGTCAACACTGTATTAAAGTTTGTGAGGGTCATCTCACTTGGCCCATCAGCGCAATCGTCAATCCGGCGAAAGCACCACCGAGCAGGACCAGTGCAGCCGCCACCCCCAGGTACAACCACAGGCTCGCATGATTCGAAGACTCTGGCCCATCTTCATCTTGAGCATGTAGGAGGTCTGAAGCACCGAAAGGCGCAGCTTGAATGAATGGTAATTGCGCCAAAGAGAGCACCAAAATTCTGGCCAGGCCAAGCACCAATGGTCTTCGTAACAAGTATTTATTGGATATCATCCTAGGACTGCGTGGATGTCTGAAGCAGGGTTACTTCAGGCCTCCGTAGGCGGAGCTCAGCGTGAGGGCAAGCTTGAGAAGGTCGAAGAGGATTTCAGGGGGGTAAAGTCCTCACGTCAAGATAGTGCTCGGTAAGAGGTCACCGCAATAAGCGGATATGACTGTGAACCATCGCGAGACTCCCTTAGAAGGCATGTAGGAGCATCAATTGATGATACATTGTCGGTGGAGGCACCATTTATATAGTTTGGGAGGTCGAGAATGAATGTCAGAAGCTGCGAGACTGGGGATCAAGCGTCTCCGCAGAAAGCACAAAGCTTGGCATTGTTTCCTTGCTCGCTTAGCAACGAACCGCCCACTGCGAGCACCAACCTCGTGCAATGTGGAACTTCCCCTTACCACCAATCTCATCAACTCTTGCTCCTACTCATGAGAGTGAGTAGTCGCTGCCTAGTGCATCGATGTGTGCCTGTAGGACCATCTCGGATCCTGTGCCAAATTCAAGGCCAGCACTATCGAAGGATCCGCCGCCGAACGGCTATCCGCGGAGCACCTGGAATATATCACCATTTGCTCCCGGCTCCTAACGTCTTTGCATTCCACGGGATCCGTGTTTACGCAATGTCTCGATCCAGCAGATGATGTGCACGAATCTCGCAGCGACACGGAAGGATGTCGATGCTGCTCTCACAACATTTGAGCAAGAGGGTTCCCAGCTCTCCCCATTGGTACCGGAACTATGCTACTGCTGCGACTGCTTCCTCCAAGCTCAACCTCCCTATTGATTATGGCAGAACACCGATTCTTCACCACTCCGCATCCACACTACCCAAAGCTTTAGGTGTCCCAGTCAACTCGATATCTAAACGTATCAATCTTTTTCAAGCCGTCAATGATGCTTTAAGAGATGCATTGTCAATTGATGAAAAGGTTTTACTCTTTGGCGAAGACGTTGCGTTTGGAGGCGTATTTCGCTGCTCCATGGACCTAGCTAATGAGTTCGGCTCAGAGAGGGTCTTTAATACGCCATTGTCGGAGCAGGGTATTGTTGGTTTTGCCATCGGATGTGCAGCAGAAGGCATGAAACCTGTGGCTGAGATTCAATTTGCTGATTATGTCTTTCCTGCATTCGATCAACTTGTCAACGAAGCAGCCAAGTTTCGATATAGAGAAGGCTCTACTGGAGGCCAGGCTGGAGGTCTTGTGGTTCGGATGCCCTGCGGTAGTATTGGCCATGGCGCTTTGTACCATTCGCAAAGTCCTGAATCGCTGTTCGCACATATTCCCGGCCTGCGAGTTCTAATGCCGAGATCCCCCTCGCAAGCGAAAGGCCTCCTCACGGAAGCGATACTCCACAATAACGATCCGGTCATTTTCATGGAACCCAAAGTGCTGTACCGAGCTGCTGTGGAATACGTCCCGTCAGAGACCTATTCGATATCTTTGGCCAAAGCAGATGTTATTAAGACTGGAGAAAGCTTGACTGTTGTATCATATGGTCAACCATTGTATCTATGCTCTGATGCTATATCGGCAATCGAGAGGGAGACAAAAGGCGTGGAGATCGAGCTGATTGACCTGCGAAGCATCTACCCTTGGGATAGGCAGACCGTGCTAGCGAGTGCTGAAAAGACTGGGAGAGTTGTTGTCGTCCACGAGAGCATGACGAACCTTGGCATCGGAGCAGAGGTGGCCGCCACTATACAAGAAGGAGCCTTTTTGAAATTAGAAGCGCCCGTCGCAAGAGTTGCCGGGTGGGCGACCCACCCGGGTCTGTCTTACGATAAATTCAACATGCCAGATATTGCGAGTAAGTAGGAACGGGATCTTCTTTGGTGACCAAGGCTGACTAGTCTAGGAATATACGATGCAATCAAGCGGACTCTAAATTATTGACAACAACTAAGGAATATATCCTACCAACAACCCCTACGAATCTAACCTGCTTGAAGGTGTCAATGCTTGCATAATCGTGTTGATGTGCTTCTATGCGACAGATGCTTCCTACAGATTCAGCTTACAAGAGAACAATGGCCGCCTGAGCTAAACAGCTTGAGGATACCGCCTTTGGAAATATTTGCCGTGGATGGTAAGCATGCTCAAACTGGCTATATCCGCTCTAAAAATAAAGCCTTTTCGCTTATCCATTGACAGCAGAAAAGACAACAATGACAGATCTGAACATGGGAAGAACCCAGCTTTGGCCCAGATCGAGGGTGCAGTTGACCGCTAACGACAGGGCTCCATCAGGAGCTTGGACGAAAAATGGCGAATACTCGACGCAACGAAGATTTTCGCCATCATTGGACGTCGGGGGCATCTTGCTCTGTCGAATCATTGCTAGGCCAAGCTTCGCCTTCTAAATGCTAGAGTTCCAGCTTGAAATACACATATGGAATAGGTTCCACGCCGTCAATTTCCGCAATCCTATCCTGTATCATTCTCTATCGATTATCAGATCTGTTCTGCCAGTTCCCTGTTGGTTAAAGGACGGAGGAATTAGTCTATTGGATCATGTGCTGCTCTGGACTCATAGTCTAGCTGTAGGCTTCACTCCCGAGTCAGTAGTAGTTGTCCCTGAAAACCATGACCCTTCCTTTTCCTGTCTTCTCATCCATCCATGCTCTCCAAAGTCCTCCACAGTTGAAGCCAAAAACGATTCTACCGGTCGGACGAGGTTGTTTCGCGGCGTAGTGTGTTTTTGTCTTGTCTCCAAAATCATTCAGGTCACTCCAGACCTCGATGCCAATCATCCCTGCCTGCCCTTCTCCAGTCACCTTCCACCTATCACCGGCTGATTTCTGCAACTGTCCGTCGGAACCTGCTGTCATGTGCACGGCTGTGGCGAGAGAAATAGGCTGCGCATTGCGACCTTGTGTGGCGTACCGACATATTGCGGCGGTAGTATGGCAGGCAGCGGTGCGCAGGAAGGTATCGCCATTACCTGTTCCAGATACGGCGACTGCGCGGCGCCGATGGGTCGTTCCAGGTTTTGAAGCGACTGGAGCTTTTTTGAACGGCATGGTGGGTGCAGGACGTGAACGAGGCTGCTCTTCGATGACATTCGCAATTGGCAGCCGGTCCTTTGACAGAGCTTCCAAAGCTAGTGAAAACAAACCATCATCTTGCTCGTCGGCACCCGATCCATGTGGCAGACAACCGTGGAACAAGTCTCCAAAGCCAGCATCTACGGCTCTAGAAAGTCTGTCTCCCACCGTGATGGTCTTGGGCTTGACGTCGACAACGGCACATCGAGCTTCTGAGGCTGGATCAGGATGCTCGACTTGCTCTTCCCAGCTTTCTGCCCAGAATCCCGCTCCGAGCGTAGGTGTATCTCCGATCCTGCCGACTTTCTTGTTTGTCAGTCCTCCGGTGGAGGTGGCAACCGCAATATCACCCCATGAATCCATGCAGACAGCACCAACAGTGCCCTGACTGGGCAAGAAACGCTCTTTCTCATCTCCGAGACCCATGTTACTGTCGTCTTGATCCAACGCAGAGTCCGCTCTGCTACCCTCTCCCACACCGTCCTTCTGCAGACCTCGTAGGTGCTCGGCCCACCTCCTTTTCGTCCAGAACCAAGCGTCGCCCTTTCTTTCCAGGCGCCTCTGCTTCCATCCCCACTCCTCTGCATTTGGACCACTCAACTGACAGTGCATGCTACTGGCCTGACCGTTTGGCTTTTCCAATAACACCTCTCTTGCCAATATAATAGGATGTCTTGTGTTTCTGACCAACGACACACTCGCGCCTCTCTTCTGCTCTGCTGCCATACTGTTTTCATCCCTGCCACCTCTGTCTGGATCAACACTTGCGACCATGACAGAAGCTTCCATCTCGATAGTGCCTTTTTCGGTGAACACAGAACCCCGACCGCAGTTGAACAGTGGGTCATCCTCCATCAGCGACACAGCGTGGACTGCAGCATCTACAGCGGACGCTCCGGAATAGAGCCATTGCCTGGTCGAGTCGAAATACGTCTGGAGAGATGACTCATACTGGGCGTACAAATCTGGCGGAAGATTCTCGCGTGTGATATTCCCGGCGCCGCCGTGTAAGATGAGAGTTGGAGCATATGGGCCGGGAAGCGGAACCTCCTTTTCGGGACACATAACGGAGGAGTGATTTGACCAATGGAGGACCGGATCTCAGACACGTCCCTCGGGTAGACGCTTCGTGGCTAGATCTGCATCGTGTCTTACATACTCTCTCTTCCCAATTGAAACGCAGCAGTGAGATGTGTCCAGATCACTCTACCAACTACTGTTCGAGGATAGGGCAGATCACGGCCATACTAACGAGTAGAATAGCGAACGCTGCCTTTGCCGACCTGGGCATCTTCTGTCAAACATTATGCCCGTGCGGCCATCTGCGGCCGTGGTCCTCGTGGTTCACCATTTTCGAATGTGAAGCGTCGTCACCGTGCATAGATCGCGCTGCCTCAATTCCCGGCCCTGGTGGTGTGGCGTCTGCGCCCTGTGGCTGAGCTCTCCTCCTCCGTCCAAGCATCGAGCCACGGTGACTGCACAGCCACAACACCTTTGTGCCCAGTGAGTGGCCATGATTTGAGCGCCGGCGGCATGATTAGGCTTGTACGATGTACGAACATCAATCAGAGCATGCCAGCATACAAGACTACTGGAGATCTGCGACGACGCCTCCGTGTACCGGTACAGAGATGTTCCCTCTTCCTCTGCTTCTCCCTCTCGGTTTCTTAAGCGCCTTTCACATGAACTCTCCTCCCAGTCACTGGTGTTCCTTCATCCGTGACAGCTCGGCGCCTGCAGGTCGCTTCGGGGGTTGACGGGTTGTGTCAAAGGCGTCTGACCGCTGATAACCACGAAACAATGCCCCATTTCCTTTGATTCACAAATAACTTCCTGCGATCTCTTTGTGACAAACTTTTGTCCTGCATCTTGCTCCTCAAAGCTGAGAGGCGTTGTAAGAGACCCACAGCACTCACAATACCCACGAGTACTCGAATCATACCATTTGAAGCAGAAACGTCAGAAGTCGCACATCGATCACAGCCATGGCAGCAGCAATTGCGCACACGATCGCCGTGGTGGACAAGTCTGGCAAAGTCGTCAGTACAGTAAGTCGTCCCTTTCGAGGTATTCCAGGTCGACCGCTGACTGTGCCACAGAGCAAACAACTCAAAAATGTCTTCATGGAAGCCAAATTCGCATATCGAGAACGAAAAGCCGAGATCGTCGCGGAGCGCAGAGCGAAAATCGGCCCAAAGCAGAACAGAGACCTCAGACGAGCAGTGACGGACCTGCGCATCGAGGACACTCGATCAGAACGCTCCAACACATCGAGAAGACGTCACAGCCAGAGACATCATGAATCTGAGCGACGCTCAAGGCCCGACGGTCTGGGAAGGCACTACTCCAGCTCTTCATTCGGCGGTGCCAGAGGGAGAGACGACTCCACCTCCCCGCCCTCCCCTTCATCCTCTCATCCGCCCTCACCCTTCGCCGAATCCGACACCTCTCGCCCACAATCCCGCTCCGCACCCACCTCTCCCGCCTTCGCGCACCACGAACCCAACCGGCGCTCCCTCTCCCTCGTCCGCCGAAGAACGGACATGGACCTAAGCCGGCTCTCCCAAACTCGCCAACAAGGCGGCCCTCTCCGCTCCGTCTCCACCACCGCCATCGACATGGACCTCGCCTACGGCGACTACCACCCCTCCTCCATCGCCCCCCTTCAGCGCGGCGTCGAAGAAAAAGAACTCCTTACGCTCGTGGAAAAAGTGCGTCTTATCCTCGACGAAGCGAACTGCGCCCAATACTCCGTCAAAGCCATGATCGAGCACCTCCAGAAAAACCCGGATGCCATGGCCGCTGTGGCGCTGACCCTAGCGGAGATCAGCAATATTGCCTCGAAGATGGCGCCGGGTGTGCTTACTGCACTCAAGGGCAGTGCACCGGCTGTCTTCGCACTGCTCGCTTCCCCGCAGTTCCTGATCGCGGCCGGGGTAGGCATCGGTGTTACGGTCGTGATGTTTGGTGGGTATAAGATCATCAAGAAGATCAAGGCGAAGAACGCCGCTGCGAAGGAGGGAAGTATGGATGAGATGATGGAGGTTGACGGGGATGAGATTGGGAGGATCAACAAGTGGAGGAGGGGGATCGTCGCCCCCGGGGAAGAAGGGGAGACGGCGAGCGTGGGAACGAGTGTGGATGGTGAATTTATCACCCCACTAGCGGCGAGCATGAGGGGCATCGAGACAGGGGAGGATCCTCTCGCCGGGCTGAGCGAGAAGGAGAGGAAGAAGAGGGTAAAGAAGGAGGTCAAGAGAGAGGGTAAGGAGAGGAAGAAGAAGGCGGGAAAGAAGGGAGGGAGTGGTAGTGAGGTGGGCAGCGAGAAGAGTGACACTTCCTCGAGGAGGTTTCCGAAGCTGTTGTTGCCAGGTCCCACCGAAGATGCCCGCAAGGCCTTGGCTATGGTCAAGAAGCCCAGTCCGTTGCGGAGACTGCTCGCCTGAGACTGACTCTTTCTGCCATCGAAGACTGGCGTCCGCAAGAGATGTATTGTTTTGAGCAGGTAGGCGAGCCAAACGAGCGAGCGAGCAAAGCAGGCGCAGAGTATCTGGCACTGATTATTCCAACCCCTGGAGCTGATCTGCAACGACATGCTCAAGACCAACGCCTTTCCCCCCCCCCCATTACCTCCCTACACAA
>JAABUK010010975.1_pt1 | contig 11923 bp, 16 predicted proteins | sample 5559141 | NCBI WGS metagenome assembly JAABUK01 (sample SAMN10711869, study PRJNA513367) | rock metagenome | isolation source: Antarctica rocks | place: Antarctica: Victoria Land, Pudding Butte nord | collected 2016-01-03 | reverse complement strand
CAAACGGCTCAACCAACGGCACAGCTGCTACTAAAAGCCCGATAGTTGTCGAAGACGGCTCAAGCACCTATACCTGCACTCCCATCGTCATCAAGTCTTCCGGCAAAATCGATGCTCTAGTTGATCAAGCATACACTGAGTTGAGAAGTGGCGACGTGGACCTGCACACCAACTTTGACAGTCATGCTGGCATTGCGCACACACGATGGGCAACACACGGGCAACCTTCCACCATCAACTGCCACCCGCACGTATCTGATGATAAACATGAGTTTGTTGTTGTACATAATGGCATCATCACCAACTATAAGCCCCTCAAAGACTTCTTGGTAAGCCTGATCTGCATTTGCTGACGACTGCTGGTTTTGCAAGCAATTGCAAAGCATGCCTTCCTCAGCTGGCTTGTCACAACTGCAATGACTGCATGCAGGTCAAGCAGAGGATGACATTCGAGTCTGAGACAGACACAGAGGTCATTCCTAAGTTGTGCATGTATGTGTACAACAATTTGACCGAACCCCTGGCATTCAGTGAGGTAGGCCTTCCACACTTTGACTGGAGCTGCATGAATTCATGTGCCAATCCTCGGCAGCATCAGCATTTGCAAATGGAGATAAATTGCAACATTGCGCACTGAGGGGTCAGAGGCAACCTTTCTGTTTTTTGGCGCATGAAGCAAAACCAAATCAAGCATATTATCACTGGCAGCGTGGTTCTCATGCTCTTACACTCTGTTGTCGCGCTTCTGTGTGCATTCAAGGTGATGCAAATGTACATGCAGCTCATCATGGAAGTGATGACTCAGCTGGAGGGAGCTTATGCCTTGCTGATCAAGAGCTCGCATTACCCAGGGGAGCTGGTTGCGTGCAAAAGAGGGTCCCCTCTGATCCTTGGCATCAAGGAGACACCTGTCCACAACTTGAAGCGGACAAGCAGCTCATTGATCTCAGACCTGAGAGAGATCCGCAAGCGGCCAGCTGGAGAAGCCTTTGAAGCCTTTGTGGCCAGTGATGCCAGTGCAGTTGTGGAGCACACTAAAAGGTATGGCATGCACTGACATTGACCAGTTGTGGAGCATACCAACAAGTATGGCATGCCCTGACATTGACCAGTTTGTCACATTTGCAATCCTCGGCTAATATGGCCAATATTGTATGGACCAACCATGTGCATACTATACAGCTTGAGCTGTGGTTGCCATGACATCATTGCGAACAGTCTGCCAAGTGCAAGACCATGCAAGTAGCTGCATGTCTTCATGCCCAGCCAAGCATAATGTGTGCAAAGCAAGCGTGGCTTGCTTGCATGCTTCTGACTTACAGCAGATGCATGCAATATTATTGCTGTGCAAGCGTTTTCAACAATATCGTCATAGAGCTTGGAGGATGCACAGCTCTTTTCAATCCCAAAACATCTTTATTTTTACACCAACAGCTGTCTCAGAGATACTTGGCAACTGCAATAACACATCTCAACATTGGGGAGATCTCTAGCTGTTTGCAAGGCACTGCATACAACTGCTGTGTCCAGCATGACAGATCTGGCTGTTGGCACTCAACATATGTCGCCAACTGAATTGAGAAGTGCTCCACTATTGATTTGCACACCATCTCAGCAGAATCATCTATGCAGGGTGATAGTTCTGGAAGACAATGATGTGGTCCACTTGTGCAAGGGTGCTTATGGCATCTTCAATGTGGGCCACTCAGACCGCTCCTTGGCTGTGCCACGTGTGCTCCAGACACTTGAGATGGAGGTGAACCACATCATGAAGGGCGGCTACAACCACTTCATGCAGAAGGAGATCCATGAGCAGCCTGAGAGTATCACTGAAACCATGAGGGGGCGTGTCAAGTTTGTGCCTTCTCCTAACAAGGTATGCCTGGTGATTCTCACGCAGCAAGGTTGTGAACAGCAAGTGTGTGAAGCCTTGTTTTCAGAGCCACAGGATTCTGCCAGTGTTGGCATGTGCTTGCCAATGCAGTTTGCTTTTGCATGTTGCCTTGCTGGCAGAGATACAGACTGCAAACACTGAGTGTTTAATGCTGCTCACCTTTGGTTGCTTGCATGCGTTGCATTGAACACTATCTATTGAACAAGAAACATGCCTGATGTTTGACTCTGCAAGGGTGTCTCATGTTGCCCATGCAAAGGTCAAAGACAATGTTTCTTAAAGGTAAATTGTATTTGAAAAGACGCAAACTTTTTTTTTTTTTTAACAGCTGAAAAAGAACAGCAAAAGTCTGTATTGCAACCTGCCCTTTTGCTTGGCCCAGGTGGTGGACCCTTACCAGACCCGCCGCATCACCCTGGGAGGCCTGAGTGACCATCTGAGCAGCATCAGGCGGGGCCGCCGCATGGTCTTTGTCGCGTGCGGCACATCCTTCCATGCTTGCCTGGCCTGTCGTCAGACCGTGGAGAGCCTCACAGACCTGCCAGTCAATCTGGAGCTGGCCAGCGACCTGCTGGACAGACGCTCCCCCATCTTCAGGGATGACATGTGTGTCTTTGTCAGCCAGTCTGGGGAGACAGCAGACACCATGCATGTGAGCTTCTGCTGGGCTGCTTCTTATGGCATTTGGTCTCAAAGTGTGTGTGAATCAACTGTGGCATTGCAATAGACCAGAGTTGCTTTGCTGCATAAGATGGCATGTCAAGGCATGTGAGTCACTTGTGCACTTGTAATCTGCTCAGATGCTTTTCCAACTTACGTACAGTACATTTTGCTTTTGGCATGGTACCTACGCACTTGCACAATTTTCTTTGACTCTCATCCTCCATGTGCATATGCTGAAATCTGTTGGTACCAGCTTGCATTGAAGCTGCTGCAGCATGTGAGACCCTGGCTGGACCCCAGCTTCTGTGGCAACGCACAAACCTGCTCGTAAACACCAAAACTTGCTCTCTCCATGAGGTGCTGTTGCATCAGCAGCCCTGCTTATGCAGTCGGCATTCCACTGCAGGCGTTGCACTATGCCAAGGACAAGGGCACCCTGTGCATAGGCATCACCAACACTGTGGGCAGTGCCATTGCATCAACAGCTTGAACCTCCTTACTGCAGGCTTTGCACTATGCCAAAGACAGGGGAGCCCTGCGTATAGGCATCACCAACACTGTGGGCAGTGCCATTGCATCAACAGCTTGCACCTACTTACTGCAGGCTTTGCACTACGCTAAGGACAGGGGAGCCCTGTGCATAGGCATCACCAACACCGTGGGCAGTGCCATTGCACGCCACACGGACTGTGGGGTCCACATCAATGCGGGCTGTGAGATTGGGGTGGCCTCCACCAAGGCCTACACCAGCCAGATGGTTGTCATCACCATGATGGCCCTGGCCCTCAGCGAGGACTCCATTGCTAAGCGGCCCAAGAGGGATGCTGTCATTGATGCTCTGGGTTCTCTGCCCGCCAAGCTGCGCAGGGTAAGCGGCTTCAGTGTGTCAGCAGCTTGACCTGATCGACTCTGTCTGTAGTTGACTCTCAGAGTCTGCATTGGGTGTATTTCAAAGGCTCTCATCCAGCTGCTACTAGACATTGCGCATGCGTCAGAGACAAACAGAACAGGCTGTCCTGTTTCTAATGATGTCATTGAAACTTTACAGTTGCAAGTAGGTTTTCACCTCTGCAAGCTGTGTGCCACAATTTTCTTGAATGCTGAGGTGCTGTGCATGCTTGTGCAATCTGAGTTTGTGAACGTGGGCGCATCACAAAGTCACAAAGCAATGCGGATGTCAGATGTCAGGATCGCAACTGCTGACTGTTCTGTTTGTGCATCGTGCAGGTCCTTAGATTAGATGCTCAAATGCAACAGCTGGCAGAAGAGCTGAAGCACGAGACCAGTCTGCTTGTCTTTGGGCGTGGCTACAACTATGCTACTGCCTTGGAGGCGGCACTCAAGGTAGGACCAGCCTGCACAAAGTGAAGCCTTCCCATAAATTTGCCACAGCAATATGGCTCCTGTCTTTCCACCAATCTGTCTTGCTTCCGTTTGATGCTGCTCCAGAATTCTGGTTGTTAATGCACATATTGGTGTACTGACCTGCACATGCGATGAGTGCTCATGCTGCCTGTCACACTGCCTATTGGCTGATGTTTGGTGCATGTTGCAGGTGAAAGAGGTGGCTCTGATGCACAGTGAAGGCATTCTAGCAGGCGAGATGAAGCATGGCCCCTTAGCTCTGGTGGATGAGAACATGCCTATCATTGTCATTGCCACTCGTGACAGGATGCATGCCAAGATGCAGAGCGTCATCCAACAGCTGCGAGTCCGCAGCGCCCGCCTGATCGTACTGTGCAATGAGGGCGACGATGCCATTGCTGACCTGTGCAGCCCCAAGTGCCGCTTGATTCAGGTAACCTCTACATACTTGCCTTTCCTTTCCCTGTCTTTTTCTTTTTGTTGTCCTTCTTTCCTGAAAGAGGCTCTACATAGCTGCGTCTGAAACATGGCGCAGCGTTTGTCTGAAGTGTGTTGTGCTGCTAGTCATCAGATGCCATTTGGCACCCTAAAGCCATGTTGCAGGACACATACTGCTGTTGATGAGATGCCAGCTGCTGACGCGTGTGCATGCGTGCAGGTGCCTGAGGTTGATGAGTGTGTGCAAGCCATTGTCAACATTGTGCCATTGCAGCTTTTGAGCTACCACTTGACATTGCTGCGGGGTCACAATGTGGACCAGCCTCGCAACCTGGCAAAGTCTGTGACAGTCACTGAAGAAGGGTGACTGGTGGTTGTTGCACAAGACCCTGTGTTGAGTTTGCTATGTCTTTGTCAGTCAGCTCCAGCATGCTCCCAGAGATGCATTGCTTTGCAGAGCCTGGTAATATGGATTTCGTGCAGCGTCATAAGCTTCTTCACCGTATGTTTTGTGGAAATAATTGGTTTACGATAGTTTGAGACTCTGCTGAACTCACGCAGACTATGTTCACTTGTGGACTTCTGAGCAGCTTGGACTGGTTGGCATTGTGCACATAGGTCTCTGTGTCTTATCAGTATGGTGTATTTGTATACTGTGTGAAGTACTGGCGTTGGTGCTGTGTGGCAAGTGTATTGTCAAGTTATCTGCAACAGAAGCCTAGTAGGTGAGGAGTCTTGCAAAAAGGCTCATTGCTTGCCTGCTCTGATTGCAAGCTGCGAGCGTCAGTTCTTGAAGCATCTGGAGCTGCTGCACTTCCAGTTGCGATCCATGTGGAGCAGCAATGCCCAGTTGCTGCCAATACTGCTAGCATGAAGCTTGCATCAGCAGCACTGGCTAGCTCCTCTGTGTCAAGCAGCTCTGTGGAATCTACCTTGTCATCTTCCTGTGTTGGCCAAGAAAGGAAACTAAATGAAACTGGTCTGCGCCAGGCTTGCATAGCAAATTTGAACTGGTGCTGTGCTGTAACATGCAGCAAACATGCCTGGGAAGCTGCGTCCGATGCAAATGATGCAAATGCTCTAGCCAGTGTGAAGGCTTATGCTATATCCTCAGTTTAAGCAGTCAAACTTTACAGTTGGCAACGAATTCAGACTTCAGTCCATGTTGGGTAACCTCACATGTCCTTACCTCAGAAGCGCTGCTGTCTTGAGCTGCAAACTGGTGCAATCTGCGCTTGGGGTTGCTGGCTGGTAATTGCTCCAACAGTTCCAGGTAAAGAAGCTGGAGACCTTTGATTGCTGCATTGCAAAACAGTACTTTGCCTTGAGTTTGTAAAATTGCATGAAGACAGTGTTTGTGGCATAGACTGTCAGAAGTCAACATCGCGGCCTGGCCTGCACGCACAGCTACACGACATAGACATGTTTTGTCTCACCTGTTGCTTTATTTCGCTTTGAAGGAGCGCTTGAAAACAATAGGTCCTCAAGCTGCAACAGCCACTCAGGCTCTGCATCCTTGCCATCACTGTCTACATCTCCCACCGCGTGTTTTTCAACGGCGTGTGACTGCACACATCACAGCCACTTGATGGCTTTCAGATAGTCTTTCGCCCGAGCACACCTGCCCAGGATCAAGTGTGAAATCGCACCTGATCAGCAGAGCCACCGTTTGCTGAAACCATGTTGTGCTGGCTGACATTTGCGAAGTCATATGCATTGTCATGGTCGACTATATCCGCTTGTTCACATACACACAGCCCTGCGCAAGGTGACAGATGTTATAGGATGTAAAGCCACAGTAACAGCCCAGGCGCAAGGAAAGTACGCACCTATCAACAATCGGCACCAATATACGCATGCGACGCAATGACAGCCTGCTCGACAACGCCTCTTGCCGCAAGTGTCGCAAGTGTCGGAACAGAGGTCTGCAAAACGCTCATGCCACGTGCGGAAAGCTGACTAAGGACCTGTATTCTCCCAGAACTTCTGCACCACTTGCCATAAGTTCAGGCTGATGTCGTAAATATACTGTGGCATGTATGTACTTACATACGTAGAATTGCGTTGGTGTGAGACAGGATGATATTGCTACACACCTTAGTCTGGTCTCGGTGTCACGGCAACCATGACTGTGTAGGAGCTCACAGCGCCGCTGCTGCAAGACAAACTGAACGAGTGCAAGCAGACCTACAAGCTCAATGTCGGGTGAGTTCGCAAGTCACCACGGTGGCACAAACGCCTCCTTCGCTATGATGCACAGAAGCAGTTCCTGCTTGTTGTTTGCGACGCCATACCCATTGTTAGAATTTTTCTGTGCGCAGGTACGCTGGATTGGTGGCTTTGCCACCGGGTCTGGTACGACAAGTTAACAAGCACAATCCGCATGTGATGGAGCTTGAGCTTTCCAGGTATGCTACCAGCAAGGCAGCAGCTGAACACTGTGCGCTGACGCGAGTGCACTTCACCAGCAACAGTGTATTGCTGCAGCAACAAACTGACAGACTTGCCAGACGAGCTGGCAGAGCTGCAGCATCTGCGCGTGTTGCGTGTCAAGTACAACAACTTGACAAAGCTACCAGAGGTGTTGGTCAGATTGAATAAGCTGGAAATTTTGGAGCTGTCAGGCAACCAGATCACTGTTGTTGATGAAAAGGTCTTATCTGGGCTCAGTAACGCCAGGCAAGACTATGCAGCACTCAGGACGTTGCTTCTATCAGCTCCTTGCATGCAGCAGCCTAACTTGCACCTAATGCCAGACCTTAGTCTCTCACAAACTTTCACTGTGCTGGTACAGTGTATTCATCATGTTGTCAGATCAAGCTGCAGCCCAAGTGGCTACACATAGCAACAGCCCTTCTCCTTGTTTGGCAGCTGTGATCAATGACACACCTTTGAAAAATTAGAACAAGGCTCATCATGTGTTCAGGACTGCTGGCAAGCCAGCTCTCCTAAGCTGTTCCTCTATTTGAGGGCTCTGATGTGTTACTGTGTGCTACCACTTGATAACTTGAGTTCTTGCAGGGAGCTGGACCTGTCCAATGACACAATCTCAGAGATTGGCCAGGGTCTGGCCCGCATGGCCTCACTGCAAGTTCTGCGCTTGGAAAACAACCGCATTGATGCGCTGCCAGACATCATTGGCTCCTGCAAGGCGCTGGTCAAGCTGGATCTCAGCACCAACAACTTGCTTAGCCTATGTGACAGCATGGGCCAGTTCCGTAAGCTGCAGCGCCTGAACGTGGCCAACAATATGCTGCGGCGCGTGCCAGCTAGCATGGGAGGTCTCAAGACACTGAAGGAGCTGGATCTGAGGTATGTGTGTCTCCCCTGTCATCATTGCGTTCACATTGTTTCTATTCCCAAGAAGACCAAATGTTCAATGAAGCCATGACAAGATGGTCCTCGGTGCACATGTGTCTGTCTGCCATGATTGCCCTGCATTGGCATAATATCAAAGGTGCAAAGGTCAGTATGTCTTCATGTGAACTAGCACGTCAACTGATCGACCCCAAGTTGCAGCTGCACAGACGCAAATGCCTTCACTCCCTGATGTTACCTATATGATACTACCTATATGATATTGCCTCAAGCAGTCACATTCCTGCCTACCATCAATGAGCTAGCAAAGCATGTAGTCTTGACATGGCCTGCTGAACAAAGGTTTACCTGCTGTCTCCTGCTCAACCCAGTTGGCACTTCATTCACATCTCAGCTTGGCTGCATACCAGATCTGCAAGCCAAATCTGGCATGCAGCAGTAGGACACAACTTCAGCCTGTTGCATTCATGTAGCATCACATGTACATCCCTCAACTCACCTTGGCCACAAGCTAGCTGCCTCCCTGCAAGCTGAGAGTCTTTCAGATTGATCAAGCCATGCCAGCTGTGTAAGCCAAGCTTGGGGGTTGGCACATGGCTCAGGTACAACAATCTGGATGAGCTGTACCATGCCAAGAGTGAGGAAGGGCTCAGTCGCCTGCTGGCCTTCCTGCGCGAGGAGGAAGAGCGGGAGCGGCTGGAGCAGATTGTGCGCGTGAAGCCGATTGGCACACAGGTATACGGATTTGTCCAGCTGGCTCACACATCAGTGCAATGCAGACAGTCCTGACAGGCATCTGCGGAACCCTGTCGCAGTGTATCAATGCAGCACAGAGCATGATACTGCAAACACATAGTGTCATAGCTTCAGCGAGACATTTGCATGCCCATCTGTTCTTGAGGCTGTGGCGCCTGGCAGCTACGCTGTATCTGTGACCATTTTGCTGAGCAACATGCAAAGCAGACTGCAGCTTTCTGTACAGTCATGTCGCAGCTGTCTGTCTTTCTTATGGTCCGTCTGTCTAGGTCTGTCTGTCTTATGACTACGGTTTATGTTGTACATTATGTGAAGTAGTGGCTTTGGTGCTGTATGTCATGTTGACTCTTAATTATCTGCAATGGAAGTCTGGTGAATGAGGGATCTTGCTCAACATCTTATTGCTCTGTTTGCAAGCTGCGAGCGTCAGTTGTTAAAGCATCTGTTAGGCCCTAAAGCCGCTGCGTTTTCAATTGCGCTCCAAATCTGATTACAGTCACTGACACATTATGTGTCAAGGATGGCCAGAATACCTAAACGTTGTGCCATTTGTTGGTCGCACATGGCATATCTTACAGGAGTTCAGTTGTTGGCTGGAGGCCAATTGAGGCATTTAAAATATGTTTGCCCTAGAACCGGATGAGCATTCCGCAATGATTTCAGGCAGAAGCTGAAATTTGATGATGCTGTCTTGTCACATGATAGCACATGTTCTGGTCAAATCTCATGAGTTACGCTTTGTTTTAGAGAAATCATCTGTGATGCAGGCCGCACTTTGTACCAGGGTCCCGTGCCATCACAGCCAATCTGACAAACATTGATACATGTAGTTGGGAGTTATCGGTAAGACCTAGCTAACAGGCAGCATTGGTACTACTTTGCAGTTTATGACAATACGATCAGTGAAGGGGAACAAAATGGGGTTCCAGCACCAACAGCAGAACTGGTCAATTGTTCCACCTTGACCCCAATGAGAGAGCAGATGAAAAGAAAAGGAAAGACTACGCCTTTCGGCGTCAATTTGATGAGAAGCCAAGTATTATACCTGGCTGCCCAGATGAGAGAGCAGATGCTCTGACTGACCGGTCGAGATTAACAAACATGATGACGAACACCTCACGCATCCTGATTAGTGTAACTGTCTGCAGAATGCTGCTGAAGTGCATATGGTCCATCATGTAGCAGCACCTGCAGTTACCCAAGCAATTTAGAGTAAGGTCCACTGCGCAGAGCACACAATGATAGGCTGAACAGCAGCAACAGTCACCTTGCACTGCGTTTTCATTCAGCACGCAAATCCAGCACCATATGCAATGCATGTGACTGGGCCAGCATAATGTACAATGCAATGTGTGTGTGTGTTGTGTCACAGCCGCAAAGCAGCGCAAAAAGCATATGAGCAGCAAAAACACAGTGAGCAGCCACCTGAGTGACACTTGCTGATCAATGTTCTCCTCTGTTAGACAGACATGCTCATCATGAATCTCTATCAGCACAGTGACTCCTGCAAGCCAGGCATCATGTCATTGTCTGCTTGGGTGTATGATGCTTGTGAATCAAAGCTGTTGATGAGCATGTGCCCAATGGCGTCTGAAAGCCATGAACCCAAACTGATGCTTGTGCATACCATTTTGGCACATATGAGGACAGTAGCTTGCGTCAGGCTGTACACCACTGTTGCAGACCAGAGACCAAAGTGCAAACAGAACAATAAAGGTGACACAAATTGCAGAGAGTAGTATTGATGATCATCTGCGTTCTGTGATGCCTTGACAGTTATGCAGCAGCCAGCAGCAGCCAAGGTGCACACATGGTAAAATCTCATCTGTGCGGATGCGATTAATGCAGAGCGTTGAACAGCAAGGCTGTGTCCCACCATGAATTACTGAGCCTGCCATGACATCTTCAGCTGCTGATGAGACATGGCTGCCCTGGCGACCACATTGGGAACCAGGCGAGTATGCAGCAGCTGGTCTCCAGTGACAGGGGAGGTGTGGTGGTGCTGCAGCCACTCCTCCATAGCCCTCCTTTCGTAGGTGCGCCCATCTGCAGCTATCACTGGGTCCACCATCACGCTCTGCAGCAAGCGTAACTACTTGTTAGCTATACGCACACACAAAGATTTTGGCTGTGCATCACAGCTGATGCAGACTGGCAATGCTGGCTGCATTTGTGTAGGATGAGCACCATGGTGTGCACAGGGATTGCAAAATGACAGTCCCCGCATGCTGGTGGCATCCAACATGGCACCTGTTTGTGCAGCTCCTGGCATCAGTGAATGTGCCAGTGGTGCAAGGATGACTACAGGAGGGTGGGTGAGATACCTGTGTGATGGGACAGCAAAACAGGTTTTTTAAGAAGATGGCATCTGCATGCTGTGCTGAGCTTTCCACATCTGAAGCCTTTGCAGCAGAAGAGCCTGATGGGGCCAGTCCTGCCTCTAACGACTGAGCAAGGCTGCATGCTGACAAAGCAGCAGCAGCAGCAGGAGCAGCAGTAGTGTCACAGCTTGCCTCAGCTCCATCTATGACATGGGCCTCTGAATGTGCACTCGTTGTGCTAGAACACTCTCTAGGCTCCTCTATGAGGCATGCCTTTGAGACTGGAGCTGATTGGCTGGAAGGGCTGTCTTGCAGAGCAGGCTCTGAGCAGTTCTGTTCGGCAGCAGATGGAGCACTGTCAGTGTGGTCAGCATGACCATCTCCTTTCAGGGGCTCAGACTCGTCAACATTATGAGCAGGCACATCCCTTGGGACAGAATGTTCAGCAGGACCTGAGTGGGCCTTGACAGCCTGAGGTTGCAGCTTCTTGGCCTGCTTCTGTCTCAGCTTCTTGGCCTTCTTAGCAGCTGCCCTGACAGCTGCCTGCTCTACCTCAGCTAGAAGCTCAGCAGCAACTTTCTGAGCTGAAGCTTCTGCTGAGGCTTGATCCTGCATGCCATGGACTGGTTTTATAGTGTTGATGCAGACAACTGGAATGTCACAGCAACATGTGCTTCTGCTCAAAGCCTGAAAGAACAAGCCTGGCAACAATGCCTGCATCTTTCCTGACACAGTGCTGACAAGGGCAAAAACAGTCACTTGGCTGAAATGGCATCAGTAGGGATTGGCCAGCTGGCAGCAAAACCCATCTGCAAAATCATGTGAATGATAGCCATTCCCCACAAGACACAAGACAAGACTGTCAGGCGAGTCATGCATACTCTTAGGAGGCCTAGGGCCAGACCAGAGTTGCTGTAATCTGCATTTGTCAGTAACGTCGTGCGGCAGCTAGTGTTTTGAGTTGAGAACACACATGGGAATATGAACTGGTTGCTTTGATAGTCAGATGGTAGCCGTGTAAGACCTCCCAGTGACGGGCCAGAAAGATCATACCTGTCTGATGACAAAGCACTGCTCCACCTGATGAGCTGTGTCACTGCTCAGTATGTCAACAGCAGCAAGCTTCTTGAGCCAGCGTCTGAGCTTGATGGGTGCACGCTTGTCTGGG
>JAABUK010010973.1_pt1 | contig 11925 bp, 11 predicted proteins | sample 5559141 | NCBI WGS metagenome assembly JAABUK01 (sample SAMN10711869, study PRJNA513367) | rock metagenome | isolation source: Antarctica rocks | place: Antarctica: Victoria Land, Pudding Butte nord | collected 2016-01-03 | reverse complement strand
CCGCGCGCCGACCTCGACGAGTTGCTGGTCCGCCAGGCGCAGAAGGCCGGCGCGCGACTGCACGAGCTCACGACGGTGACCGGCCCGGTGCTCGACGATGCGGACCGTGTGGTCGGCGTCACAGCGACCACCGGCTTGGACAAGACGCCCGCAACCTACCGGGCCCCGCTGGTGGTGGCAGCGGACGGCGTCTCGGGCCGGCTGGCCCTCAGCCTGGGCATCGCCAAGCGCGACAACCGCCCGATGGGTGTGGCCGTCCGTCGCTACTACACCAGCCCCCGCCACGACGACGACTATCTCGAGTCCTGGGTCGAGCTCTGGGACCGCACCGGCGACCGGGAGCGCCTGCTGCCCGGCTACGGCTGGATCTTCGGCGTCGGCGACGGCACGTCCAACGTCGGCCTCGGCATCCTGAACTCCTCCGGCGCCTACCGCAACACCGACTACCGCAAGCTCTTGGCCAGCTGGCTGGGCGGGCTCCCCGAGGAGTGGGGCTTCGTCGAGGACAACGCGACCGGCCCGGTCCGCGGTGGCGGACTGCCGATGGGATTCAACCGCAAGCCGCACTACACGCGCGGCCTGCTGCTGGTCGGCGACGCCGGCGGCACCGTCAACCCGTTCAACGGCGAGGGCATCGCCTACGCCATGGAGTCCGGCGAGCTGGCCGCCGACGTGGCGGTGACCGCGCTGTCGCGGCCGGCCGGAATGCAGCGAGAGCGGGCTCTGCATGCCTACCCTCAGACGCTCGAGGCGGCCTACGGCGGCTACTACCGGCTGGGCGGCATTTTTGTGAAGCTCATCGGTCACCCCGGGGTGATGAAGCTCATCACCGAGCACGGCCTGCCCCACCCCTTGCTGATGAAGTTCGTGCTGAAGGTCATGGCCAACCTGACCGACCCGCGCGGCGGCGACAGCATGGACCGGATCATCAACGGGCTCTCCAGATTGACCCCCGCAGCATGACCGGCGACATCATCGGGGCGCTGACGGCCGACCGGCAAACGCCCCGTACTGTTGGCGCGTTTCCCGCCGGAAGGAGCACGGCATGCTGAAGCCCTACCTGCCGATCGTGATCCTTTTCGCGCTGGCTGGCGGGTTCGCCGTCTTTTCTGTCGGCATGGCGGGCTTCATCGGCCCAAAGCGTTACAACAGCGCCAAGCTCGACGCCTACGAGTGCGGGATAGAGCCGACTCCTCAGCCGCTCGGCGGTGGCCGTTTCCCGGTGAAGTTCTACCTGACCGCCATGCTGTTCATCGTCTTCGACATCGAGATCATCTTCCTCTACCCCTGGGCCGTGGCCAACGCCGACCTGGGATTGTTCGGGCTGGTGGAGATGGCGTTGTTCATCGGCACCGTATTCATCGCGTACGCCTATGTATGGCGGCGCGGCGGCTTGGACTGGGACTGAGGGACACCGGGCAAATGGGACTAGAAGAAAAGGTGCCGAGTGGCATCCTGCTGACCAGCGTCGAGGCGCTCGTCAACTGGAGCCGGAAATCCTCGCTCTGGCCGGCGACCTTCGGCCTAGCCTGCTGCGCGATCGAGATGATGACGTCCGGGGCGCCGCGCTACGACCTGGCCCGATTCGGTATGGAAGTGTTCCGTGCGTCACCGCGCCAGGCCGACCTGATGATCGTCGCCGGTCGGGTGAGCCAGAAGATGGCGCCGGTGCTGCGACAGATCTACGACCAGATGCCCGAGCCCAAATGGGTGCTGTCGATGGGGGTCTGCGCCAGCAGCGGCGGAATGTTCAATAACTACGCCATCGTGCAGGGCGTCGACCACATTGTGCCGGTCGACATGTACCTGCCGGGCTGCCCGCCGCGGCCTGAGATGCTCATCGACGCCATCCTCAAGCTGCACGAGAAGATCATGCACGAGCCGCTCGGTGACAAGCGGGCGAAGCAGATCGCCGGCGGCCCCCGCTATGGCGTGATGGCGTCCTCGGAGAGGTTCGCCAAGAAGTGACGACACCACCGACCGGACAGCCGCAGGAGTTCGCCGACACCGCCGGCCAGCCCGTGCCCGGCCGCGCTGAGCACGGGATGTTCGGCGTCAGCGGGACCGGCGACACCTCGGGCTTCAGCGGCCTGGTCCGCAAGCAGGTGGCTCCCGGCTCCACGGAGCGGCCGTACGGCGGCTACTACGACGATGTCGCCGACTCCCTTGAGCAGGCGATGGCCGGCGGTTATGAAGCAGCGGTCCGCCGGGTGGTCGTGGACCGAGGCGAGCTCACCATCGCCGTTGACAGGGACCGCATCGTCGAGGTCTGCCAGGCACTGCGCGACGACCCCGCCCTGCGCTTCGAGCTGTGCTCCAGCGTTTCCGGCGTGGACTACGAGGACCAGGACGAGCGGCTGCACGTCGTCTACCACCTCACCTCGATGACCTACCGCCGGCGGATCCGGCTCGAGGTGTCCACAACAGTGGCCGACCCCCATGTCCAGAGCGTCACCTCGGTCTACCCGACGGCCGACTGGCAGGAGCGCGAGACCTACGACATGTTCGGCATCGTCTTCGACGGCCATCCGGCGCTGACCCGCATCCTCATGCCCGACGACTGGGACGGCTTCCCCCAGCGTAAGGACTACGCCCTGAACGGCGTCCCGGTCGAGTACAAGGACGCCGAGATCCCACCCCCGGACCAGCGGAGGGCCTACCGGTGAGCACGACCTACGACCCGTACGCCACCGCTCAGGAGACCACCGAGGGCCGCGTCTACACGGTCACCGGTGGCGACTGGGACGCGATGCTGGGCGACCGCGACCCGATCAGCGAAGAGCGCCTCATCGTCAACATGGGCCCGCAGCACCCGTCCACGCACGGTGTGCTCCGTCTGGTGCTGGAGCTCGAGGGGGAGACGGTCACCGAGGCTCGCACGGTCATCGGCTACCTGCACACCGGCATCGAGAAGAGCCTGGAGTACCGCAACTGGACCCAGGGCGTCACGTTCGTCACTCGGGCCGACTACCTGTCGCCACTGTTCAACGAGACTGGCTACTGCCTGGCCGTGGAGAAGCTGCTCGGCATCGAGCCGCCGCCCCGGGCCACCACCCTGCGCGTGCTGATGATGGAGCTCAACCGCATCGCCTCGCACCAGGTCTGGCTGGCTACCGGCGGCTTGGAGCTCGGCGCCCTGACCATGATGACGATGGGTTTCCGCGACCGCGAGCACATCCTCGACATCTTCGAGATGATCTCCGGCCTACGGATGAACCTCGCATACGTCCGGCCGGGCGGGGTCGCCCAGGACCTGCCGCCCGGTGCCATCGAGAAGATCCGCGAGCTCGTGCCCTACCTGCGCAAGCGCGTCGACGAGTACGAACAACTCCTCACCGGACAGCCGATCTGGCAGCGCCGGCTGCAGGGCGTTGCCTACCTCGACGTCCCCGGCTGCATTGCCCTGGGCGTCACCGGGCCGGTGCTGCGCAGCGCCGGCCTGCCGTGGGACCTGCGCAAGGTCGAGCCGTACTGCGGCTACGAGGACTACGACTTCGACGTGTCCACGACCACGACCGCCGACGGCTGGGGCCGCTACCTGGTGCGCCTGGCCGAGATCCGCCAGTCGATCCGCATCGTCGAACAGGCGCTGGACCGGCTGGCGCCGGGCCCCGTCATGGTGGAGGACAAGAAGATCGCCTGGCCGGCGCAGCTGGCGCTCGGCGCCGACGGCCTGGGCAACTCCCTCGACCACGTGCGCAACATCATGGGGCAGTCGATGGAGGCGCTGATCCACCACTTCAAGCTGGTCACAGAGGGCTTCCGGGTGCCGGCCGGGCAGGTCTACGTGCCCATCGAGTCCCCCCGCGGGGAGCTCGGGTTCCACGTCGTCAGCGACGGAGGCACGCGGCCCTACCGGGTGCACCTGCGCGAGCCTTCCTTCGTCAACCTGCAGGCCGTAGGCGCGCTCTGCGAGGGCTCCCTTATAGCCGACTCGATCGCCGCCGTGGCCTCGCTCGACCCGGTGATGGGCGGGGTGGACCGCTGATGGCGCTGACCGAGCGGACGCGTGTGGAGGCCCGGGAGCTGATGGCGCGCTACCCCCAGGCGCGCTCCGCCCTGCTGCCGATGCTGCACCTGGTGCAGTCCGAGGACGGCTATGTGACCCCGGAGGGCATCGCCCTGTGCGCCGCGGAGCTGGGCCTGACCAAGGCCGAGGTCGGTGCGGTGGCGACCTTCTACACGATGTACAAGCGCCGGCCGACCGGTGAATACCTGGTCAGCGTGTGCACCAACACGCTGTGCGGGATCCTCGGTGGTGACGAGATCATGACCGCGCTGTCAGAGCACCTGGACGTCGGCCACAACGAGACCTCGGTCGACGGCAAGATCACCCTCGAGCACGCCGAGTGCTTGGCCGCGTGCGACTACGCCCCCGTCGTCACCGTCAACTACGAGTACTACGACCAGCAGACCCCAGCGGCCTCGCTGAACCTCGTCGAGGCACTGCGCACGGGCGCGCGTCCCCGGCCTACCCGCGGCGCCCGGCTGTGCAGCTTCCGGGAGATGGAGCGGCAACTGGCCGGCTTCGGCGACCCGCGCCCCGAAGCGGTGGCAGACGGGCCGGCCGGCGAGCCCACGCTGGTCGGGGTCCGGCTTGCTGCCGAGCGGGACCAGACCGCCCCTGACTACCCGAAGGGCAGCTGACCGTGCCGCTCACTCCCGTACTCACCAAACGCTGGGCCGAGCCCGAGTCCTGGACGCTCAAGACCTACGAGCGCACCGAGGGCTACCGCGGCCTGCGCAAAGCGCTGAAGATGGAGCCTGACGCGGTCATCGCCGTGGTCAAGGAGAGCGGATTGCGCGGCCGCGGCGGCGCCGGCTTCCCCACCGGGATGAAGTGGGGATTCATCCCGCAGGGCAGCGAGGGTCAGGGCGCCAAGCCGCACTACCTGGTGGTCAACGCCGACGAGGGCGAGCCGGGCACCTGCAAGGACCACCCGCTGATGATGGCCGACCCGCACTCCCTCATCGAGGGCATCATTATCTCGGCCTTTGCGGTCCGCTCGCACCACGCGATCATCTACCTGCGCGGGGAGCTCGTGCACGCCCGCCGGCGGCTCGAAGCGGCGCTGGCGGAGGCGCGGGAGGCCGGCTACGTCGGCACCGACATCCTCGGCTCCGGCTTCGACCTCGAGATCACCATCCACAGCGGCGCCGGCGCCTACATCTGCGGTGAGGAGACCTCGCTGCTGGACTCGCTGGAGGGCTTCCGCGGTCAGCCGCGACTGCGGCCGCCTTTCCCGGCGACGCACGGGCTCTACTCCTCGCCCACCGTGGTCAACAATGTCGAGACCATCGCTTCGGTGCCCTACATCGTGTTGGGCGGGGCGCAGTGGTTCCGGTCGATGGGCACCGAGAAGTCCCCCGGTCCCAAGATCTTCAGCCTGTCCGGCCACATCAACCGCCCTGGGCAGTACGAAGTGCCGTTAGGCACCACCCTGCGCGAGCTGCTCGACCTGGCGGGCGGCATGCGCGAGGGCTCCGAGCTGAAGTTCTGGACCCCGGGCGGCTCATCGACGCCCTACCTCACCGCAGCCCATCTCGATGTGCCGATGGACTTCGAGGGCGCGATAGCGGCGGGCTCCCTGCTCGGCACCACCGCGCTGATGATCTTCGACCAGAACACCTGCATCGTCCGGGCGACGCTGCACTTCACCGAGTTCTATGCCCACGAGTCGTGCGGCAAGTGCACCCCGTGCCGCGAGGGGACGTACTGGCTGGTGCAGATCCTGGAGCGGCTCGAGCACGGCACCGGGACCGCGGAAGACCTCAACACCCTGCTCGACACCTGCGACAACATCTTCGGGCGCGCGTTCTGCGCGCTCGGTGACGGCGCGACCAGCCCAATCGTGTCCTCCATTGAGCACTTCCGCGACGAGTACGTCGCGCACTACGAGGGCCACGGCTGCCCGTTCCGAGCCGATCGCGCTCTGGCAGGTGTGCGATGACGACCACCGCCGAACCCACGCGGGTAGAGGTCCCGCCGGGTTATGTGACCGTCACCGTCGACGGCTTCGAGACCCAGGTGCCCCAGGACACCCTCATCATCCGGGCCGCTGAGCGCGTAGGTATCCAGATTCCGCGCTTCTGCGACCACCCGCTGCTCGAGCCGATCGGCGCCTGCCGGCAGTGCCTGGTCGAGGTCGAGGGACAGCGCAAGCCGGTCGCCTCCTGCACGACGACGGTCGCCGACGGTATGGCCGTCCACACCCAGCTCACCTCTGATGTAGCCGACAAGGCGCAGCAGGGCAACATGGAGATGTTGCTGATCAATCACCCGTTGGACTGTCCGGTCTGCGACAAAGGCGGCGAGTGCCCGCTGCAGAACCAGGCGATGTCCAACGGCCGCGCCACGAGCCGATTCCGTGACGTCAAGCGCACCTATTCCAAGCCGCTGGCCATCTCCTCCCAGGTGTTGCTGGACCGGGAGCGTTGCGTGCTGTGCGCCAGGTGCACGCGATTCTCGCAGCAGATCGCCGGCGACCCGTTCATCGAGCTGTTCGAGCGTGGGGCGCTGGAGCAGGTCGGGATTTACACCGACGAGCCGTTCGAGTCCTATTTCTCCGGCAACACCATCCAGATCTGCCCGGTCGGCGCGCTCACCGGCGCCGCCTACCGCTTCCGAGCCCGGCCGTTCGACCTTATGTCGACGCCATCCGCCTGCGAGCACTGTGCGTCGGGCTGCGCCCTGCGTACGGACTGGCGCCGCGGCAAGGTGATGCGCCGGCTGGCCGGCGAGGACCCGGCGGTCAACGAGGAGTGGAACTGTGACAAGGGGAGGTGGGCGTTCACCTACGCAGCCGCTGCTGACCGCATCATGACGCCGCTGGTTCGCGACGAGCAGGGCCAGTTGGTGTCGGCTTCCTGGCCGGAGGCGTTGGAGCGTGCTGCCGCGGGGCTGCGCGAGGCGCGGGACGGTGCCGGCGTCGGGGTGCTCCCCGGCGGCCGGCTGACCGCCGAGGACGCCTACGCCTACGCCAAGTTCGCTCGCGTGGTGCTGGGGACCAACGACGTGGACATGCGGGCCAGGCAGCACTCCGCCGAGGAGCTGGACTTCCTGGCCGCGCACGTCGTGCGGTCGGCGCCGGCGGCCGGCGGGGTGACCTACTCCGAGCTGGAGCAGGCGCCGGCGGTCCTGCTCGTCGGCTTCGAGCCGGAGGAGGAGTCGCCGATCGTCTTTCTGCGGCTGCGTAAGGCGTTCCGGGACCACGGCACCCGGGTCTTTGCGGTCGCCCCCTTCACCAGCAACGGCCTGCACAAGCTGGGCGGCCTGCTTCTCCGCACCATCCCGGGTGCCGAGCCGGCGGCGCTGGACGCCGTCTCAGGCGGCGCCGGCGAGTTGGCCGACGTGGCCGAGGCGCTGCGGGGGGCCGGTGCGGTGATCTGCGTCGGGGAGCGCCTGGCCGGCGTCCCCGGCGGACTGACCGCGGCTGCGGCGCTGGCCACCGAAACCGGGGCGCGGCTGGCCTGGGTGCCCCGGCGGGCCGGCGAGCGCGGAGCGGTGGAGGGCGGCGCTCTGCCGACCCTGCTGCCCGGCGGCCGGCTGGTCACCGATGCGGGGGCGCGGACCGAGCTGGGCAGGGCGTGGGCAGCCGAGCTTCCGTCAGCGCCCGGCCGGGACACCACGGCGATCCTGACGGCCGCCCGGGACGGCCAGCTCGGGGGGCTGCTGATCGGCGGTGTCGATCCGGCCGACCTGCCCGACCCCGAGCTGGCGCTGGCCGCCATGGACGCCGCCGGCTTCGTGGTCAGCCTGGAGCTGCTGCCCTCGGCAGTGACACAGCGGGCCGACGTCGTGCTGCCGGTTGCCCCCGCCGTGGAGAAGGCCGGCACCTACGTCGACTGGGAGGGGCGGCTGCGGTCGTTCGACGCGACGCTGCAGGGCACCGGCTCGCTGTCCGACAGCCGCATCCTGCATACCCTCGCCGCCGAGCTCGACATCGACATCGGCACCGCTGACACCGACGCCGTCCGCGCGGAGTGGGCGCGAATCGGGCCAGCCACGGCTGCGCGTCCCCGGATGCTGCCGACGCCGCCCGCCGCCACCGCTGTCCGGGCCGCCGGCGAGGCGGTGCTCGCCACCTGGCACTGGCTGCTCGACGAGGGCACCCTGCAACAAGGAGAGCCGCATCTGGCTGGCACGGCTAAGAGCTCACGGGCGCACCTGTCCGCGGCCACCGCCGCCGAGATCGGCGCGGTGGAGGGGAGCCTCCTGACCGTCTCCACCGATCGGGGGGGCATTACCCTTCCGCTCGTGCTCGCCGACCTGCCCGATCGTGTCGTCTGGCTGCCGACGAAGTCCACCGGCTCCTGGGTGGGGCTCAGCCTCGGCGTCGGCGCCGGCTCGGTCGTGCGGATCAGCTCCGGAGGCGTCGCATGACCAGCGCCGCTCCGCAGACTGAACTGACCGGCTTCGGCGCTGAGCCGGTCTGGCTCCTGCTGGCCAAGGTCGTCGCCGTGTTCGTCTTTCTCGTCGTGATGACCCTTTTCACGATCTGGCTGGAGCGTCGGGTCGTCGGGCGCATGCAGAATCGGATCGGGCCCAACCGGGTGGGGCCGCAGGGACTCCTGCAGAGCCTGGCCGACGGGCTCAAGCTCGCCTTCAAAGAAGACATCATTCCGGTGATGGTCGACCGGCCCGTCTACATACTCGCGCCCATCCTGTCGACGATCCCCGCTTTCCTTGCCTTTGCCGTCGTTCCGTTCGGGCCGCGGGTCAGCGTGCTTGGGCACCACACCGCCTTGCAGTTGACCGACCTCCCGGTTGCCGTGCTGTTCATGCTGGCCTGCTCGTCGCTGGGGATCTACGGCATCGTGCTCGCCGGCTGGTCCAGCGGCTCGACCTACCCGCTGCTCGGCGCGCTGCGCAGCGCCGCCCAGATGGTGTCGTACGAGGTCGCCATGGGGCTGTCCATGGTGGCCGTCTTCCTGACTGCAGGCTCACTGTCGACCAGCCAGATCGTGGCCGCCCAGGCCACGGGCGCGACCTTCTCGCTGTTCGGCGCGACACTGCACCTGCCGTCCTGGTACGCGATCATGCTCGCCCCCAGCTTTGTCATCTACTTCATCTCAGCGGTAGGCGAGACCAACCGGGCGCCGTTCGACCTGCCGGAGGCGGAGTCGGAGCTGGTCGGCGGGTTCCACACCGAGTACTCCTCGCTGAAGTTCGCGCTGTTCTTCCTGGCCGAGTACATCAACATGGTCACGGTGTCCGCCTTGGCCACGACGCTTTTCCTCGGCGGCTGGCGGGCGCCGTGGCCGCTGTCGCTGTGGCACGGGGCCAACACCGGCTGGTGGCCGGTCCTGTGGTTCACCGGCAAGGTGTTGGTCTATTTGTTCCTGTTCATTTGGCTGCGCGGCACGCTCCCCCGGCTGCGCTATGACCAGTTCATGCAGCTGGGGTGGAAGGTGCTGGTGCCGCTGAGCCTGCTATGGATTCTGTTGGTGGACGCCGTTCGGGTGCTCGGGGCCCAGAACTACAGCCGTGGCCGGCTGATGGTTATCCTCGGCATCCCGCTGGCGATCGCCCTGCTGGTCGTCTTCCTCTGGCCCGAACGCACGACGCCGATCGACGCTGAGCCGGCTGACCACGACGAGGAGACCTTCCCGGTGCCGCCGATGGACCTCGTAGTGCCTCCGTCGCCGGCGCTGGCCGTCACTGGTGCCCGCCGTCCGGCCGGGTCGTCCGACGGGGCCAGCACCGTCGATGTCATCGGGGACGGCACCGATGCTTGACTCGGTCAAGGGCTTCGGCCTGACCTTCGCCACGATGTTCCGCCGGGTGGCCACCGAGCAGTACCCCTACGACGTCAAGCCCACGGCCCCGCGCTATCACGGCCGGCACGTCCTCAACCGCCACCCCGACGGGCTGGAGAAGTGCGTCGGCTGCGAGCTGTGCGCATGGGCGTGCCCAGCCGATGCGATCTATGTCGAGGGTGGCGACAACACCGAGGATCGTCGATTCTCCCCGGGGGAGCGCTATGGCGCGGTCTATCAAATCAACTACGCGCGCTGCATCTTCTGCGGCCTGTGCATCGAAGCGTGCCCGACCCGCTCGCTCACCATGTCCAACGAGTACGAGCTGGCCTCAGACAGCCGGCAGGACCTCATCTTCACCAAGACCGAGCTGCTGGCCCCGTTGCTGCCTGGCATGGAGGCGCCGCCGCACCCGATGCGGCTCGGTGACACCGAGGACTACTACGTCGGCGCCATGCGCAACCCGGGCGCGTCGGCCGGCGCGGAGACGCCGCAGACCTCCGACGACGCTGAGTCCAACCTCCCGCACAGCGGGCTGCAGGACCCGGCCGTGACCGGTGGGCGCCAGGTCCAGCCGACCGGCGAGCCCGGGGCTGCGGAGCGGACCCCGTGACGGGCGTACTGGCGGCGACTGCCGGCTCGGTCGGAACCGGCGAGGCAATCGCGTTCTGGATTCTTGCGCCGATCGCGCTGGGCGGCGCGATCGGCATGGTGCTGGCGCGCAACGCCGTGCACTCCGCGCTCTTCCTGGTGCTGACCATGTTCAGCCTGGGAATCTTTTACGCGCTGGAAGGCGGTCCGTTCATCGGGATGGTGCAGATCGTCGTCTACACCGGCGCCATCATGATCTTGTTCCTCTTCGTGCTCATGCTGGTCGGCCGGGACTCCTCGGACTCCATCATCGAGACGCTGCGCGGCCAACGGGTGGCGGCTGCGGTGCTCGGCATCGGCTTCGCCGCGCTGGTGGTCGCGGCACTGAGCCGTACGTTGTCGTCGGTGCCGGCCCGCGGACTGGGGACCACGCGCGGTTACAACGACAACGTGCGCCAGATCGCCACACTTCTGTTCTCCAAGTATGTATTCGCCTTCGAGGTCACCAGCGCGCTGCTGATCACCGCCGCGGTCGGCGCGATGGTGCTGGCTCATGTCGAGAAGGCACCGGGCGCACGGCGGACCCAGCGCGATCTGTCCCGCCGGCGCTTCCGGGACGGCGGCTATCCGGGCCCCCTGCCGGGTCCCGGTGTATTTGCCACGTCGGACTCGGTCGCCACACCGGCCCTGCTTCCCGATGGGCGCACGACCTCGCGCGGCATCAATGAACGGGTGGAGCCGCTTCCGCTGGAGTCGGTCGAGAAGCAGGCGCAGACGTGACGCCCGCCTACTACCTGCTGCTGTCGGCTGCGCTGTTCACCATCGGCGCGGTCGGCGTGCTGGTGCGCCGCAACGCCATCGTGGTGTTCATGTGCGTGGAGCTGATGCTCAACGCGGTCAACCTGACGCTGGTGACCTTCTCCCGGATCAATGGCACCTTGGACGGCCAGATCATGGCGTTCTTCGTCATGGTGGTGGCCGCCGCCGAGGTCGTCGTCGGCCTGGCGATCATCATGTCGATCTTCCGCCACCGCCGGTCGGCCTCGGTCGACGACGCCAACCTGCTCAAGTACTAGCGAGGGTGTCATGTCAGCGCTGAGCGCCGCCCCCGAGCGGTACGTCGCCGCCTCCGGTGCCCTGACCAGCTCCTGGCTGCTTCTGGCGTTGCCGCTGCTCGGGGCGGCCGTGCTGCTCCTGGTCGGCCGACGGGGCGACCGTTGGGGGCACCTGCTCGGCTGCGCCACGGTGGGGTTGAGCTTCTTGTTGGGGCTGGTCTACTTCTTCGACCTCAAGGGCCGTAGCGACCGGTCGGTCACTGTGCACCTGTTCAACTGGGTGCCGGTCGCCGGCTTCAAGGTCGATTTCGGCCTGCTGTACGACCCGCTGTCGGCAGTCTTCGTCCTGCTCATCACCGGCGTCGGCTTCCTCATCCACGTCTACTCCATCGGGTACCTGGCTCACGACCCGGGCCGGCGTCGGTTCTTCGGCTATCTGAACCTGTTCGTCGCCGCGATGCTGCTGCTGGTGCTCGGCAACAACTACCTTTCCCTGTACGCCGGCTGGGAGGGTGTGGGT
>JAABUK010010972.1_pt1 | contig 11926 bp, 12 predicted proteins | sample 5559141 | NCBI WGS metagenome assembly JAABUK01 (sample SAMN10711869, study PRJNA513367) | rock metagenome | isolation source: Antarctica rocks | place: Antarctica: Victoria Land, Pudding Butte nord | collected 2016-01-03 | reverse complement strand
CACGAACTCGTCCTGACGCAGGCTGTTGCTGCGAAGCTGTACATGGCACTCGTGGAGTCTCAATTGCCATCACCGCTGCCAGCGACCGCAGCAAGTCCAGAGCTTGAGAGAATGTTTGGCGCGCGTCAGCTGTGCAACGCAACCATGCAGGAAGGCATATGAACAATGCGTCAGCACCAGCAACCCATCGCGAGTAAAGCTGCATGCAGCTGGAATCCAAGGTGGACGACCAAGGCCGGCAGCTGGCGGCTCTGGGCGGCTGGCCAGCCGCCTGGGAGGCGTCTGCGGCAGCAGCACCAGTCCGGAAAAGTGCCCGCGCCGGCGGCGCCGGGACATGTGGTGCAGGCAGCAGCCTCCGTCCTACCGTGAGCGCATCCCGCAGGCCGCTGCAGTGGCGCCCCAGCGCGCTGTCGGGTCCGCCCTCCAGCGACGGCGGCGGCGGCGGAAGCGGCGGAAGCGGCGTCGCGAAGAGCAACGGCCAGGACGGCGGCAGCCGCAGCTCTGGCGGCGGCGGCGGCGGCGCGCAGGGGACCTGGACGCTAGAGTCCCTGGCGGACCTGCGGCAGCAGGTCGAGTCGCTCGAGGTCGGTTGAGACTGCATCCACTTGTTTTTTCGATCTCGAGTTCTGTTGGAATGCGACACGAGTCAAAAGTAGAGAGACGCTGGCGGACCTGCGGCAAAAATTTCAGAAAGCTCTGCCGTATTCTGCCGTATTCTGCCGTATTCTGAGCTTACGGTCAGAAAGTACTCGTGTCACTTCCCATCTCGGGCCGTCACTGCGCTGATTGCGGAACCTCACAAGCCTGCTCCGTATGTGTGATGCAGTTTCCCAGGCCAGCGTCCAGCATGCATTGATCGCATTTTGTTGGAAGGCAGACCTGGCCCCTGTCCCCCGCAGCTTGTTGAGCAAACAACATCGTGCACTGCGTGCGCGCTGCAGGCTGGCGCGGCGGAGACGCAGGCGACGGTGAAGGCTCTTCAGGACGATGTGGCGGCGCTGCGCCAGCAAGCTGGCGGTCAGGCGTGCAGCTCAGGGTTTAACGGGTCTCACCAGGCGAGTCGGACACCCGACGCTGGTAGGGCTGTACAGGGTTTAGCAGTGCAGCTCGTACAGCACCAAGCCTGCTTTCGAGTTCCAGCGATCCTTTCACGTGCCAATATTGATTTATCAATAGCAGGGTGCTGCTAGTGCAGCACCCTTGCGCGAGAGCGCTGTGCTGCACAGCTGCAGGCAGCAGGAAGGAGGAAGGTTGCCCCACTGACGCCGGACACAACACGGTACACGGCGTGCACCGGTGCAGGCCTGAGCGTCGGGAGTCGCACATTTTAGGGTTTAGGGTTTAGGGTTTAGGGTTTACGGCTGACAGCAGAGCGCTGCTTTCTGGGACTGCAGACCGACACGCCAGGGCGGGACATCGAGTAGTCTACCACCCCGGGGCTGAACCGTGAATTCACGCTAACAAAAGCACATACGCGGACTAAAGGCTGCCCCGCCCGAGCAAGACATAAACCCTTGTGTGCGCTTCAGGTGGCATCTGCGAGAGCCGGAGGCGCCGGCAGCAATGCCCGTGGCAAGCCACGATCGATGGTCGGTCTATATGAAACTGCAGACAGAATTTTATGAGTGTAAACATTCATAGACCTACTACATCAAAACATGGTTTAAACCAAGATTTTGGCTTTTTTTAGCTGGTATTATAGACGGGATGGGCGTTTTAGTAAAACCCCTCAATTAGTTATTTGCTCAGTTGTGTCCGCCGTTTGACGCAGATGCAGCGGGCGCGCCGCACCAGAATGAGGAGACGGAACGCGCTCTGGACGGCATGAGCGTGATGCAGGAGACGCTGGACGTGATGCCTGTGGCGCAGAAAGGCTTGATGAAACACTGATGCCATTAGCCAACTCACAAGCTGACTCTTTAGCGAATGTTTTTCATGTACCGGCAGGCCGGCATGCCGCAACAGAATGAAGAAATGGTGCGCGCTCTCGACGGCATCAGCGAGACGCTGGCCGCGATGCTCGCCGCCAGGGGCGTCTAGGATTTCACGAGAGTACTTCAGCTCGGCGCCAATTGCCAGGTGTGGACTCTGGATGCAAGCCTCGCTCTTGCGATGTTCTATGCACTCGTGGCGTCTGCATGTGCTGCTCAGTGGAAAGGTTCAGCCTGGCGTCTGCCTTTGAGAGGATCGCATGCAAGCGAGTGGGCGCCGCTCTCCACGAAACTGCACAGGCCGGAAGCCTGCCACGCCATAGCACTATGCTCTGCAGTTCAGGCCGTCGCGACATGTTGGCGGTCGAATGAAAATTTCTGGCAACCCGATTTAGAGCCCGCTACACACGTCGAACAGGCGGTGCGGGTGCGGTCTTGGCTGCACTGGGCGGCCGCCCTGCCAGCAAAACTGCAGAGGCGGCAGCAGTCACGCACCAACAGCAGTGGCGGCGGCAGCACCGGCGGCGTTGTCAGGCGCACGGGCACCCTGGAGCCAGTCTTTAAAAACACCCTAAAAGTTAGGGTTTTCTGCTGCGATGCTGCTGCCGCAGCTGCTGCCTAAAGGAGTCAGCCTCAAGCACATGTACGTCAGTGCAGCATGCGCTGCACGGCGGTTCGGCCGTCCGCGCTGGAAAGATTGTGCTGCTATCGGCGGAGGCGTCAGATTTGGAGGTACCGTGGCGGCAGCGGAGGAGGCATCAAGAAGAAGCAATAACAGACGATGATGAAAGCAGTTTGTAGATGTGCGTGCTGATGTCAGCCATCAGCACTGCAACCGGCGTCGGCTGTAATTCCGTTGTAGCAGTATGCCTTTGTATGTGCCTGCGTAGTCCAGGGTCGCCTAGTTTCGGAAATTGCAAATGTTGTCGCCACTTACAAGTTGAAGTAGGCGTCACTGAATGTGACACAGCGACGTTGCTTACCGCTGTGCATGTATAGTCCAAGCAGTGTTTGTGTATACTTGAATGTACAATTGGTAGGATGTGCAGCCGCCCATGTACCTGGGATGCTTTTGTAAAATGCCTGTTCGTGGGTTGCATTACAATTCAGGGCTGACTTCGTTTGGCAACACATGAACCAGAGCAAGTTCGATGCCCAGATTACTTTTCTGATGCACTGTTGCCAACAACCGACCAGCCCATGCAATGCCGTCACCGCCGCTGATTCAAAGGGCTGGCGGCGTCAGCCTCGTCCGAACTGTGCTCCAGCTGCAGTCGTGACTGTACAGCTCACCACATGTGGTGAGCATCCGGCTGCTGCTCGCCTTACAGGCTGCAGCCCGTCTCTCTCGAAACTTCAGGTGCCCGCAGCAATTGCCGCAGCGGGCTGCCGCTGGCCGAACAAGTTTGAGAACAGTGCCGCGCCGACGCCTCCGCTGGCCTCACCGCCGTCGCCACTGCCGATCATGTAGCCGCCGGCGGCGGCGGGAGACGTGAAGTTGACGAGCTTGTCGTGCACGTGGAAGCGCAGCTTGCGTCCCTTTGAGGCGCGGCGGTCCACCGTCTTGCGGCGTTTTGGGCCCTGTGCAGTGCAGATGATTCAAAAGCGCAATCAGAATGAAGCATCTTGCGGCCCATTGAGGCGCGACGGCCCACCGTCTTGCGCCGCTTGGGGCCTTGCTTGCGTAGTGCGAATTCTCGTTTCAGCCACTGGACCCCGTGCACGTGAAAGGTCTGCTGCATTCTGGTTGCCGCATTTTGGCTGCTGCATTCTGGTTGCTGCATTCTGGCTGCTGCATTCGTGCACAGAAGGCGAAGACGCTGCACAAGGCGGTAGGGAAATAGCGAGGTTCATGAGCCGCAGCGCGAGGCCGGCGACGGGCCCTGACACCCCAGGAAGGCCTTCAGCAGCTGCTCGTTCGAGGCACTGCGATGAAAACTTCCGGTGAGACGTTCGAGATGACAGGAAGGTAAGGACGCTCACCAGCTGCAGCGCGAGGCCGTCGCCGTGCGCGGCTGCGTCCAGGGTTTAAGGTTTAGGATTTAGGGTTTCTCTTTCAGCAGCTGTCGTTCAACAGCATTTCGTGGATCATCGATCCGTGTTTGTGCTCACCCGCTGCAGTGCCAGGCCGGCGCCGGGCGCCGCCGCATCCAGAAACTCCTTGAGCAGCTGCTCGTACAGATCCGTGTCGTCGTACGTGTCCGGCAGCCGCTCCTGCTGCTCGGCAGGGTTGCCGTCCGCCGCGGGGGTACTGGCGGTGGCCTCGGCGCCGGCCGTGGCGTCAGCTGCCGCTGCGGTATCGGCTGCTGCGGCGGCAGCCGGGCGCGGCTCGCACAGCACCGGCCTGGCGACCGCCCTGCAGCGATTGGCGTCTTCATGCGTCTTCACATTGGCGTCTTCATGCGTCTTCACATGCTACACATTCCAAGCTGTTTAGGCTACCGGGGGAACAGCTGGCGTGGCCGACAAAGCACGACGCTGGCGCTCTGGCAGGCTCGCGCCGTGCTCGGAATGCAAGCAGTCAGCAAGTTACTGGTTTCAGCGTGGGGTGAGAGTGAACATGCGTGCACACCTGGGCAGCTGTGAGCGCAGAGTCAGCCGCCCTGGTCCAGCCAGCGCCGCCGCGACCTACAGGTCAGGAATACACTTCTGACGATTCTGACGGCGACGGATGTGTTGCGGCATGTTGGTGCGCACGAGGCTTGCCAGTGTGCAGTGTGACGTGCTAGCGTCATCGATAGCCCACCTGCGCGGACAGCGGCTGCTGCAGCGCCTTCAGCCCCGGCCGCATTGCCGCGGCGCCGCCGCCTGACGCCAAGCACTCACTCGCGTTAGCGCGCTGACTTTTAATTAGTATTAAACGTGGATGGTAACTGCTTAGAGAAGAAGGATTATCAGAAACATTATCAGAAAACAGAGGAGAATAGGGGACTATCAGAAACGCTGGCGAAGCGTGCTTCACCGCAATGCAAAAAATCGCACCAAGTAGCGCGCGGCGGTGCCAGCGGTCCAGGGACGCATCGCGGAAGGGCACCCAGGCTGAGGAGCCCGCCTCAATGCGCGCCCACGCCTCCGCCGCCGCCTAGTAACATGGGTGAAGTGACTTGTGCGGACTGCTCTCGTCGCATTTTTCTGACCCCTGCTGCTGCACCAGGCTGCGTCTTGGCGGCTGGGCCAAGGACTGCGCGTGCATAGCGCTAAAATTTCAGCCAAGCTGAAATCCGGGCAACGGCTTGTCGAACGGCACGCCCACGAGAGCTGCCGTCGGACGGTTGAGCGATTGGGAACGCGCGGGGTTGCAGCTGTCTCACCTTGCTGTGGTGGACGGCACCATCCTCCTCTGCCCGCCCCCGCTTCCTGCTTCCTGCGACGTCTGCTTCCTCGATGCCCTCCGCTGCCTCGCCGCCCGCCGCCGCTGCCGCCTCCGCAACAGCAGGGTTTTGCTGTAGCAGCGCCGACTGCAGGCCCAGCAGGTCGTCCAGCACCGCGACCGCGGCCTGGGAGACGGCGGCGAAGCCGGCCGCCAGCGGCTCCGACATGCCCGCGGCGAGCGCGTGCGCCTGTGGGACAGAGACGTGAGCGTCCAGAATGGGGTTCTGCAAGACATTGCATGTAGACGTTGGAGGAGGCGGCGTACTGCGTGGGCCTGCGAAATGGGGAATGCTGGAACTTCAGGGAGAGATTGACAGCCAAAAGCGCATAATCTCGAAGACGGTGGCTTGTGACACGGCTGCAAAGTCGGCCACCAGCAGCTGCGACAATGCCGCAGCAATCTCGCGCCCATGGGGGATGGCTCACAGTGCAGCCAGCTACTACACTAGAAAAAACAGAATCTCAAAATTCGCGGATGCAACTTTTTATAGAAGTTTTGGCTAAAGCAGGCGTCACAACAGCAATCTGCTACGACGACTCCTGATTCCTAATAATTCCTAATGCAGCTCTCAGCCGTTTCAGCCTCGATGGGGGTAGCGGAGGGTCCTGTAGAATTGCGTCAAGCGGTCTCCACGATGCATCACCCAGGAGCGAGCTGGGCCGGACCAGAAGTCGCATAATGCGTCCTGGTCAGCTCGACTTCCAGACTGCGATGCTCCCACCCTGGCCATTGCGCACAGCATGCAGCTGCACATCGCGTGGCGCACCCTAAACCCTAAACCCTAACCTAAACCCTAAATCGGCTGCCTGGCAGAAAAGCGAGTCTGGAAGGCCCACAGTTTGGCGGTGGCAGAAAAAAGACGCATGTGTGCGCCTGCAGTGCTTCAGCATGACCCGCAAGTTGTAGAATCTGATGTGAGTCCAGAGGTTTAGAGGTTGAGGCTCAGATCCGAGTCGGTTTGCGGTTTAGGGTTTAGGGTTTAGGGGTTAGGGTTTAGGGTAGTTCCTAGACTGTGTGCCGCCAGCCCAGCTTTAGCGCCCGAATGCAGCCGTCCAGAGCACGCGTCCACATGCGCTTTCCAGTGTTTGTGTTTTCAGGGATTTCGAGTTCAACTATCAAGTTCAACTGAGTTCAGCTGTGGAATGCTCACCTCTGGAAACCCTAAACCTCTGGAAATCCATAAACCGCCTCCTGCGTGCGGCGCGGGCATTGGAGGCGCTCCAGGCGCCCATATCGTTCATTCCTGCTTCCGTGATGTTGAAATGGGAATCTAAAGCCGCACCTCCGGGCCGGGCAGCCGGTGCGCCGCCAGCACCGCCTTCTGTGCGCGGATGCGCGCTTCCAGAGCGCGTTCCCACAGGCGGCGCTGCCGCGCGGCCGCGGCGCCCCGCCGCGCCTCCGCCGCCGCCTTCTCCGCCAGCCCGCCGGCAGCCGCCGCGTCCGCCGCGGCGACGGCGTCAAATTCCCGCTCCAGCTCCGCTAGCTCCCCATCTGCAGGAAGACGCGGCAATTCACGGCTGCCTGTAGCATCGAAAGATGACACCCAGTGTTTTGTTTGCCTCGGCCGGCGCCCCATGTCCAGGCCGCAGAGCACCTCAGAAATCGCACCATGGTTGCTGCATCCGGACCTGCTGCATTGGCAAACCACTGTCCATGGCTACACCACGAGAAAGCCGCTGGCGGCAGCTGTGTGGCAGCAGCGCGCCACACAAACACAGTCACACTGGCACCAACACGGTCACGACGCCAGCAATCGCCAGTTGGTGCGTTCGCAGAACGAAGTTCCCCACCCGACTCCACTGAAGCTCCCCGCGTGTCCTCATGCTCGTCTTCATCGGACGGCCCGCCGCCGTTCATCGTGCCGACTGCCTCTGCCGCTGCCGCATCCGTTTCCGGCCCCGCCGCCGCCGCCGCGCCGACGCCCGCCAGCAGGCGCGCCACCGCCGCGTCGTTTTCCGCCGCCGCGGCATCCTCCTCCAGAGACTGGTCGTCGTCGTCTGACGACTCCTCCAAGCCCGCGCCATCTGCCAGCTCCCCCGAGCCGTCATCGTCTGATTCCGCGCCCGAGGCGTCGGAAACCTCCTTTGCGTCACTGGCGCCGATGAGCGGCACGTCATCGTCCGACGACTCCGCATCCGAGTCCCTGCAGCCGGCAAGTTGGTGGCACCTCTCGTCAGTGCCGTCATTCTCCAATGCCATGATGCTGCACATGCTGCAACCAGCCTCGTTACTGCCAGCGCACGACTCTCCGGCAGGTTCGCTATGTGCAGGCGGGTCATGCGCCGCTGGTGGCAGCTACTGGATCACTTGCGACCGGGACATGTACAGGCTGCCGAGCTGATGGCGGATTACAAGCAAGCAGGCCATGCTCGCCTGTCTGCGCCCAGGGCGAGGGGGTCGTGTTCCTGCCCGCCGCCAAACGCCGCTGCGGTAGAGGTGCGGCGTCCGGCGTACTCCTCTCCCAGGTCCCCGATGTCCCCACGGATGCGCCTGTGGAGATGGTTCGCTTGCTTGGGAGTTGTTCGCTTGCGCGACCGACGTGCGAAGCCGGGCATCGAACGAAAGAAGGGGATGCCGCGTGCACTCCAGGGCAACGCGTTGCTCCTCGACGCACTTGCAGCCATGGCAGGTACGTGTTGATCGAGCTTGACGTGTGGCTGCAGATCTTGCGAGTCCTTGATTGAGAGTATGAGCATGCTCGCCTTGGCGAAGGGCGCGCATCACGGATGTCTGCCTCCTCATCGCTCTCCAGGAGCGTCGGGCCGCCGCCAAAAGCATCCGCCTCCGGGTCCAGGTCTGCAGACATGCAGCGAGTTTTTGGTTGTAGGGGGCGCCGCCGCGGGACAACTGTCGGCTGCGCGGCTGCAGGCGGGGCGCAGCCGGTGGCACTGCCGTTGAGCCGTCGGCAAAGGCGGCTCAGTCAGGCAGCCTGAGCGAGGTGGACCGCTCGAGGCGGCTAGATGTCCGCGAACTGTCACAAGCAGCACAGACGCGTGGGAGGCCACCTGCATCGCTGATGCTTAGCAATGTCCTGTACACGCTGCGGCACCGTCGGCATGTCACCTGGTGCCGGGCCCGTCGTGGCCAGCTCGGCCAGCTCCTCGGCCAGCGTGCGTCGCGGCATGTTGCAATAGGAGTCTGACGCTATGTGAAGCGGCACGCGGCAGGTTGTGTTGTCTTCCGAAACCTGCGGCCAGCTGCATGCAACGGTGTCGGATCAGCCCAAAGAGTGCGCAGCCTGCTACAGCATCGAGGCGAAAGCCGTCAATGGTTCAAATTGCGATATGAAGTTGAATTTTGCCTGCTGCCGCCGACTCTGCGCCCCAAGGGCGAGATTACGGGCGATTGACTTGAAGTCAATCAACATAGCTTTTTCCTTATGTAACGCCTGATGCACGAATCCTCACGCTCAGTCTGTGCCAGTTTTGGTTTGCGGTAGTATCGAGTCGCTGCATAGCACCTCGTGGACATGTGACTGAGGGCGCAGCCTCACAGACATGGCGTGCGACTTCGCCATCGCCCTAGACCAGTAGACCGACACCGTGCATGCCGTACGGCTGTGTTACTCTATCTCATCGCACCTCTGCTTTCTGCTGAGGCGATCTACAAACGCACCAGGGTGACTAGACTCTGCTGACTGCTGGGCGTTGGACCAATTCTCGCTGCCAATAACCTCTCACAAGGCTGCCTGGTCAGCTGCCAAGCCGCGCTCCGCTCCGCAATTGGACACCATGGCGGCCTACGCTCTGGCACCAGCTGTGTCTGGGCACAACGCGAGCTTCTGCACGCTGGAGCATGCCACTCTCGCCCACCGGATCAACGACCCAGGTGTGTGTTTGTCAGTGACTCATGCCACCCTTTGTGGTCTCGCACGAGCTCGTTGTTTTTGACAAGGGTTCATCTGCTATAGAGGTGCTGCACATGCACGTCTGTCCGCCTACGAGTTTTCCGAAGCTACCCGCCAGCACGCCGCACACTGACGCTGAACTGATGCGCGGCGGAACTCTGCACAAACACTGTAATATAAACTTACAGGCCGTCAGACGGCACACTCACAAGCAAGATTCCCGCATCAAGATGCTGTGCACCACGTGCAATGGTCTGTCTGCTGCACCTACGCCGCTGCCGCACCACAGAAAGACCGCCACGCGATGTCTGACGGGCTGCCTGCTTTCCAACCTGCGCAGACAACTACAACTGGTGCACGGTGGAGCACCGGCCATGGGACGTGATTCTGTTCGCGGGCCTCGCCACCGTCATCGCCTGCTTGTCGCAGGGGGCCTACTCCTCGCTCATTGTGCTGGCGGCAGGTGCGAGCGAAGCTTGCTTTATGAAACAGTCACAACGACAAGCGTTGACTCCACGCTGCTCAGACACGCATGGGCGTGGCAGGCGGTGAAACTGTTACCGGCCCAGCCTCCGAGTGGCGTACGGCAGCGGCAAGGCGTTTGGCTCCCTGTGGGAGAGAAATCAGGAGGCCGAGGCTGCGTGGCGACTCAATGCGAATGAGTTCGGCAGCAGCGGCAGCCGGCGTCATGCGCGCAGTCAGCGCCGAAATCCTCTCCAGTATGGAAATCCACTGAGGGGCGGGCAGCTGCTATGCGGGAAGCTGCAACAGGCGCTGTGTGACGCTGCATCGTGTGTCCTGCAGGCGGCGTCCTCACGGGCAATAAGTGCCCATTGAACCTGCGGGAGATCGGCAACGGCGTCGCGCTGTGGTGTGATACTACAAACACAACCGCTGATGTTGCAAACACCCAGCAACTCGCTCTGCCACTGCGCAGGCGGCGTGCTCATGGGCTTTGTGTACCCGTTCAACCTGAAGGAGATCGGCAACGGCGTTGCGCTGTGGCTGGGCATCGAGCCCTACGAGCTCTTCTTCTACATCTTCCTGCCGCCGCTGCTGCTGGACGCCGCGCTCAAAATCGACTGGTACATCTTCAAGAAGGTGGGGGGCGGTGCAGCGCCGCAGCGCAGCGCAGGGTTTTGCTTTTTGAGTAGCAGTGCAGGTTCTGGGCGTGCAGGCCTCCTGCGGCTGGTGGATACTGTTCACCAGGAGGCAGGCATTGATGAAACCCTAAACCCTAAACCCTAACGTCGTTCCTGGCGGGTGCAGGGGCGGGCAGCATGTCACGCACCCTGCGAAGCGCTTTTCATGCTTTTGCAAGAACACCGGCGGCTCGAGCAAGCATTTGCATTGCGCAGGTGGCGCTGAATGTGGTGACGCTCGCGTTCCTGGTGGTGGTGGGCACCTGCGCCATCCTCATCCCTGTCATGCTGTACGTCTTCTGGCTCAAGCCCTCCGGCTGGCAGTGGTACGACGCCGCGCTGTTCGGCTCCATGATTGCTTCCACCGACGCCGTCGCCATCGTCGCCGTGCTGAAGAAGAGTGAGTGACTGAAAGGCCTTTCAGTGGTTCCTCTCTGAGTGGCTCCTCTTCTCAAGGTCTCTGGAAACCCAACATCTGCAGCACTTACAGTGGTACGACACCGCGCTGTTCGGCTGTTCGGCTCCATGATTGCTTCCACCGACGCCGGCGCCATCGTCGGTGTGCTCAAGAAGAATGCATGTGTCACCCTGTGGTTCCGTCTTCTCTCTCACAACATATACCTGAAAGCTGTGCTGTCGGTCTCCATCAGCGACCGACATCAGCTGCAGACATCAGCTCAGACATCAGCTTCTGATGTCGCTCTCCGGCATGTCTGCAGCTGATGTCTGAGCTGATGTCTGAATCGCTCTCCATCAGCTGCCGCGCTGGAGAAGAGTGAGTTCGTCCCTCGGGCTTGCTGATGGCACGGTATACCTTGTCAGCGGCTTGCTACGCGCCCTCAGCCAAATGATGCGATATGCGTTTTCCATTTCCCAACATCTCCCCAACATCTCTGCGCATCGCGCTTCCGATTGCATCCCCGTACTCTGCGTCAAACAGGCTGCGGCCCGGAGCGGCTGCGCACCCTGCGGGAGGGGGAGTCGCTGCTGAACCACACGTCCTTCATCACGCTGTGTTCACCATCATGTCGGTTTCGTCGCTCACATATTGTTCCCGACCCTCAACTTCCCCCGAAACAGGCGGCGGCCCAGAGCGGCTGCGCATCCTGCTGGAGGGGGAGTCGCTGCTCAACGACGCGTCCTCCATCACGCTATTCACCATCTTCATCGAGTTCGTCATCGCCGCCGCGGAGGGGCATCCCAACACCAGCGGCGCAGGCCACATCATCGGCACCATCATCAAGAAGATGGTCTGGCTGGCTGTGGGTGCGTCAGATTCTGCTTACCCTGCAGACGCGAACCTGTCCTTTCAAAACCCATAACTCTGCCTTGCAGGATGCGTCCGTCGGCGGGACAAGACAAAATCGATACCATCATCCTCCAGATAGTGGGCTGGCAGGCCATCAATCCATGTTTATTACACATTCCGATGTGTGATTCTCTTGTGGTCAGGACACGAATGCAAAATTTCTCCCTCTTGTTCACGTGAAGTGAGGCTAATCCGTGAGGCACTGTAGGGGATGCCGCCGTGGTGCTAACCCTCATATTGCGTCCCACATTCGGCTTCTTGACTTTGTATCCGCGCCGTACATGAGGACGACGGTCGCCGCAGATGTTGTGAAGAGGCAATCTC
>JAABUK010010970.1_pt1 | contig 11926 bp, 9 predicted proteins | sample 5559141 | NCBI WGS metagenome assembly JAABUK01 (sample SAMN10711869, study PRJNA513367) | rock metagenome | isolation source: Antarctica rocks | place: Antarctica: Victoria Land, Pudding Butte nord | collected 2016-01-03 | reverse complement strand
TGATCTCACCGACCCCGCCCATGCGCGAGGGCTCCCCCACCAGGCACACCGGCACGTCCGCACCCAGGCCGAGCGCGATCCCTGCCAACTCCGCCGGCGGCAGGCCCAGTCCCCACATCGCGTCGAGCAGCCGCAGCGTCGCCGCCGCATCGGCCGAACCGCCGCCGATCCCGCTCGCCACCGGCAGCCGCTTCTCCAGCACGAGCCGGGCGCCATGTGCGATGCCGCTTGCCTCCTGCAACGCGCGGGCGGCGCGGAGCACCAGATTGTCGCCGTCGATCCCGGCGGCATAGGGTCCGACCAGGTCGAGACTGAGCGTGTCCGACGGCTCGGCCGTGATCTCGTCGGCCGCGCCCGCGAACACGGCCAGGCTATCGAGCAGATGATAGCCGTCCTCGCGCCGGCCGAGCACGTGCAGGAACAGGTTGACCTTGGCCGGCGCGCGCTCGCTCGGCATGGGCGTCAGTGCGGCGGCGCGCTGGCGGGCGAATCGACGGGGACCACGGCCGGGTCGGGCAGCGCAGCCAGCTTTTCGTTCAGCTTCTTGGCATCCTGCTCGTCCGGCTTCAGGTTGAGTGCCCGGCGCCACTGGAACTCGGCTTCGCGCAGGCGCCCGGCAGCGGCCAGCGCATCGCCGAGATGGCCGTTGATCACCGGGTCTTCCGGATGCAGCTCGACGGCCCGGTCGAGCTGCTTGATTGCCGCCGCGGCATCACCCTGCCGCAGCATCACCCAGCCCAGACTGTCGATGATCGCGCCTTCGTTCGGCCGTGCGGCCACCGCGCGTTCGAGCATGCCGCGGGCCTCGTCGAGGTTCTCGCCGCGCTCGGCCCATGAATAGGCGAGATAGTTGAGTATACTCGGCTGATCCGGCGCCAGTTCGAGAGCGTAACGAAGATCGGGCTCCGCGTGGGCCCAATCGCCTGCCCGTTCGAGCGCGATCCCGCGCGCATAGAAGAGCGGCCAGTTGCTGCGGTTGGGCGTGCCGAGCCGGGCAACGGCGGCGGAGTAGGCCGCCGCCGCCTCGGCGAACCGTTCCTTTCGCCGCAGCATGTCACCCTTCTGCGCCAACGGCTCCGGACGGTCCGGATGCTCGCGCGCGAGCCGGTCGAATACTTGCTCGGCGGCTTCGAGCTGACCGCGCTCGGCCAGCAGCGCGCCGCGGCGGAGTGCCACGATCGGCGCGAGCGGATCCTCGTCGGCGACCACGCTCAGCGTCGCCAGCGCTGCCTCGGGCTGCTTGGCCGCATCGTCGAGATCGGCCAGCAGAATTCGCGCAGCCGTCAGGCCAGGCCGCATGTCGAGCGCCAGGCGCAGCATCACCAGCGCGGATTCGGCGCTCTGCTCGCGCAAGGTGGCCGCGAGTGCGAGATAGGCTTCTGCGATTCCGTCGGCCGGGCCCCGTACGGGCAGAGCGGCGACGTTGGCTTTCAGCGCCTGCCGCGCCATCGCCAGGTCGCCGTCGGCGGCCGTCAGCTCGTCGATAGTGCCTTGCGCGCCTGCAACGTCGCCGCGCCGCGCCTTCCAGCTTGCCAGGATGATCCCAAGCCGAAGATTGGCGGAGCCGTAATCGGCCGCAGCGATCCCATAAAGGCGCGCGGCCTGATCGGTCTTGCCGGCTAGGTCGGCGATCATGGCGGCATGAAGCGCGTAGACTCCCCGGAACCTTGTGCCGGCGACGAGCGGCTCGAGCAAATTCAGCGCCTCATCGCTGTGGCCTTGCGCCTGCTGTGCCCACGCGATGAGCAGCGGGCGGAGCACTTGCGTCAGCGCCTGCTGCTGAGGCAGGGCGGAGAAGCGCCCCTCGGCCGCCAGCCACCGGCCAGCCTTGCCATCCTGGTCGGCCAGCACGAGTTGGGCCAGCGGGTTGTCGGGTAGCCCGGCGGCCAGCCGGGACGCGAGCGCCTCACCCGACAGCAACGCTGCCAGGAACGCCTGATTGCTCAATTCCGGAATACCGGGGTCGTCGCGCAGCGCCCGCTCGAACTCGACCGCCGCCACGCCCAGATCGCGCGATTGCACCGCGAAGCGTCCGGCCAAGTAGGCGCCGAATGCGCTGCTGAGCTTGGCCTCGTTCTCGGCGGAATCGGCCGCCCCGGCTCCCACCGCGGCTGCCACCGCGCCGGCCAGGAGTGCGGCCCGAAGCCCATGTCGCCGGAGGGACGTTGCTTTGACGATCGCCATGCTCACATTCCGCTCGGGTAATTGGGTCCGCCGCCGCCTTCAGGAACCGCCCAATCGATGTTTTGGGTCGGGTCCTTGATGTCGCACGTCTTGCAGTGCACGCAGTTCTGCGCATTGATCTGCAGCTTCGGATCGCCGCTCTCGACGCCGACCGCCTCATAGACGCCAGCCGGGCAATACCGGCTCTCCGGGCTGCGGAAGCGCTCCCAATTGATCGGCTCCCACCGCCCGGGGTCGCGCAACCGCAAATGCACGGGCTGGTCCTCGCCGTGGTTGGTGTTGCTGATGAACACCGAGGAGAGCTTGTCGAAGGTCAGTTTGCCGTCGGGTTTGGGGTAGTCGATCTTTTCGGCGGCGACGGCTGGAACGAGCGTCTCGTTGTCCGCGTGCGGCAGCTTCAACGTCCATGGCGCACGGCCGCGCAACACATACGTGTCGATAGCGGAATAGGCGATGCCGCCCAGCAGGCCATACTTGGCGAATGCCGGACGAATGTTGCGGACGTGGCGCAACTCGTCGCTCAGCCAGCTGCTGCCGAAGCGCTTGGTGAACCCGGTCGGCTCGGCGGGACGGCCGTTCGCCAGCGCGTCGGCGACGGCCTCGGCCGCCAGCATGCCGGACTTCATCGCCGCATGCGTGCCCTTGATCTTGGGCACGTTCAGGAACCCGGCGGCGTCGCCGATCAACGCTCCACCAGGGAAGGTCAGCCTCGGCATCGACTGCCACCCACCCTCGCTGAGCGCGCGCGCGCCATACGAGACCCGCCGCCCCCCCTCGAAGTGCTTGCGCATCGCCGGATGCGTCTTCAAGCGCTGCATCTCCTCGAACGGAGACAGCCAGGGATTGCTGTAGTCCAGCCCGACGACGAAGCCGTACGACACCAGGTTGTCGCCGAAATGATAGAGCCAGGAGCCGCCATAGGTGTCGCGCGGTAGCGGCCAACCGACCGAGTGCTCGATCAGGCCCGGCCGGTGCGACGCGGCCGGGACTTCCCACAGCTCCTTGATCCCGAGCGCGTAGGTCTGCGGGGCGACGCCGCGACGCAGGTCGAACCGAGCCATCACCTGCTTCGACAGGCTCCCGCGGCAGCCTTCGCCGAACAGCGTGTAGGTGGCACGAAGCTCCATGCCCGGCTGGTAGTTCGGTCCGTGCTCGCCCGATTTCTCGATGCCCATGTCTCCGGTGGCCACGCCCGCCACGCGCTCGCCGTCGAACAACAACTCGGCGGCGGCGAACCCGGGATAGATCTCGACGCCGAGGGCCTCGGCCTGCGCTCCGAGCCAGCGGCAGACATCGCCGAGGCTGACGATGTAGTTGCCGTCGTTATGCATCTGCGGCGGCGTCGGCAACGTCCAGGCGCGGCGCTTGGTCAGGAACAGGAACTTGTCCTCGCGCGCCTTGGTGGCCAGCGGTGCCCCCTTGTCCGCCCAATCGGGGATCAGTTCGTCCAACGCCCGCGGCTCGATCACAGCACCGGACAGGATATGGGCTCCGACCTCGCCGCCCTTCTCGACCACGCAAACCGCAGCGTCCGGCGCAAGCTGTTTGAAGCGGATCGCCGCGGACAAGCCAGCCGGCCCCGCGCCTACCACCACCAGGTCGAACTCCATCGCCTCCCGCTCGGCCATCCCGTCCCTCCACTCTCATCGTATAAGGTAGGGCCATCCGGCCATTGCGCCAAACCCCGCCCTGCTCAACTCTAGCGCATGAGCGACCAACTGACGGCCCTGCGGCTGCAAATCGCGTGGGGCGCCGACGAGGCGCTCGGCGACATGCCGCTCGACCGCTTCACGCCGGCGCCGACCCGGCCATCGCTCGTCGCCCGCACGCAAGCGCCCGCTATCCCTGCCGCGCCGCCCGTCGCCGACCAGCCGCCGGCCACCACGCTCGATGAGCTATTCACCCAGTGGGACGCGTCCACCGCCAGCGCGCTGCGAGCCACTGCCACGCACACCGTCCGCCCGGACGGCAACCCTTGCGCCGGCATCGTCGTGATCGGCGACGCGCCCGGCAGCGACGACGACCGCTCCGGCCGCGCGTTCAGCGGCGCGCTGGGGCAAGTGCTAGACCGCGTTATGGGCAGCGCCGGGCTCGATCGCACGGCCATGCTGCTCACGACGCTCGCGCCCTGGCGCCCGCCCGGCAACCGGCCGCTCTCGGACGCGGAGATCCAAGCCTGCCTGCCGTTCATTCATCGCCTGCTGGCCATCGTCGCACCGCGGCACATCGTGCTGCTCGGGACGACAGCGGTACGCGCGCTCACGGGAGAGACCGGCACCCTTCGCAAGCTGCGCGGGCAATTTTTGCCGATCCAGTTGAAGCAAACACAACTGACAGTCCCCGCGCTTGCTTTGCCTGCGATCGAGCAGTGGCTCCACAATTCCGCCACAAAGCAACAGCTCTGGAGCGACCTTGTCAAATTGCAACGTGCTATAACAGCGTCTCGAAAGTAGCTGTCTCTACTCATCGCGATTGCGTGTGTTTGCATTTTGGACGGCGCCGTGTAGGGCCAGCCCATGCAAAGGCTTGGACGAACGCTCACCTATCTTGGGTCGGCGCGCGCGCTACTTGCGGGCGCAGCGATCTTGGCGGGCGCCGCAGGCCCGGTTGGAGGCAAGCGAGGCGCGGAAATCGGAGAAGATGTCGCGTTGGCAATCCCCCGTGTGGCCGCGGCGGGGAGCACCAGCAGGGTCGCCCTGCCCCGGCCTTTGGCGCCGAGCGAGGCGGAGCGGGTTCGGCGCATCTTCTTCCTGCAGGCAAAAAACGACGTGCCGGCAGCGATTGTCGAGACCGAGCAACTCAACGACACCACGCTGCTGCCGCATATCCTGGCCGACCGCTATCTCGGCGGCTCCAACCGGGCCCGGGCGGAAGACCTTTCGGCGTGGCTGGCCAATTATGCCGACCTTCCGGACGCGCAGGCGATCTACACGCTGCTGGCCACGCAATTCCAGAAGGATGGCGCCAAAACGCCCGCCCCGGCCTCCGTTCCCGCCCTGCCCGCGCCCGCTCTGAGCGACGACGTCGAGTCCACCGAGCGGTTGATGCCGCGCAATCCGGTCCTGGACCGCAGCGTGCGCGAGGCTGCGCGCAGCGACCCCAATCGCGCGCTTCGACTGATCGCCCGCACACGCGGAATCGACCGGATTTATGGCGCCCAGCTGCGCGCCGAGGTGGCACACATCCTGTTTACCCAGGGGCGCGATGCGGAGGCCTTCACCATTGCCGACGCCGCGCACAGCCAGGCGCAAGGCGAGATCGGGCTGGCCCCGTTCGTGGCCGGCCTGGCGGCCTGGCGGCTGCAGCGGATCGAGGTGGCCGAGCGCATGTTCGTCGCCGCCTTCAAATCTCCGCTCAGCCAGCCGGGTCAGCGAGCCGGCGCCGCATTTTGGGCTGCGCGCAGCTTCGAGCACGCCAACGACGTCGAGAACTACCGTTCCTGGCTCCGTCGCGCGAGCGAGAATGGCCGCACGTTCTACGGTCTGTTGGCCCGCCGCGCCCTTGGTCGGTCGCTCGAGCCTGACCCCGATCCAGAGATCGTCAGCCTCACGTTGGGCGAGGCAGATGTCGAGGCGATCGACGCGACCCCGGCCGGCCGCCGCGCCTTTGCCCTGCTTCAGGTCGGCCAGAAGACCCGCGCGGCGCTCGAGCTGCAACTGCTTTGGTCACAGACCCGCGACAAGCGCGGCTTCGAGCAGTCTATCATGCTAGTCGCGCGCCAAGCCGGGTTGACGACGCTTGCCACGCAACTGGCGAGCCTGTTCGAGCCTGCCCCGGTGCGCCTGCCCGAGCGCCGGCTGCTGCCAACGGGCGGGTTCCGCACCGATCCGGCGCTGCTCTATGCGCTCGCCCGACTCGAATCGAATTTCGATCCACGCGCCGTCTCGCCCGCCGGGGCGCGTGGCCTGATGCAGCTAATGCCGAGCACGGCGGACTTCATCCTCGGCAACCGACGCGCCCGGCGGTTACATGACCCTTCCGTGAGCCTCGACCTAGGCCAGCGCTACCTGCTGATGCTGGCGCAATACGACCTGGTCGGCGGCGACCTGATCCGGTTGCTGGCGAGCTACAATTCGGGACCTGGCAGTCTGGGCCGGTGGGTCGGCGGGATCCACCACAACGGCGACCCCTTGCTGTTCATCGAATCCGTACCGAACGACGAGACGCGGGCCTACATCCCTCGCGCCCTGGCCTACTCCTGGCTGTATGCCGCCGAGTTGAAGCTGCCGTCGCCGAGCCTGGACGAGTTGGCGGCCGGGTCATGGCCGCGGTTCAACGCAACCCCGCCCAGCGGTGCGGTCGTCGCCGACCTGCAGTAAGATGGAGCACGGCCTCATGCCCAAAGCTGGGAGCCAGCTCCATCGGAGGTGAACGCATGTCCCGAATCGACGAAAGCCGCCCCTTCGTGCCGGTCGCCATCGCCGTGCTGACCGTGTCCGACACCCGCACCGCAGCCAACGACACCTCCGGCGACACGCTCGCCGACCGGATCACCCGCGCCGGGCACACCGTGGCCGACCGGGCGCTCGAGCGCGACGACGCCGACATCATCGAAGCCCGGCTTCGCCGCTGGATCGCCGACCCAACCATCGATTGCGTGATCACCACCGGCGGCACCGGGATCACCGGACGCGACGTCACGCCCGAGGCGTTCGATCGGGTGCTGGAGAAGCGCATCGAAGGCTTCGGCGAGCTGTTCCGCATGCTGAGCTTCCAGAAGATCGGCACATCGACCATGCAATCCCGAGCGCTGGCCGGCGTGGCTGGCGGAACCTATCTGTTTGCCGTTCCGGGCAGCACCGGAGCGGTCAAGGACGCGTGGGACGACATCCTGGTCTGGCAGCTCGACGCCCGCCACCGCCCGTGCAACCTCGTCGAGTTGATGCCGCGGCTGCAAGAGCACCTCGCCGCCGCAGACTAGCCCTGTTCATACTTCGTTCTTGACGCGCACGCTATTCGGCGCCAGTCTGACCCCAGGAACAGGACGGGAACGGACCCATGCCGGACGGAAGCCAGTTTACCCGCGAGCGCGACCGCGATGCCCTGGCCGCGCTGCAGCGCTCCGATGCTCCCGAACCGGCACCCGACACCGTGCTGCGCCCGCTCGGCCGACACGGGCGGGGCGCCGTCACCAACCCGGCCTCCCGCTTCGACCGTCACAACGCCGAACAATTCGACGATGGCTGGGCCTTTCTGACCGACGGCGACGCACCGCCGCCCCTGCAGACGACGCTCCACCGTGACAACTCCAAGGCGGCGATCTCCTGGAACGACAGCCCCGACATCGGCTTCGATCGCGCCGTGAACCCATACAGAGGCTGCGAACACGGCTGCATCTACTGCTATGCGCGTCCGAGCCACGCCTATCTCGGCTACTCGCCCGGCCTCGAATTCGAGACCGAGATCGTCTACAAGCCCGACGTCGCCGCCTTGCTCGAGCGCGAGTTGTGCAAGCCCAGCTATCAACCCCGCACCCTGGCGCTTGGCTCGAACACCGACCCGTATCAACCCGTCGAACGCACGGTGCGGCTGACGCGCTCTGTCCTCGAGGTGCTGGACCGCTACAATCATCCCGTTGCCATCGTGACAAAATCGGCCAACGTGGTCCGCGATATCGACATTCTGCAACGATTGGCGGCGCGCGGCCTGGTGCGGGTCTGCCTATCCGTCACCACACTCGACCCGGCGCTTGCACGCAGGATGGAGCCACGCGCCTCGTCGCCTGCGCTGCGGCTGCGCACGATCGAAGCGCTCGCCAAGGCAGGCGTGCCGACTTGTGTGCTCGCCGCGCCAATGATTCCCGGACTGACTGATTGCGAAATGGAAAGCATCGTCGCAGCCGCACACGGTGCCGGTGCGCGGATGGCGGGCTATGTGCTGCTGCGTTTACCGCTCGAGCTCCGTGACATGTTCGTCGCCTGGCTGAACGAGCACGCCCCGGAGCGGACCCGGCGAGTGCTGGCACTCATCCGCGAGACCCGGGCGGGCGCACTGAACGACAGCCGTTTCCACGATCGCTTCAAGGGCAGCGGACCATATGCCGATGTGCTTCAGCAACGGTTTACCCGCCTGAAGCGTAAGCTCAACCTGGAGGATCGCGCGCCGCTCGATGCGACCCAGTTCAGCCGGCCGCCCGTGCGGGAGGCTCAGCTCAGCCTGTTTTGATTTAATTTTGGTTGGCATCAGTTCGGGTGCGGCGCCGGCAACTTGCCGGCGAGATACGCCTTCAGTGCCCGCGCGAACGTCTGGTGGCCCTGCGCATTCCAGTGCCCGTCACGCTTCCAGAAATCGTCGGCGTTGAAATGCGCTCTCGTATCCAGGACCGCCACGCCGCGGGCGTGCAGACGCTTCAGCAACTGGTCCCCGACCTCGTTGGAAAAATGCGTGCTCGACGGCAGCTCGGCCTTCGTCGGCACGAAGGCGAGCACGAAGCGACCCGCCCCTAGCGCCCGCTCCACCTTCTGTTGCATCATTGCAATCAGATCTGCATCGATGTCGAACGCCGCTGTCTTCTGCTTGCGCTCCTCGTCCGACAACCGGTCGTCGGCGGTGTAGAGCTTGGAGTCCTCGATCGTAAACGCCGTCTTGAAACGCGGGCTTTCCAGCGCCGGGTCGGGCTTTCGCAGACGGTTGAGCAGGAGGTCGAGCACGGCGATCAGGCGGATGTTGGAGTCCGCCCCGACCAGGGTCTTGCCCATGGCCTTGGTGTTGAGCAGCGGATAGCCGCTGATCTCGACCCGGCCGTCATCGCCTCGCTTGGCAAACGGCTTGTTGTATCCGGTCCGGAATGGATACACCGTTTCCATCACGTCGTTGGAAAGGCAGAACGCCACCACGACGTAGTCGGGCTTGCGCGCGAGCACAGTGTCCAGCTGAAGATATTCCTGCGTCGTTCCGAATCCTGAAACGCCATAGTTCCAGACGTCGAGTTGCGGCGCATCGGTTTCCAACACCTCGGTAAAACGCTCGCCATACTCGGCGCCCACGCCCCAGACGAAGCTGTCGCCCAGCACAGCCACGCGCTGCAGCGGCGCATCGGCAGGCAGCGGCTCGCGGTCCCGCATCGATAGGCTGTTGATGCTGACATCGATCCGATACTCCGAACGCGCGAAATAGCCGCGCGCGCCGGCCAGGTTGTTCCAGCCCAGCCGATCGTCGAAGCGGAAGAACGCGAACTGGTTTCCCATCGCCAGCACATCATCGCCGAATGTACGCAACGCCAGCTCGATCCCGCCCAGCATGACCGCACACGCCCCCGCGACTACGAGCGAGTTCGTGATCCAAGGTTTCATCGGCACACCATGTGAGACATCAGTCGGGCCCGAACTGACCTTCGGAGCTGACGCGCAGCCGCTCGTCCTGGGTGGCCTTCTCCAGGTAGCAATCGCCGATCGCCAGCACCTCGATGTCGGTGCCCATGAAGCAGCGGAATGCGTCCTCGGGCGTGCATACGATGGGCTCGCCACGCACGTTGAAGCTGGTGTTGACCAGCACAGGGCAGCCGGTCGCCGCCTTGAACGCCGTCAGTAGGTCGTAGAAGCGCGGGTTGGTGCCGGCATGGACCGTCTGCACCCGCGCCGAATAGTCGACATGCGTCACCGCCGGGATGCTCGAGCGCTGCACGTTGAGCTTGTCGATCCCGAACAGCTGATCCTCTTCCGCGGTCATCGCCCGCCGCAATCCGGGCGCCACGTCGGCGACCAGCAGCATGTAAGGGCTGTCGCGATCCAGCTCGAACCAATCGGCGACGTCCTCGCGCAGGACCGCCGGCGCGAACGGCCGAAAGCTCTCCCGATACTTCACCCGCAGGTTCAGCGTCCGCTGCATCGAGGCACTGCGCGGGTCGCCCAGGATCGACCGGCCGCCGAGCGCGCGCGGCCCGAACTCCATCCGCCCCTGGAACCAGCCGACCGCCTTGCCATCGGCGAGCGCCGCAGCGGTGCGCCCGATCAGCTGCCCGGGATCCATGACGTCAAACTTGGCGCCTACGGCCTGCAGGCGCCCGGCGATTTCGCTCGTGGAGAACGCCGGACCGAGATAGGCGCCACTCATGGCGTCGCCCGCCCCAGCCCGGCGGGGATGACCCAGCGCCTGATGATAGACCGCACAAGCCGCCCCGACCGCGCCCCCGGCATCGCCCGATGCGGGCTGGATCCAGATCCGCTCGAACGCGCCGTCGCGCAGGACCTTGCCATTGGCGACGCAATTGAGCGCGACCCCTCCGGCCAGGCACAAATTCGCCTCGCCCGTGCTCCTGGCCAGCGCCCGCGTCGCCTTCAGCACCACGTCCTCGGTGACCTCCTGGATGGAGGCCGCGAGATCCATGTGAAGCTGCGTGATCGGCTCCTCCGGCTGGCGTGCCGGCGCGCCGAACAAGCGGGCGAAGCGGTCGTTGGTCATGGTCAGGCCGACCGCGTAGTTGAAGTAGGACTGGTCGAGCCGGAACGAACCGTCGTCCTTGACGTCGATCAGCCGCTCCCGGATCAACCCGGCGAAGCGCGGCACGCCATACGGCGCCAAGCCCATCAGCTTGTACTCGCCGGAATTCACCTTGAACCCCGTGTAGTAGGTGAACGCCGAATACAGCAGGCCGATCGAATGCGGAAAGCTGATCTGCTTGTGCATCTCGAGCCGGTTGTCCACGCCGACGCCCATCGTGGTCGTCGCCCATTCGCCGACCCCGTCCATGGTCAGTACCGCCGCACGCTCGAATGGCGAGGGAAAGAACGCCGACGCGGCGTGGCTCTGGTGGTGCTCGGCGAACAGCAGCCGCTCCGGCGAGGATAGGCCTGCATCGATCTGCCCGAGCTCGCGCAGGAGCATGTCGCGCTGGAGGAACTTGTCCTTGACCCAGATCGGCGCCGCGAGCCTGAACGAATGGTAGCCGCGCGGCGCACAGGCCAGGTACGTCTCGATCAGCCGCCCGAACTTGACCAGCGGCTTCTCGTAGAAGGCGACGTAGTCGATCTCGGAGGCCGCGCAGCCGGCGCTGTCGAGGCAGGCCCGGATCGCCTGGGCCGGAAAACCGGCATCGTGCTTGATCCGGCTGAAGCGCTCCTCTTGCGCCGCCGCGACGATCTCGCCGTCGCGCAGCAGGGCCGCGGCACTGTCGTGATAGAGGGCGGAGATCCCGAGAACCAGCATCGCGTCAGAACAGTGCGTAGATGAACGGCGCCAAGGCCGAACCCTGCACGGCGAGCATCAATCCTCCAAACACGAGCAGCATCAGGACGATCGGGATCATCCAGAACTTCTTCTTGGCCGCAAGGAAGGCCAACATTTCTCTCAGTGCGTGCAGCATGGTGACTCTAATACTGCCGGCGCATTTGCTCGAGCGTCGCGCCGCTGGCAGCCGCATCTTCCCAATAGGACGCGCGGGCCGGGTCGACGGTCCGATGCAACGGGTCGTTCCGCAGCAGCTTCATGACCAGGCCGCTCGGCACGATCACGACCGCGTAGAGACCGAGCAGGACGACCGGCGAGACCACCTTGTGTAGAAGCGCGCCGAGGCGGAACCACAGGACGTTCAACGGTCGCAGAAGGTCGGGCCTGACCAGCGTCACAGCGAGGAACAAGAGGCTGAGCGGCAGGGCATACATCGCCGCGGCGCCGCTTTTCCATAGGCTCAACGCGCCGATCAGTGCGAACACGGCCGCGAACGTGTAGCCAAATTTCCTGTCACTGGGCAACGAAGCGGTTCCTCGGATCTCGGGGCGGTCGTCGATCGCGCGGACCCTACCAT
>JAABUK010010969.1_pt1 | contig 11927 bp, 11 predicted proteins | sample 5559141 | NCBI WGS metagenome assembly JAABUK01 (sample SAMN10711869, study PRJNA513367) | rock metagenome | isolation source: Antarctica rocks | place: Antarctica: Victoria Land, Pudding Butte nord | collected 2016-01-03 | reverse complement strand
TAATTGCGTTACTATCGTCGCTACCCTAAATTTAATAGACGGCTATAAACCGAGCTACGAGGTTAACGACTACGTTCTACGTACTTTATCTTATTAAAGCGTATTATATGCTTTTAACAACCTTATTCTAGGCTCGATCTAGAGTAGCTCTTTATTATAGTCTATATAGAAAGAGAAAACCGGCGTATAGTCGACACTATTGCTTCGGACTAAAGAATTCGCATTCCTCGCTTCTAACTAAGTCGCTAATACTAATGCTACGAACCTCTAAGCGTTAGTGTCTAAGAGCTCTATAGCTAGTCTCAAGGGTCTAACAATACACACCAAGATGACGACCGATGAATCGTTGGAGGACACACTCGAGAGTTTATTCCGGAACATCACTATTAGTCTCCTCAACTCCAACGAGCTCTAGTAAGTCGAGCTCGACATCAACATGCTATCCTCTCGCTAATAGCACGACTATCAGCGCAAACCTCTCTTCCGCTACTACGGCCGGTTCCACCAAAGTGACATTGGAACTTTACGACAATATATATGTCTACTCGCAAGCTAAACTCTAGCTCGCCTACGGCTCCGCGATCGCTGCAACCTTGCTAGCAGTCGCATTTGGCCTTTTCGTAGTACACTCTAACTAAGCGTCGTTTTCCAACAACTTCTCGACGGTATTGCGGTTGGTAGCCACGGCAGAAGTGAGCGTTGATATCGCTAACGTTGACACTTATGGCAATGATCCGTTGCCGGAATATATTGGTGCGGCCACGGTCAGTTTCTTGTCGCCGGATAGAGGGGTGCAGATGGTAGATAAATAGACATAAGTGCCTGTATAGCAACACGTTCCAAAGACTGAATATGATGGTTATGTGAGAGTGAAGAACGAACCGTTGTCAACAACTCCACAGTAAGTAAGGGTGTGGTTCATTGAGCGACGCCACAGTGACGTTCGAGGGTTCTTACTACCTAGGCTGGAGATGCCTTGGGTTCATTGAGGAGGAAGTCGATCTGCAGCTTCATCAGCTCCTCAAAGCCCTCGCCGTTGAACAGTGTTAGATGCCCTTTCCCCTCCACAACTTGTACCTGCTTCCCCGTCTGCAGACCCTCAAACATCGCCTTCTGCCGTTCCGGCCGACACCACGTATCCAGTCCTGGCACTATTCCCAACACCGGCGTCCGGGAGATAGACTTGATGATCTCCTCCGAATTCCAGGTGAGGAGATTGTAGTACGTCTCCACGGTAACCGCTACCTGAAACCTCGCTACCATCCGCTCCTCCGTCGCCACAAGCTGTAATTCCTCTGCATTGAGCCGCAGCCGAAGAACGGGATTGGTTCCGGCCTTTGTTAGCATTGCAAGGCCAGTCGGTTTCTTCCCTGCTAGGCGAGATTCGCGATCTTTCACCACCTTCGCTAGCACCTTCTCCCTCATCTCTGGCCTGGGTTTGAGGTCGAGGTACGGACACGCTGCCACAACGCTCTTCACCCTGGTATCGAGGGAGGCTGCGCACCTTATTAGCCTCGCTATCTACGCTGGGAAATGCTGCAATTCCCCCCGCCGAGCCTGAACAACGACAACACTGGCGTTCACATCCTGCTCCAGTAGCAGATCCGCAACCAAACCCAGACAGCGGGAAGCATGCGAATCCGGAATAGGTGTACTGCGGCCTAGTATGATCAGATCGCCACCATTGAAAGAGTTCCGCCCAATCTCATTGGAAGCATCGGAAACGGCATCAGAAACGGGATCGTACGAGATACTTGTCCGGAAGGTGAATCGGGTGCGCAGCCCATCGGGAAGATTCTGTTGGATGCCGACGAAGAAGGCGTCGTCGTCGTCGTTGATATTGGAGACGCGGATCTTGCCTTCCGGGAGGGACTTCATATTGATCTCGACGGTCTCATCAGAGATGCTCTCCTCGCTGCGCAGCTGGTAGTGGATCACGGTGACCGTAATCTCGTGGTTCAGGGCCAGTTGCAGAGTCAGCCGTACAGCAGCTTGACCGTCTGCACCACCAAAGAACGGCATGAAGATATGGTGACTGCGATCCACCGCTGGCAGCTCAGTGAGATTGCCACGTCGGCCTGTTTTGGCGTACAAGCGCTGTGTCAGCGCTGAGGGTGATTGCTCAAGACTGCCGCTAAAGCTTTTGTTGACGAAGACGGCGCTGGCCCCTCGATGGCTGTCAATGGTATCGGCGACGAACTTGGAGTATATATCGCTGCGCAGCTTCTGCTCGATAGTATTCTTCGAGACCATGGGCGCCTCGCTCAGGCTTCCGGTCTCAGTCCATGGCAGTAGAAGCAGATCACTATGTTCTTCGCTTGCACGGTTCACAAGCGTCTCTGCGTAGGAGTCTCCGGGTACTACTGACACTTCTCCGGAAACAGCCAGATTGTAAAGCTGACCGAGCACACGGAAGGCATTCAAGACCGGGTCGAGAGCGCTGAGCGAGTCGGCCTCAGAGACGGTCATTACACTTCCCAGGCGAGCTGTGAGCTGAACGAGACGCATGCCATGTATAGAAATGACAGACTTCTTTTTCTCTTCGACGGAGCCTTGTGCAGCTGCTTTGGGGTCGTGGTGTGGGTGTTTCGACTCCTCGGGCCTGAATCCGAAAAGAGAGACGAAGGCAAGAGTGTTGGGCCTGACAGGATGTTAGCCGCGACGGTACAACATGGGAGGGCTCGTCTAAGGGATGAATGATACTGACATGTTGTCCAGTCGGAGATAGACAAGCAGACTACGAATCTCGCTCGCGACCCTCGCATTCTCGCCATCATTCGAGCCGTCTTCTGCTCTAGTTCGATCACTGGGGATTGGTGCGCCAGTATCCCAATCAATCTCGCCACGCTTCCATGCTTCCAACTTCTTCTGATACCACGGCGGGTAGAGGAACGATGTCAGCGGCGTAGTTACAAAGGTGGTGATCAGCGCCATCACAACAAACTGCGACACAGGTCAGTCCTGCATATATCTCCCGGGCGTCCAGACTCGACCTACCATAGTGAACACGCGCGTGCTCAAGATTTTGGCTTGTAGGCCAACGTTGAGAACGATCAGCTCTACCAAACCCTTGCAAGACATTAGCGCACCAATGGAGAAGGACTCTCTCCAGACGAGCCCGTTGAGCCTTGCAGCCGCAGCTGCACCAAAGAACTTCGAGCAGAAGGCGAGGACCGTTACAGCGATAAGATAGGCCCATGTGATCCCATTATTCAAAAGCCCGAGGTTGGTGTTCAAGCCGGAGAGCGTAAAATAGAGCGGCAAGAACAGCGTCATCATTAGGTCTTCGATCTTTTCCGTAACTTTGATGGCGAAGCCGCCTTCGTGGGGCATGATCAGACCAGCTAAGAAGGCTCCGAAGATGGGATGCACGCCGATCGCGCCAGTGAAAAATGCTGATCCAAGGCACTGCGAGAGGAGTATCAGTAAGGTATTGCAGACGGCCCACGAGGGATGTACGTACCATAAGGATGGTCAGAACCATCACGCCCTGTGTCGGGCCATCTTGGATCGAGTTGGTACGACGGAGCACCCACATGAAGCCCGGACGAACACCGAAAGTCAGGAAGAGCCCCCAGCCGATCGCGCAAAGGATAATGTATAGTGCCGTAATGCCGCTTCCAGCATTAACTAGGGCGACACAAAGTGCAAGCAGCACCCAACCTACGACATCATCGCCGACTCCAGAGGCCAGAGTGATAATGCCGACAGGCGTCGACAGTAGCTGGAGCTCGGTAAGGATTCGGCAGAGGACCGGGAAGGCGGTAATAGACATGGCAATGCCGATAAAGAGCAAGAAGGTGCCGTATGCGACTGGCTCCGTGCCCGGTTCATCCTTGAATTCATTGTAGATGCCATGGGAGATAGCAGCACCTAAAGTGATGGGCAGAAGGGTTAGCAAGTGTCTCAGAGGTAGGGACATGGAGCAGAAGGTCTCAGAGCGTCGAACAGCGCTTGAGACTGTCTTAGTCTCTCAGAGAGTCCTTCTACCCATCAGCTTGACGCACCCAACGCGAATGGAACAGTCATGCCGACAGCGCCAACACTTAGAGCAATCTTCCAATTGCTAAAGAAGTATCGGAGGTCAACTTCTAGACCGATAATAAACAAGAAAAGGATGAGGCCCAGGTTTGCCACATTGCTCAAGTTAGGTATCGACTCCTCCGGGAAGATCGTGTCCGTGAAGCCAGGAATGCGACCAAACACTGAAGGTCCAAGGAGGATACCGCCGAGAACTTCGCCAACGACTCGCGGTTCTTTAAGATAGCCCAGCGGAAAGTGAAGTGCTCGGCACAGGCAGAGAATGACACATGCTTGGATGATGAAGAGAATAATCTGTACGTTCCGCCGGTCAGCACTTCACGTCGAACGACATGTGCTCTCTTTGGACATACTGGATTCTTCGGGTCGTACTGCGATGGGTCCTGACCCTCCAGTATGCCGCCTTGGCCGGTTGCCTTCTGCCCGTCTTCGACTGATCCACCGCTGCGAGCAACAAGAATGGAGAGCGCTCTTTCACCAGTCGTCGCCATGTCTGTCGTCCCTCAGAAGATGAGATGAAGCGAAGGATACGGGTTTGAAGAAAGCGTGCACTCCGATAGCACAATTATTACGGTCAGACTCAATCGACGGCTGAACAATACCTCAGCCAGCGCCGTTTGGCTTTTGATGCTCTGCCGACGGCGAGATGGGTTGCCCTTCGCCAGGTCCTTTTCCCTATTAGCGCTACGCAGTGCAGCTGCTTATTTTAGCATCACAATGCCTGTCCGATGACCGGCACCTTAGGGCCAGGCATGGCTGCAGTCTGCGGGGGCATCGCAGACATCTCCAGAGATGAGGTGGAGATAGCCGAAGGTCAGTCTGGCCGTGCGCGCGCGACCTGGTTGGATATTGAGTCAGTGATTAAGGGTTATGCTGCTTATGCAGGCTCAAGGCGGGACGGGGGAGGCCTACTGTATCGCTCAGCCTTGCACCGCATGCTGGCCCTGGTCACGGCTACTAGTGCAAATCGTCTCATATTTGAATCCCACCAATAATTCGACCTGCCTGATGTCGACCGGTGTGAGCGCGGGAGGGTAGCCGCCTAAGGCTAGTTGCCTTCTGTCTCAGCTCGAGCAAGCACACGCCCAGACGAGGCAAGTGTCATTGCGTGATCAAGCCTTGAGCCCAGTGCGTACGAGCGAGAGGAGCAGATTCCACCAGCCTCGCTTCTGCGACATTACGATACGTGTCAACTCGCGCTCGTGTGTTGGCAATGAGGCTGAGGCGCACATTGTCGAGCGCGTAGTATCGTGTGTGAAGGAGAGGGAAGAAGCGGAGGCGGCTCCGCACTGCCTGGAAACTTTTCTCGAGTGTGCGCGGCCAGGCACGCGTTTCTGGCAAGGCTTAACGATTTATCCGGAACCTAATTTTCTCTTAGCCAACTTCAGCTTACCTCCCTGCCCCGTGCGATCAAAGATTGAGTGTTCTAGGCGACGTTGCAGCCCTACATCTTCTGTGGAGAGAAAGCAATAACTGGTAAGCGTACTGCTTTACACACCGACTCACAGCTCGTCTCCGGGGCAGATCCTGAGATGTAGAAACCATCACGCAGGCCTTCTGAAGCGCAGCATAGCCTTGCATCCTTCGCTCTCGAGAGGGTTGCGAATCAGATAAGGAGTACGGATAGTGGCTTGCACATGCCCCCTCCACAGCTAGAAGCAAGATTGTAAGACGGAGCACTGCTCAGTGTAAGAGTCATCAAATCACATGAAACCATCTAACTCATTGGCTGGCAGTGCACACCTCGAACAGCCGCGATACTACTAACCCAGCCCGAACGGGATTTTGCAGGTCAACATCTATTCGTTCCAAGCTCGACTTCAGGCCACCCAGCTTCTCTGGTACGAAGGCGCTCGGAACTCTGGTTGCCAGCCAGCAATCCAAGCTACCCCGAGGATCAGGAACCACATGCCCACGCCGGTCAGTTCTAGACCCAGACCACCCAATCCGAAGAAAAAAAGCAGAATCAGTAGTGCGTGTATGATCAGGCAGAAACCGAGGAAGGCGTCGAAATGCCATCGTTTCTGATCGCGGGTGAGTAAGATGCCAGGGCTGGTATCGATTTTGGAAACTCACGATAATAACGCTCTTCACATCTCGGTCTCCTGCCGCATCACCAATGATTCCTAGGCATGTGGCAGTGAACCAGACGCTCAGCAGCGCAAGTAAACTGTAGGCGACGATGGCACCCACGTTATTGTGTATGATCGCCGCAAAAATGCTCAGTCCAGACATTGCCGCTCGCAAAAACAGGATCGTAATCATGACGATGTGTCTGATCCGCGCCTGGCCGTCGGGTGTGTGGACGATGCTGAATGATGAGACCGAGGGGATCCAGAAGCGTCGATTCCGCCATCTGCCTTGTGCTAGAGGGGGCTCGTTGCGTGGAGGAAGGTCTTCGGGAAAGTCGTGCTTGTAGCCGGTTCTCGATTCTTCCAGGTTGATTGAGTGGTTCTTTTTCCCTATGTCGCCCATCGTCAAGCTCCAGATGGCTTCCGACGGTGTGGAATTGGAGGCTTCGCTGGACGATGCTCAGTGAATGGTACGTTGAAACCACAAGTCGAGGAGGATGCAAATGTGAGTTGTTCGAGATAATGATGACCAAGAGACACAAGAGAACGAAGCTCCGATGGACAAGCACGCCAATTAACTTCCCTCCAAGTTCAGGTTACTGGTCCGCGAATAATTACCTCTGAGGCTGAGCGCTTTCCATATGAAACGGGATGCTAGCCGGCGGCAAGCAGGGACAGAAGCGTCGGCCAAGCGATATGCATATGCAAGTACCGGGGTACGAAGCTGCACAATACTACGTCTGTGCGGGGGACGTAGAAATTGGGGGCCAGGTGCCTGGCGCCCATGAACACCCTAATAATAGCTCATCACTTTGGAGACTGATTCATCATCGAATGACGGCGCGCAATCTCTCTTGGGCGAAATTAACACTGTCAGACCAGGCTGCGCGGGACGCCGAAGCCTTCGGGTGACCAAACGGTTTTCGAGCGATATTCTGCATGCGGCCGCAGTTGCACATCTTGCTGTGCTGGAAAGCGAACACAGACCGAGTCGATACCAGGCCACCGTCGCTGTGAAGCTGGATTGCACCAAAGGAGTATACACAGCACAGCAGTTCCATGGACTATGGAGTCTGGCGCAGATTTCGTGAGAGTGGTGGCGACTCTTGTCACAGCATTCCAGAAAGCAGCCGAAGTGCTGGAAGTAATTCGAGATCGCAAAGACAAGAAGAAGCGGAAGCGTGACAAAGAGATTGAAGAGTTACTTGAGCTCGAGCTACTCTATCGATCCTTGGTAGCGGTGAGCAGAAATCCACTTGATATCGCACGTCTGAACTGTCCCTAATCGGCGATCATGTAGGGTGGGAGTCGCTGCCACCGACACTGTAAAAGCAGGAAACAGCAGTACGGTCGTCCTTTCGAGCATGGCGACTTACTTGCGCTATCAGCACTGAAGGATATCGTCATTGCCCTCCAGACGGAAGTCATCCAGCCTGCACTTCATGCGCGAGCAGTGGAGACTGCCGCGCTGGATATCACCGTCCTTCATGAGTGCTCCATTACCAGCTGCAAAGATGCGACGACCGCCATGGATCAACTCTGCCAAAGGATCACGATGGCCGATCAGTACCAGTGGCAGTTACCGCAGGACAGTATGTACGACGCACCCCGACCTTCAATGACCAGTCTACGACCTGGGACTGCCTATACTGAGCCCGCCGGCCTGATGGAAGCGCACAGGAAAGCCGGAATGACAAGCTCGGCGACGGACAAGTCTCTGCCTTCTCTTCCGAGCTCTGTCAACTCCGATGCTTGCGTGATCAACCGAACAGTTCCGCGGGACATGTTGCAACGCGCTCAAACCATCTTCTACCCCGGCGATTCCTCGAGCCAAAGGAGTTGGTCGGCCTCAACGCAAGCACCGTCCACACGACAACACCTGCCCCGCACAGCGCTCAGCTCGCAGACGAACGGGAACGATGGTTACGCCGGTGCTGGATTTGAGTCCGGCTCCGGCGGACACAAGCCACGGATGATGAATGGGCAGACTCCTGCCTCACCCAGCTCAAGCATCAGTCGCACCAGTAGCATTCAAGCGCCCTCATTCCGGACGAGTTCTATCACGGAGGGTGAGTTGAACGGCTACAATACGACATATCATCCTGAGGTCCGATCCACAAGTGCATATGCGCCACAGCCTGGATTACAGCAGTGGTGGGCGAATGTTGGACTTCGCGAGGTACCCAGCACCGCATCGCTTCACGATCATCAAGAGGCCCGCGAACCAGCGACAGATGACCCGCCACACTGGAAACTGCCGTCGCCGTCGCCGTCGCAGATGATGCCGCACCCGCTACAACATGCGAGTGAGGGATCAAGATCAGTTTCAGTAAGTCAGATTGCGCTGCGAGAGCAGGCCTCTCCTTTCATAGAGGGGACTGCCCCATCGTGCTCCGAATTCAGTCCAAGGACACCACACGCGCATGAAGAGGAGAACATGCGCAAACTCTCAGCGCGAGGAGAGAACGACGTTGCTGGGAACTCCGAGCACTGGCAGAGGGCGGAGTCACGAACAGGACAGGTGTATTCACCAAATCTCGCCCTGGAAGTGAAGCAATGGCGGGAGCCTCAACCGGTGCAGAATTTACGAAAACCAGACCAGGCAGCGACCTCGCAAGCAGATGCCGAGAGGCATTACCAGCCTCTCGAGAGCTATCCTGCTCAAATGAGTTTTGTTATCGATGATGGGTCTCCTCAGCCTCTCAAGAGTCATCCTGCTCCAATGAGTTTCATCATCGATGATGGGTCGTTCGCATTCGACACCCGCAATGCATCGCCACCGGAACCGACAGCCGACCCCATGCCTTCTGACACAATCCGTCAACAAGCCACGCCGCACCTCACAGAGCCAGGACCCGACGCCGCAAGCCATCACAAGGAGATAGAAGTCGATCAAATGTCTATCCTCTCCCACTCCACCGACAAAACGGAAGCGTGCGAGATGTTGCCTTCACCGCGTGCAGAGAAGTTCAAAATTGTCGCCGCAGCACTAGAGGCGCCGGAAGCGATGAGGAACAGCCTCGATCCACAATTCAGGGAGAAAATGCGGCCTGTGGCCGACTTGACCAACGAGAAGTTCTCAGCTTCACTTACGCAGGCAGATTACCAGGATCGACTGAGCGCTGTGCCTAAAGGGCAAGAGAATGCATGGCTGCCACTTGCACGCCCGGCAATGCACAATCGGTATCATGGTATGTTTCCGGTCCTAGATCCCCCCCTTCCTAACCCCATCGCTGCTATGTCTAAGACTTGAGGTACGCGAGCCTTGTAGCCGAACTTGCCTTTAAGGTAAACTCGGCTGCTAAGTACTTACCTCTGCCTTAGTCTTAGATGCAGCAGCTGGCTGGCGCGAGACATGTGAGGCATGACAGGGGTGATTCTAACTTCGCTTTCAATAGGGTTCTGCAAGGGTGCATGGCAGATACGGAAAGCAGTATGTGTCTACTAAATTTCGCTCGTGTATATGAACAGCGCTGACTGTGGGATGCACACAGCCAACAGACGGCCTTCAGGTCCTCCTGACGCCCAGCCTGAAAGTACCCATACTCCATTGGCGATGCTCGGCCTGTTCTTTCCAATCAAAGGCTCCGAACGCTGATACCCTCCCTGACTACATCCTTTTCAACCAGAAGCACAATATCCGCTACCGGTGGCTCTTCCTCGCCAAATCCCATCAGCGTGTGGAAACCTCCTTGTCAGTAACTTCCGTTCCGCAGTACGAGCTGAGCGCTCACTGACGCTGTTGAACAGAGACACTCCAGAGAACTACAGCTACGGCTGCATCCTCTGCGCAGCACAAAACCAAATCACAGCATCCTACGACAAACTTGACCATCTCCTGATGCACATCATGACGGGACACAAAGTGGCCATGATAACGCCTGAAGTCAAGACGCAGACCAGGTGCATCGTCGGCCCAATAGCGGGTCAGACACAGGAGTGGGACATCAATCTGCCGGAGTCGAAATCCAAAGGCTCTGGGACAGCGGCAGATGAGTTCTTCATGTCGGCGAGCAGGTTTTGGAGCCGGAGGAAGGGCAAGAAGTAGGAGCGCCGACTCTACGCTTGTATTTCTAATGCAGATACTACTTATTGTAAATAGTAACCAAGATTCGATTGTTGGCAGTGCTCAAAGACCCTAGCAAGACCAATATCAAGAACAGCCAGCTGTGGGAATGTAGAGATAAAAGTGTAATGGTGCCTACTGCTCTATCCCGCATATCAACGCCAACGCCAACCCCTACACATTCACGCTTCACGGAACAAACACCAACCTCTCCCCACCCCTCCCCTCCCATTCCGTCTTAACATCCGCTAGCTTCACCCCCCTCACCGGCTGCTCCGGCACATTCTTCAGCGCCTTAAGCATATCCGGCAACGTCTTCGCCACCTCCTACATGCTCTAAGCCCTAGGTCTACTCCTACGAATCGTAAGGTTCTTCGACCTAAGTATAGCCCTAGGAAGATCGACGTCGAGCCTACCGAGTCCTCTAATATGCACGTATTGAATAGGCCGGTGCGATGGCAGTGAGTTAAAAAGATGTACTACTAGAGGGCCGTAAACGTAGTCAAGCATAACGTCGATGTCGCCGAGAGTGCTAAAGTCGGTCTTCTCCGGCTCGTCCGCGACAACGATAGTGTACTGTACTTTGCATTTGGACATTGCGGGGTGCTTGTCTTGGCTTTTTCGCTGCGTGGCATGGACGACGGAAAAGGAGCGGATGAGGGATTGGACAGGATGGAAATGAGTATGAGGCATGTGATGAGATGCGAAGACGATGGGTAGAGAAAATGACCGTCGACTACGTGTAGTAAGGTAGTTGGGGTTTGGTAATGGACTGAGTTGTGACCGTGTGCCCACTGAGCTACAAATCGTTACTGCTGATAAGCGCTTTCACTGTCTTATGGCGGTGCCTGCCATATATTCTGGACAAGCTATCGTGGGTCCAACATCCTCGACCACTCGCCTCCAGCACCAATTCGCCGGAACTCCACTCCTTCGGCGAAGTAGCCTGCCTCCCTCCACGCCCTCATAGTCGCCTCGTCATACGGCCCGTGCAGATCTCCGCCCTCGCTCCAGCGGAACTCCCACTCTGCACCACCAGCTGCTTCCGGCGGGGCTGTAGGTTTCCAGTCTTCGCCTGTCTCCCGCCGGTATTGTCGTAGGAGAATCTCACGCTCCGTATCGTAGATGTCGTGCTGGTCGCGGCCGTAGATCGCGTCGGCGGCGCCGGTGATGGCATCTACTGCCGTGCGGCGTAGGAGTTCGGCTGGGTCAATCTGGGCGTCTCCGTTGGCGCCACCGCTGGTGCTCCCGCTGGTCGCATCGACATCCATCGCGTCAGTCTTCTTGAGTTTCTTTTGTTTCCATTTGGGAACTTTGGCTTCTTTAGACGCTGCTGGTTTGTTCTTATTTAGACGTTGTAGCGCCTCCAGCGCCGTCTCGCCGGTTTCGAGATGCGATATCAACGTCGACAGCAGATCAGACGTAAGCTGTGCGTCGTCTTCAGCCGCCTTTCGGCGAAGCTCCTCGTCGCGCTTTTCTTGCGCCTCGCGTGCGCGTTTCATGTCCTTCCGAGTGAGCCCGTCTAACCAACTATCATTCACCGCGTCCGGATCCATAGCCTTCCGCACAAAATTCCCCGCTTCATCGTACCGTCCCTCCTCCTCTTCCTCCCGCAAATTGAAAGCGTCTAACCGCGGCGCATGTTTCTTCTTCCCGCCCGCGCCGATTTCTGCCGCAAGCTCATCCTCCATCTCCTCCGGCAACTGATCTCGATCCTCCTCCTCGCCAGAACTGGACTCTGACTCCTC